>ERZ1370068.6194-contig-5193_pt1 | contig 14808 bp, 23 predicted proteins | sample MGYA00561227_ERZ1370068 | MGnify/ENA primary metagenome ERZ1370068 (study PRJEB38410, sample SAMEA6850437) | metagenome | study: Metagenomic assessment of the ecological functions of the soil: analysis of the soil microbiota associated with the...
TTGTTGGGGAATCCTGCCGAGATAGATGCGCGTATGCGGCGGCAGGGTGGGTGCTCGCGCAGCAGTTCGGATCGGATGGCCGATAGGAAGCTCCCGGATCGCAGCCAGAACCACTCGCCCCAGTCCCACGACATCGTCTCGAACTGCTCCCCGCAGAGAGGGCGAGGACCATGACTCGTAGTCACCGCCGCTCGGGGCCAGCCCGAACGAGCCGACAGCCTGGCGATGGTTGCCATGCGCCGAGGGCGCCGAGGCAACCATAAGTACGCTCGCCAGCCGGTCGTGGGCAGCAACAATGGAAGCCATCCGGCTGCGGCCCACCAAAGCCCCCATCCTCCACAGCGCACGTGGTTCGTATTCGTGAACGCCCTTACTCTGCGCCACTGGCCCCTCTGCCGGAGATACCAGGCGAGGAGAGCACCGACGAGAATGGCAGGAGAACGTGCCCACGATGTCTCCAGGCGTGATCCCGATGGCCGTGGAACGACATCCAGATTCACGGTAGACAAGGTCTGCTCTGAGAATGGCCACGTGCGGGGCCAGCACATGCACGGCCATCTTGACCTTCTCGGGATGCGTGAGACGCGACAGCAAGGTGGGATGGAGCGCAAGCCGGTGAAGAGGAAGAGTCGGAGACTCCTGTCCGGTGCCGAAGGGATGACTTCACGTGGTCCCGGTGTTCGCGAGGAGGCAATAGCCCAAGAGAATCAGGGGCAAAACCGCGGCGGTCTCCTTGCTCAGCAAGGCGCCGATGAAAGTCACAGCAGCCCAACCGTGACGTCCCGAGACGAAGAGGACAAGCTCCCCATCGTGAAGACGATCATCACAGGTCCTGGCTCCTCGAAATCCACAGCAGAGGTCGTGGCCCACAAGGCCGAGGGCTGATACGCCGATGCACGCTACGACCGTGGTCCGAAGGTCAGCGACCCTCCCGATCAGCACGCGGCATGGTGGACCGAGCCCAGGATCCACAACAGCACTCCAACGAGCCTGAAAGCTGCCTCGGATGGTCCGGCAATGCTCTGATCGCACCAGAGCGAACCTCGCGGGACCAAGGTCGGTACCAGCCGAAGTCCGAGTTTTTCGTGGGACCACAAGTCCGTGAACTGAGCCTGAAGGGTGTGGTCCAAGAACACGTAGTCATCGGCATGCGAACGGGCAGCCGTATGCTTGGCTGTACGCTGCCAAGGCAGCGAACGCGAGCAATCCTGCCACCAGGATGAGCCAATTCGTTCCACGAGCAGGCTGATGCTGCTTCGGCGCTTGGCTCATCCCTTATGGTGATCTCCGTCGGCCACGAAAGAATCACGACCCTGTGGTTTGTGGTGAGCCGCTCTGAGCGGTAGAGAGTGGATACACGGGAACACCTTATGGTCGATCGAGAAGGATCAATGTGCGATAGGGCACGCTGGGCACCAAGCCGAAGCTTCGACGATGTAGACTACCGGCCGGTGCTTTCTTCCTCTTCTGTGCGCCGGTCCCACCTCGTCGGCAATCTGCCTGCCCGGACATCCTGGTTCATAATGGTCGCGGTGCGTCTACCACTTATGTCGTACACGGCTACTCTTGCCTTGCATGGGGCCGACCTCCAGAGATACCCGCTAGAGTCCTCGCAGGATTTGGTGCCAGTGACAGCGCTCCGCCCCTCAGCGAACCATGATCGCCAATCCCAACAACTGGTGTTGACCCGCTCAGGGCAGAACGGCCCGTTGTGCTCCCGCCAGCACACGTGCTCCCGCCAGCGCAACAACGTCCATGTGGCTATCACCCCGTAATCTCAGCTGATTGCGAAAGCTCCGAGCACATTCCCAACGTCAACCTCCCGGGGCGGCGCGGAACAGTCTGCCACCTTCACCCAGGAGAGACGAAGCAGTTCCCGCATTGTTTGTGGTCACAATGTCTAGCCTACTATCCCCGTTGATGTCCCCGCAGCCACGACCAAACAGTCCCGCACGCTATCACCTGCTGAACAAATGGATTGAAATACGGTGCGAGCGAGGGTCCCATAAAGGATTGCCAGTCCTTACCCATGAGCTAGCATCGAGCAGCATCACGAGTCGAACAAGCAGCCCCGGAGAAGCTGGGGTTTCTTGTTTGTCATCGTGCTGCACGAGACAGCACCGCTCCCGTCAGTATCGGAACATCTCAGCCCCATTCCAGCCCCACGAAGGAAACATCTCAGCGCCTAGAGAATCCAATCCGCGTGCGAGGGCACGAGGTAATAGAAACCAGAAAGCGAGCGCCCGGAGCTGCGACCGAGCACGGCATGGACCGGAGCACGCGTCACGGCCTTCAGGCACAGGGTGTCATGCGGACGCGAGGGCTAAGACTTCCGGCGGGACTCGGTCTCATCGACGAAGGCAGTGCCTTATTCGGGCTCTCGGCCATCACGGTCTGGAGCCCTTCGACTTTCACCTGGCCCTGTTGGTCATCACGATCGACGGGGCTTCTTCAGTGCCCGCAAGTGATTGTCGGCGCAATTGATTCCGGAGTTCGCGCTTGCTCGCGCCCGCGCGGGGCGTACGATCCGCGTCGCGACAAGTCCCTCCTGGCCCCCAAATGCCAGAACCAACCGGAGGCACGCCCATGGTCCCCCATTAGAGGGCGTCAGTCGCGCTGTTCCTGCTCATCGCGGCAACCGCTCACGCGCGGTCCTACGTCCCCAACCGCATGATCGTCCAGTTCAGCCCCGGCGTCGTCACCCTCCCCGCCGGTCAGTCGGACGCAACCATCGCGGCCACAACTTTCATCCCCGAGGCCGTGCGCTCCACGCTCCAGTCCGTCGGTGCGACCTCTCTGAGGATGCTGACGCCGACAGCGCGAAGGGTATCCAGCTACGGTGCCGGAGACGAGAACCAGATTTACGGCACGAAGTGGGTCCCGAACGCATGGGTGGCTTCTGCAAGTGGGAATCAGGCCACGCTGGAGACCTACGTCTACCGCTTCATCCCGTTCGGTGGCGGCGAGCGGTATTGGTGGCCAACGGACCCGACACACGTGTACTTCTGCGTACATGGCGGTCGGTTCCGGCGTACACGGGGCCACCTGTGGTTGGTGTGGACGCAGAAGCCATCACCTTCAAGATGCCAGCGCAACCCAACCCGACGAAGGAGCAGATCGGCGTCGAGCTTCGACTTCCATCGAAGACCGAAGGCAAGCTCGCGGTGTACGACCTGGTGGCCGTCTTAGTTAGGTTGCTCGCGAGCGGGACGCTTCGACGCGGGTACTCACCAGTATCGCTGGAACCTGATGGATGCACAGGGTAGGGCAGTCAAGGCCGGTGTGTACTTCGCTCGACCGACCGCAGCCCTCTCGCTACCTCACGCTGTGCGCTTGGCGGTTCTCCGGTAGACTGAAGGCTGGCTTGGGGCGGGCCTGGGAATCTCCTTGACCCGCCCCATCCGTTCCTGGAGCGAGACCAGTAGGACATGAAAAGAGTAGAGTTGCTTGTCCCTCGCGGTGTGGGTGTGTCTGTTCTTGGTCGGTTGCTCGGACGACCTCGACGAAGGTAGTCGTGTGCCCACCGTACAACCCCATCGGCCTTCGGCGAACAGCCCCGCATGGTCTCCCGATGCTTCGATGATCGTGTTCTCGTCAGCGAATCGACTCCGCTGGCAACTTCTCGCCGGGTCTCTACTTCGGGGACACTCTCGGTTCTCCGCGAACGAAACAGCTCGATGGGAGATTCATCTTCCTCGCCCGAACTCGCGTGGTCGCCCGACGGGTCGCGGATCGCGTTCTACAATACGGCAGGTAGGCTACAACATCTGGACGATCAACGTGGCTGACCGTTCCTCTACAAGTGGACATCGAAAGCACCTAACGCCCACTACCCCCAATGGTCGCCGGACGGCCGCTATCTCTTGTTCTTAATCACGTGCGCGCGCCTACAACGAGCCGGACTCAGTTGCCGGACTGCACATCATCGACACAGTGGATGGAACTCAGCGGGCTCTTCTCCGCAACGACTCTCTAACGTGGGGCGGCAAGGGTCGCTGGTCGCCAGACGGAAAGAGCATCGTGTTCGTCACAGCATTGAACCCTTCACCGGACGGACGGTACGGGTACGACATCGTGGCCGTCCCACCTTTAGGTGGACCCCACCAACTCATTGCTCACATCACAGGCGGAACGCCGGATAACGCCCACAATGGTCGGCGGACGGATCGAAGGTCTTCTTCGACTTCACGCCTGCACCCTGCCTGCCAGGAGACTCCGCGAATCGCTCGACGTGGGTCGTGAATGCGCGATGGTGCGGGGGCTCCACCAGTGGCCCGTGAACCTCGGTGATCCACGCGTCCAGTTCGGATTTCCTTCGAGTTGAGTCGGTCGGGCAGCGCACCGCGTTCATCGGGCTCGACTCGACCGGCACAGCGGGAGTGCTGACGGTGATGAATATCGACGGGTCGGGGCGCAAGCAACTCAGCAGGAAGTTCCAGCCGACGCTGCCTTGAGCACCGGCCCCCGGTCACGGCTCGGGATTGGCGATCCCGGCCCAACTGATGAAAGTCATGGACCTAATCCACTCGGGCGTCTCGCGGGCTCCGTATCAGTGCTCTCAGCCCCATTTCAGCCCCAAAGTCTGTTTCTGAAGGCTTCGGGAGGCTCCAGTGAAAGTCAGTAAGTCGATGTGCGGAAGATTGGTGCGAGAGGCGGGAGTTGAACCCGCATGGGTTTCCCACTGGATCCTAAGTCCAGCGCGTCCTGCCAGTTCCGCCACTCTCGCACCTTATATATTCGCTAGTTCGACAGAGTATTACGCCTGGCCCCCGATTCGGTCTCCGGTGGGGCGATTTCTGCGGGGTCGGTTTCGGGGTCGGTGTTGCCTCCCGGAGCGCGGCCCGCTTCGCGACGGCCTCGGCCAGATCGCTCTCGCTCACGATGGCGTACCGCGTGTACACCGCCTCCGTCACGTGTCCCGTCAGCTTCATCGCCTGCGACCGTGGCACGGCTGCTCGCTCCAGAGCACGCACCGCCAGTGCGCCGCAAGTCGTGAAACAACCGCGCCACCCCCGCCACCCGGCACGCCAGGCTCCACGCTCCGCGAAAGTCCTGATGGGCCGGCCGCCGCGGTGGAACACGTGCGGGATGATAGCTGCCCTGCGTCCGCTGCAGAGCGTCGGTCCGCTCACGCTGCTCGCGCAGCAGCGTGGCGAGCTCCGGCCAGCGGCCGAAGGGAAAGATGCGCCCCCGGAGGTTCTTCGTCGTTCCCGGCTCCAGCCGCACCGTCTGCGCCTCGAAGTCCACCTGCTTCCACTGCAACCCCATCACTTCGCCCTTGCGCCAGCCGGTGAGCAGCGGCGAACCGGACCAGCGGGACCAGCTCCGGGTGCGGTTGGACCTTCTGATCGTCACCCCGCCGGTCGCGATAGCTACCGCCCTGCGCGAGCGCCCCGAGCACCGCGGCTAGCTCGGCCGGCTCGAAGAATCCCTGCCTCGCATTGCTCACGTGGATCTGCGGCATCAACGGCATGCGCGCCAGCCTACCCGCGCGCAGCGCAAGGCGGAACCTGCGGCGCACCGTCGCCACCTCCAGCTTGATGGTGGCGGGCGCGAGTCCGGCCTTGAGGCGCGCCGCCACGTAGCGCTCCAAGGCGTCGCTGGTGATGGTCGTGGCCCTCGCATCGCGCCCGAAGTACCGGTACAGACGCTTGAGCGTCGCCTCGACGCGCCAGGCGGTCCGGCGCCGGTTCACGGCGAAATTGTCCAGGACCATCTGGCCCAGATCGGCCAGCGTGACGCAAGTCGGCCCGCGGCAGGAACTCTCCGCGTTCGATCTGGGTCAGTCGGCGCCGGAGAAGCTTGGCTGCATCCTTCTCGGTGCCGCCGCGGCCCGTGCTCTCGCGGTAGCGCCGGCCACCAAAGAAGTATTCGGCCACCCACGTCGGCGGCCGCCCGGGGTTCGCTGGCGCGCGTATACCCTCCCGCTACCATAGATGTGCTTCGCCTCTGTCTGGTCGCTCATGACCGGCCCCGCTCGCGGTACAACTCCAGCGCATCGCACACGACGCTGGACTGGTCGCGCTCTCGCGGAATGCTTGCACTCGCAACCATTCGCGCAACTTGCCGGGAAGCGTGCTCCGCAACTTGACCGGATGGTCGCGGCGCGGGGACCGGCCGGGTCGTCTCTTGGCCTCCATCTCCTCCTCCTCAGGGCTCCGGGCTGCGGAACCCCGAATCAATCATGCCCCGAAACCCTCCGCATGCGCTGCGATGTGTGTTCGCAGAGCCCCGCTCTGTTTCTAGGAGCGGCGTGCATTGCAGGCCTCTGTTTCAGCGGCTGCGCGAGCCTCCGGCCCAACGGGCGGCCCCACGGACCCTGCTCGCCGTGCTCGCGATTTGACCAGTGGCGGCTTATCTGCTCCCGTGCGGGCGTCCCCGCCGCCAATCATGGTCGGGCATCCATCCGGGGAGTCCATGACACAATCGACGCTCCCAACTCACATCCGACTGATGGTCGACAACGTTCAAGAGGTCGACCGTTTGGTTGAAATCCACAGGACGCTTGGTGGTGGCAAGCGAGGGCGCCCTCGGGACGTTGAAGTCCTCAACAAGAGCGGAGTGGTCCTGTTGGTCGCATGTTGGGAAGCCTTTGTGGAGGAGGTAGCGCGGCAGGCGTTCGACTCCATGATTGCGGGGGCGAGTAAACCGTCCATTTTCCCCAACGGAGTGCTCGTGCGCGCAGGACGCCGTGTTAGCACCGAAAGGAACCCCACTCACATCTGGACCCTCGCCGGGGATGGTTGGAAACGGGTACTGAAGGCCCACGCCACCGATGTCATGCAGGCGTATACAGGCAGCTTCAATACTCCCTCCTCGAAGAACACCGAGACGTTGTTTGAGGGCCTCCTCGGTCTTAAGAAAGCCCCGTCAGCATGGCACTGGCCTGCGCATGTCGGTGGATGCGGCAACGAAGAAGCTCGACAAGCTCATTGAGCTGCGACACGAGATAGCGCACAAGGTTCGAACGGCTCGGCCCGTCACCAAAAGGCTCGTCACGGCTCACTCACACTTCGTTAAGCGGCTCGCCGGCCACCTGAGCAATCAAGTTGGGACGTTCGTGCAGGGGCGAACCGAGAAGGAGCCTTGGATTCAGGTCACCTACACGGGGCCCTAGTTGAGAAACGCGCCGGATTCTATTCACGGGTCGCCGCTCTCCCCTGCCGAGAGCCCGCCACCATGGGAGGCCGTCATGTTCGCCAAACGATTCTTCTACGTCTCTGCCGCCATCCTCTGCCTCACGCTCGCCTACCACCTCGGGGCTACCAGCGCCAGGGCCGCGAAACCGGGCGCGACAATCATTGCGGCGGAATGTGACTGGCCTGTCGCCGTGGCGTGCGTCGACCGTACGGTGTACGTGCTGGACGTCACAAATCCCCAGGGCTTGCGGAATTATCCGGCTGTACCGGGGACGGACCCGGTAATTGCGGTGAACTACTATGGGCCCAGCAACCACATCACGGCGATGATCGCAAATGGGAATGCATACACCACCCTGTTGAACGGTGATGGCGCTTGGGAGTTCATGGGCAACGCCATTGGTGCGCGGTAACACTACTCGGCCGCTCCTTTCTCCCCGCTTGCCGCAAGCCGTACACGTCCTCCAGCGTCAGCGCGCCGCTGCTCAACCGCACGAGCGCGCGGGCCACGGCCGGCCGGCGGCTGTCGCGTGCCCAGACCCAGCGATATGCAGCCGCCGGTCGGAGCGGCTGCCGATAGACGGCCAGCCCCACGTCGCGGGCCAGCCGACCCACCCCGTAGACGCCCACCCAGGCGCCGAACTTCGTCCGCCAACCGCTCGCCCTACGTGCGCGGCGCTTCACCGGTCGCGCTCCAGCCGCTCGACCGTCTCGACCAAACTCGCAACGGTCTTCACGAGGTGTTCGAGCGTCGCGGAGCAGCACCTCACGCTCGGCCTCGCGCTCACGGCGCCGCTCACGCCGCCTCATGCCACCAGCTCAACGGCCACATGCTCACCTCCGATAGATCGCGGCGGGCGGCCGGTTCATGCCTGCGGGCGCCGTTCGCTGCGACGCCCTACCCGCCGCCACTCACATCACCGGGTGCCAGTGCATCCGAGCTGCCCGGTGGAAGGCTGGGAAGCGCCGCCCGTCACGAGTCTCGACCACCTTCGCCACGCGCGGCGCGGCCCTGCCGAGTTGACGCTCCCATTCCGCGAGCTGTTCCGGCGTGCACGCGTTGGCGTCCCCCACGCTGATCGCGATTCCGTACCGCTCAGCGACGCGCGAGGCGATTTCCTCTTGGCGACTCATTTTCCTCCTAATCTACTTCGGCTTGATGACGTGTTGCTCCAGCGGCATCGGTGGTGCTGGTGGGTTCACCGGCGGTGGTGGCTGCACCTGGCGGACTGGGTGTGTCCTTCGGCATTCTGCTCACCTCCTTTCGTGAAGAGAGAAGAGAGAATCCCCGAGCCCACGCGCGTGCGTGCAGCCGGCCCGGGGCACGCGCAACGACCTCCCGGGCTGCCGGAAGGTGGAGTCGGCGAGCAGCCGATCGTGCGCGCAAATGGGTCACTTCGTCTCCGCCTTCTCGTAGCTCCTCGGGCTGTGCCTCGGGGTCGTAGCCGAGGGCGATTTCGATTTGCGGTTCGAGCCTGAGCGTGGTCGCGCGCCGGATGCGCGACACCGCCTCCGCCAGCGACGTCCGTAGATCGAGCCGACGGCAACGAAGCCGACGGGGCTACACGATGCGGCCGGAGCACGCGCACAAAACAGCGCTCGCTCGGATCCGCCGGCAACGTTGGATGCGCGCCGGCATCACCACTGGCGCCGGCTTCGGCTTCGAGGCCGACAGCGCGGTCGCGATCGCGACGGCGCGTTGGCGCTGCTGTCTCCTCCTCGCGCGCCGCAACGTCGGGATCGGCGATGATCGTGGCGCGACCGCGGGACTGGAGCGCGCGCGCGACGCGCTCTCTCGCGTCGAACTCGTCGCCGGGCTTGACGCCGCGCCGCCCCACCGTGTAGCCCTCGCCATCGATGACGTCCACAATCATCGGCCCCTCCGAGCGGCAGCGCAGCACGCGCACCGGCGTCGGGCGCCGCGGCGGGTCGAGATTCTCGACGCCCAGCATGCCGCTCGCATTCCCGGGCAGGGGGTGAGCGGTTCCATGCCGCGCCCGGGAAACGACTCGAACGGTCGCAGCTCGCCCGGCCCCAGCCGTGCCGCCCGCGGTGTGTCGAGTGGATCGTGTCGCCAACCTTGTGTCCAGTTCATGCCGATTCCTCCTGTATGGGTGAAACAACCACGACATGCTGCCCCCGAGCGGCCTCGCATCACGTAGCGCGGCGACGAGGCGGCGCGTCTCGAGTCGTCGCCGCCCTGCTCAAGCATGGGAAATCCATACCGGTCCTGACCACCCGGCCAGCCGCGTCCCGCTGCACCTTGCCGACGATCACGTTGCCTCCTTCTCGCAGAGCCCCGCCAGCGTGGCGCGCAGCTCTTCGTCCAGTAGCCGATAGCCCTCGGCCTCGCTGCTGTTGCATATGATCGGGATCACGCGCGGCACCACCCCCAGGATCGCGTCGCGCAAGCGCACGCCTTCGGAAAATGCCTCGCGCTCCACGTCCGATCGCCGCAGCCATTCGCCGCGCTCGCGCTCCAGCCGGAACTGCTCTCGCTCGGCCCGGACGGCCGCGAGCTTCGCCTCGCTCGTCGCCCTGCTCGCGACGTGCCCATTGCCGGACCGCCGTCCGTGCGCGGTGCCGTTCGCTCGCCCTGGCCCGTTGGTGGAGGCTGGCGGGGTCCAGTCCGGATGGCTGGCGCGCCATTGGAAATCCCATCCGCTGGGCGGCCCCGACAATCGGCCGACGCGGACCGCCTTTCTAATCGTGGATCGGGGCACGCCGCGACTCCGGGCCCACGAGCTAATCGTCAATGGCTCAGTCATTGCGCTAGCCCCCGGCGGCGGTGGACCGGTCCCATTGTTTGGGGCTGTGTCTGGCCATGTTCCGGAGGTCGCCGGTACCCTCCGGCGACGGGCCACCCAGTACCTTTCAGGCCGGCGTCGGCCGCCCGACACCAACGACGGCAGGCCGACGGCGGCGGTGGTCCTGGCGCGCCGGCCGACCTCCCGGTGTACGCTTGCGCGTTCCTCGGTACATGGCGTGCGCGAAGGGGGAGTCATGGTCAGTAGCGCCCAGTGTGCGGTGACGGGCTTGGCGGTGAGTCTGGAATGGCCCCTGACATGACCTACTACATCATCTGCCAACGATGCGGCCATTATTGGATATCGGATGACGCCAAGGACTCTCTCGCGGAGAAGCCGTTTAGCTCGGTCCAGAGAGGCACTGTGTCTGGCTGGCTCCGACAGAATCCGAAGCAACGCATCTTGAGGGCTGACGTGCAGCGCTTGTATGAAATGCCTGCCCTGGCGGTCAGTGAGCAAGCGGACAGGTTGCTGCGACATCTCGCGAAGCTGCACCCCCAACCTGGCGCCACCTTCGCAATCCCCTGCGTGACCCCGACCTTCAGGCAACCGCATGGCCTACGGCGACGGGCACATGACGTATCTCATTCGCGACTACCTCGGCCAAGCTGCGCCGTATCGATGATCAGCGGGGCCGCGGCGAACTCGGAGTTCACCGCGACAATCGCGCCCGAGGGTTGGGCACGGTTGGAGCAGCTGCAGTCGGTTAATCCCGACAGTCCCCACGCCTTCATCGCGATGCACTTCCACGCCTCCACCGACGACATCCGCAAGGAGCTGACCGCGGGAGTGGAGAGGGCTGGTTACCGCGTGCTCATCGTCGATGAGAAGCCTTCGAACGACTTCATCTTGGATGAAATCCTCGGCGGCATCCGGCAAAGCCGATTCGTAGTGGCGGACTTCACCAACCAGCGTGGCGGTGTCTACTTCGAGGCTGGTTTTGCGCAGGGCCTCGGCCTGCCCGTCGTTCGTACTCTGCAGGGGCTGACCAGGTCGGGCAGCTCCATTTCGATGTCAATCACTATTCGTTTCTCCTGTGGGAGCCGGAGAAGCTTGAGGAGTTCGCGGAGAAGCCCGGAACCACATCCTGGCCACGATAGGCAAGGGGCCGGTCGCAGTGGGAACGCAGGCGGTCGGCGTCGGCTCCTTGCGGTGACGGAGGCGATGGCGGCGATGTTCACCACCGCCGTGCTTGAAACGCGCAGGCGATCCCCACGCGTGGCTAGGAAGCATCGCCGACATCGCCGCATCGCCTCGCCGTCCAAGTACGCCCACCGCGCTCCTCCCGCCGACAGCTTCGAAGGACCGTCCCGACACAATGCGACCCCGTACCCGCCGCAGCGCGTAGCCCAACGAGACCGCATCCAGCTTCGTCAGCCGCGGCGCCAGGGCGTGGAGCGCGTCCCGCAGGCTGGGATTGTTGGCGCCCTTGGGGTCGGCCTTCTGATTGCCGCGGCCACGGCTTCCGCGGCGGTTGTGGGTTGATCGAGGAAGGCTTCGCCCCACTGCTCCAGGGCATGGCGCAAGGCGGCCACGTCACCGTCATCCTCGCGCCGGATGCGTTCGGTCCCTGCCAGGGGGTCGCCGAACTCGGCCCACACCACGGCGCCGCGGATGAGGTCGTCCCAGCCCTCGAAGCTGCCCTTGCAGGGCCCGCAGCGGTGCGCGGGCCGACCGGCCACGTGATAGCCGCGCAGGATAGTCAGCGCCGCCACGAGCAATCCCGCGCGGTGCTCGCGCACCCAGCGCAGGAGATCGGGATAGCGCCAGCCACCGCGATCCTCGGGGTGCTCGACGTGTGCATCGAGATCGATCGGAACGACACGCCGTCCGAGGTCGCCTCGGAACACCGTGTTGTTGCCGGATGACTGCCACATTGTGGTGAGCGGGGCCTCGACGGTGCGCGACACACCCAGCAGGCGATCGCGCCACGAGGTAGCCGTCAGCGCCGCCGCCAAGGCGCTGGAACCCAGGGGCCCATCGAGGTTGTCGAGAAGAACACACGACAGACCCTCCATGGCGACCGCCGATGGATCGCCTTGCGTAGCTCGTCGTCCTTGGGAGACAGCGCGGTGCGGGCGGCGGATGCCCGGTCCCAATGTGTGCGACCACATCGGCACCGAGCGTCTTGCCGGTGCCGGGGTGGGGCGCGCCACGCGAACAGTGGCACAGGGCCTGGGATGGCGTGGCGCGCGACGACCGTCAGAATCGCCGCGACGGCAGCAGCCCGATCGACCTTCTTGTCCCTGAAGGGGAAATCGTGGAATGGCTCTGATGAGTAGCTGGTGGGCGCCCACCAATCCTGAGGACGTCGGATGCTGCGCGGACCGGAGCGAAGTCGGCCCCGGGCAGATAGAGCAAACCCGAAGGTGCATCGTATCCGGCCGCATCCAGCACCTCGCCGTCCGCGTTGATTGTCGGGGCCTCGATCACGCCGGCCAGCGATGGGAAGGGCCACGTTTCCGCCGCCATAATGGTGCGCCCGACCCAATCCGGCGGCAGCACGGGCACCTCTTTCTTCTTCCGCCCGTCCCAGCGGAACTCCAATCGGCGGCCTGCGCGAGCTTCCGCCGAAGGGCATCGAGTCCAAGCGGCTCGATGACCGGCGCCCCACCGCGCGACGCAACCCGGCGCGCAGCACGCCGTGATCGATCACTACCCGCACGAGAATGCGGCCGCGCACATAGATTTCGCTTCCCGCGGCCACCAGGGCGCCGATCGCTGCGTCCCCCAAACCGACGAGATCGGCCCGCACCAGGATCGTGGGCCGGCCGTTGTCCGTGGCCACCGGCCCGTCCGTGCTCTGATCGCCGTCGCGGTCGGGCGGGGCGCCCGCGCTGTCTCCCCAGCAGCGCAGCCACGCGCGGGTCAACGCGCACGGCGCGCCTCAATTTCGGCCACCACACGCACCAATCGCTCGAGCGCCCAGCGGTCGGGGTGCTCCGACAGCAAGATTGCCAGTCGCAGGCGGGCGCGCTCCACCCGAGCGTCCCGTCATCCAGGTCCCGGATGTCGTCGTGGAACTCGCGCTCGTTTGGCGCATCCGGCCGGCCCACCAGCCGCTCTGGCCAGCGGGCGCCAGCGCCGGCCCTCCTTGGCCGGGGGATCATTGGTCGTGGGCCTCGTCGTCGTCGGTGGTGGTGTCGGCTGCCGACGTCCCATAGATCTTGCGCAACATCTCCCGGAGCCGCGAAGGATCATCCTCGCCGCGGACGTACATGTTCTCCCGAGGGACCCCGACCCTCACGAGCATCTGGGCCAAGTCCCGGGCCAATCTGTTGTCCTTCTCGGTCCGGCTCATCGAGCGCCGCCTCCCGTTGCAAGCCAGACTTGGAATTCTCTCGCGAATCCGCATGGTCCGCCGACCGAGTCGTGCGACCCACGGCCGGGCATCCGCCCTTCGGGCGCGTCGCCAAATCCAAGATGTAGTGGTGTTCGCCAGCGCGGCGGCTCTGCTCGGCGTGAGCATCCTCCCGCCGTTCAGCGATGCGTCCTCGGTGGGGACCAGCATCGCGGTGGTCAGCGCAACCAGCAGCGCGCTCAGCTGCACCACCAGGACGTGGGCCTGGTCGGGCGAGAGGTCCGAGACGCGCTCGGGCCGGGCGAGTAGGTCGGTGATGGTGGGGCGGTCATCCATCGCCGCGCACCAATCCCAAGGTCGGGCCCGGATCAGCCCCGCCGGCCACGGACTTCAGCACGCGCGTCAGGCGTTGGGCTTCCGCGGCGCCGATCTGGCCCAAGAGGGGATCGACTCGCCGCAGCGCCGCGGCTCCCGGCCCGGCCTCGCCGACCAACACGCTACCGAGGGTCCGCACCGCCCCGGCGGCCTTGGTCCGGGCGATGGGCACTTCGCGCCCCTCGGGGCCGGCCGCAATCAGCACGCATTCGAGTCGCCAGGACATTCCGCCTCCGGGTGGGGACGACGCCTCTGCGTGCCTCTCGCCCAGGTAAGGCAGCGAAAACGGTCCGGGCGAAGCTGGCGAAACTACTTTTCTTGGATACTCCTGGGGCGTTCGGCCTTGCGCGCTTCGCGGAGTGGCTTCGCGCAGGTCCTGGAGCTGGCTGGGCGTGGCGGCCCGTGGTTTGCGCTGCGTGGCCCGCTGCGTCTGGCGTCAGCGGGACGCTGGCCGCAATCCTCATCGAGCAGCATTCGCGCAGCTCCCGCGGCGCCTTGGGAGCGGTCCACCAAGCGGTCGAGCAGGTCGGGGTCGGTGGCCCGCTCGCGCCTGCTGCCACCACCCGTGAGCTCCATGCGGCTCGCGCCGCAGGCGGCGCTTGGCCTCCAGAACGACATCCCCGGCGACCTTTGTGCACCAGACGCGGCTGCGGCAGGTACTGCCATCAAGCTTGCACCCGTGCAGTCGGAATGGCGTGCCGTCCCTGTTGCTGGGCCGCCCATCTGGCGGGAGGACGCGTTCGCGAGGGCCACGCGGAACGCCCATCGCTCTTCAGGCGCGGGATGCAGACCCAGGGCGGCAAGCTGGCTATCTATCCTCGGCAAGCTTCCCACCGGCGCCCGAGCATGTCCCGGATCGCCAGGCCTCGACGGCGTCCGGCATGCACAGGGTCTGATCCGGGCGGGATCCCGTAGCGCTTCCTGATCTCGGCCAGCAGGCGCTCGTCCGGCTGGGGCGGCAGGACCGGCCATGGCCTGACGAAATCCTCGGATCGAAGGACTGCCAGGTGCTCGCCCATCAGGCACAGGGTTGGCTCCGGCCACTGCTCCTTCAACGCGGGGTCGGTTTGGGGATCGGTCTTGTTGCTGCGCGCGGTCACCATGGCCTCCACCCAGCCCGCAAAGTCCCTACAACAGCGTCCATGCGATCTCCCCACAGCCATGCAACCGCGCGTGTCCGCGATCC
>ERZ1370068.11155-contig-9795_pt1 | contig 14804 bp, 21 predicted proteins | sample MGYA00561227_ERZ1370068 | MGnify/ENA primary metagenome ERZ1370068 (study PRJEB38410, sample SAMEA6850437) | metagenome | study: Metagenomic assessment of the ecological functions of the soil: analysis of the soil microbiota associated with the...
GCTATTACGTATTGCCATAGAGACCCGGTTTCGCGCTTCCCACCGGCGTTGGCTGGGGGCGGAATACCGCGCGGACTGGCTCGGCAGCGAGATGGTCGCGGGCGTGACGCTGGCTTCGCCTACGCGATCCCGGTTTCCCTGAGCGCGAGTGTGGGGACCGCCGGCCTGCCGCCGCCAAAGCCGGTGTCTACGGCTACCTGCTGGGCGGCCGCCGGGCTGCGGCGCCGCTTCGGGTCGTCACGGCAACTGGCGATCGGTGCCGACGTCCGCGATCTCCGCTTCGATGATCGCCGGTGCCGTGGGCGCAATGGCGAAGGGTGGACGCCCAGCGCTGCACAGATTGCGAGCCTCGCCGCGCTTCAGCGGTTGCCGTGCTTTGCCTTGATCGGCCTGATCCTGTGGCTGAGCGCGCCCGTCGTTGATCAAGCGACAGTATTCTCGGTGGGTTTCAAGGCGCCGGGGCCGGGTTGACCATCACGGACTCAGCTCCCGAGCCTGTTCGGTGCGGTGCAGGCGGCGGCGCAGCACTTCATCGAACGGCTCCTGCCTTTGCCGGGCAAACCGGCCAAACCCGCTCATCCTCAGTGCTGGCTTTGAGCATTGTTGCGATCGTGCTCCTCTGTGTTTGGCGAGCGGTTGTTTCCGGAAAGCCGATCGCTCTCGGCGTCGTCGCAGTGTCGACTCATCGCGGCATCCGGCGGTTCGGGCTTCCCGCCCTGGGCGTGCCGACGACCGGAGAGATCCCGGCCGGCTCTCGCTCGACCCCAGGGCCCACGGTGCTTGCGCGACATTGACGGCATTTTCCGCTGGCGGCCGGATGCCTTGTTGCTCGCCTATATCGGAAGGCGTTTGCGGGCCGCGCAGGACTTTTGCCGCCAGACATCGGATACGACGCTCGACCCGAGACAGGAATTGCTGGGCATCGGCGCGGCAAACCTCATCACCGCACTTGGTCACGGCTATCCGGTGGCGGGCGGGCTTCGCAAGTCCGGCGGTCAACGACAAGGCCGGCAGCACGCATACGTCGCTCGGCGCTTGTCTTCGCCCTCCTGGTGACGCTTCGCGCTACTGCCTTGCTGTTCCTGACCGGTCTGCTGGAGAACCTGCCCGAAGGCGGTGCTGGCGGCGCGGTAATGACGGCGATCGCAGGTCTACGACTGGATTTTCCGGACCATTGCTCGCATGTGGCGCGATGAGCCGGATCGACTTCTACGCCGCTGGCGATTGCGCTTGGCGCGGTACTGCTCCTGGGAATCCTGCAAGGCATCCTGCTGGCTGCCTGGTGTCCGTCTTGATGCTGTTGGCTCGCGCTTCGACGTCCACATGTGGCGTTTCTTGGCCGAGTCCCTGGCACCAACCAACTACTCCGATATCGCGCCGACATCCGGACAATCGAGGACCGCTGCCTGAGCGCAATCGCGTTTCCGACCTGAAGCCTCCTGCTTTACGTCAACGCGCGACGCTGTCCTGAAGCGGTGTTGCAGCCGTCTCGATGCGCACGTGATCGCATCCGAAGATCCGCCTGGTACGCTTGTGACCTTCGGCAGGTCGCCGCACATCGACATCTCGGCTGGCTCCCGCATGCTGGGACGGAATCTGGAGCGGCAACCCTCGCCGCCCGGCGGCCATTGCGCTGCGCATCATCGCGCACGCGCGGGTGCGAGATCTGCTTCGCGCCGACGGTGCCGGCGTGAGCAAAGTCGGAGGTCTGGACGGGGTGACGTGATCGACAGCCTGTCTCAGCAATCCTCGCCGTGGGCACCTGATGCCGAAGGCGAACAGCAAAATCGCGGCCGTCCCAAGCGGGTGACTCTGGTCTGAAATTGGTAGCAGCTGCAACCAGATCTTCGTTCGGAGTCCTCCGAGCTCCGCGGACAGAATCCTTGAGGTCCTGTCTCGGCTTGGACCATGGTACCTCACCTACGCAAGCATCGCTTCAGTGGGGTTACGGGGCAGACCGCATCCAAACCGGCAACCATGTACCGATCGGTCGGCGCTTGGCTGCAACTTGGCGTGGGGGATAATCGACGCCAGGTGATGACACTGATGGCCCGGCCTGCGCAACGAACAGGCGCTGGCTGAACGATCTGACGTTGCGTGCAGCGCGCGAGGCGTCGAAATCCGGATCGCGGCGCGCGATGCCATCGCCGATGCCATGCCTCCCCGCTCGGCTTCCGTCTTTGCCGTGAAGGGGAGCAATTGAGTCGATCCGGCAAAAACTGCGTCAATTGCCAGAAGCCGCTGGTCCCTCTGACCCGCGAACGACCGCCGGTGCGGCTGGCGCTAAAATATTTTGCGCCTGGTTGTGGCTTCTGTCCACGCTTCCGGTCGCAAAACTCCATTCATGCTGGATAGACGACGCCTCGATTTGGCGCTGCGCGCTTCGGAACGCAACTGCAATCGTCATGCGGTTAAACCCGTGCGGCTATTTTTGGGCACCACGTCGGCTCTCCGGCCGTAGGCAGCCGGTCTTTGCTCGGTTGCAATTGGCAGCGTGTGGTTGTCGTCGCGATTGCTCTCGGTGGATGAGGTCGCAGCATCTGAGCTTCAATCAGCCGCTTACCCCATGAGATCTTATTTTCCTTCCGCGTTCAGTTCTGAACCAGAACCTCGCAACGAACGTGGCGCCGCACCAGCGCGACGTAAGCCCTCGGATTCGTCACCGGGTTGATCTGGCCGCCGGGCGTCGCATGCAGATCGCCGGTAAAGACGAAGCTAGTTTTCTTGAGAGGTTTGTGTCGTAGTAGCGCAAGTCCAGGTTAAAGATATTGCGCGTCAGCGTAACGCCGGCGTTCCAGTTGAAATGATGCCGATAATGCAAATCCGCCGGAACTCGGCGGACTGATTGCCGAACCAGCAATAGCTGGCGCCGCCGGTAACGATGCTGAAGTGTTCTGTGGCATCACGTTGCGGGGCAGTCGTCGATCCTCAAGCCAGACGCGACATACTGGCTCCACGCACCCGTGTTGGAGAAGTTGGCGAGTAGGTGTAGCCGGCGGCGGCCCGCAGCGATTCTCGGTTGGCTTGGTATCGGCGCGGGTGCCGACTTCCCCCAGTAGTCGATGCCCGGGATGGCGGGGATCTCGCCGGGGTAAAGAAAGTAAGTCCACCCGAAATCCCAGTCGATATTCCCCAGCTTCGGACGCAGCCCAGTGCTCACGGTGATCTCAGACGCCGGCTGGCTCGGAAGTCTGACACTGGTGACCGTGGTTCCGGCGTAGAAGCTACCGATTGTCGCCTCCGGGTCCGGCCCCGGAGCGACGGTTTGCGGATCAGAGCGTCACACCGCGTAGATGTAGTCCGATGCAAATCCGGCGCGTGCGTTGAACTCGAAGGAATCCGCCGGGTGGTCCTGCGTTGGGGTCCGACGGGCGTTCCCGGGGCAGTCCGGCGCGAGCGCCGAGTACGATCGCACCACTCGCGTCGTTGGCCGGCTGGCTCTGCGCGTGAGGAACCGCCTGCATCACCGGAACAAGCTCACAGCCCGGCGATTGTCCGATAGATGAACACTCACCCTCAAACCGGCGAAGCCGCTTCGGCGTTCGGGCAGCGAGGCGGCAATGGGAGGCGATCGGATTGAGCTTCCATGCGGATCATTACGTTCCATCACCGAGACCTGATCCGAAGCAATCAGTGTCAACGACGACGTTACACGCCGATCTCCGCAAGCACAGTTATACCTCTATCCCGAGAGGTAGCTGTGCGACAAGGACCAGCGATTCTGACTTTGTGCCAGCCGCCGATTAGTTGTAACGGCTTGGCCGCCCTCGATCGCGGGTTTAATCCTCACCACACGCCGGGGATCAACCGATAGGGCACGCTGGCCGCATACTCCGTGTAGCCCTCGAGCTCGGCGCGGGCGTGCGCTCCTCGATCGTGATGCGAACGCAGAACAGCCCGGATGATGACCGCGGCGCCGATGAGGCCGTACCAGGAGCCGAGCAGCAGGGGCGTCCCAACAAACAAAAGGATCGCGCCGGCGTACATCGGATGACGCACGAACCGGTACCGGACCGGTCGCGATCACGTGCTGGCCGCGTCTCGCGCTGAACTCTGACGACGACGACGGCGTAACGATTTTCGAGCACCGTCCAGTGGACGATCGCAAGCGATAGCCGCGATCGCGATCAGCGCCGATCCAGCGCACCCAACAGCGGAACGTGCGACCACCCGAAGCGGCATGCGTCAAGCGGCATGAACACCAGCCAGACGACGAATGCGTGAGCGAAATGATCTTCATCAGCGTGCGATCGGACGCCTCCTGGTCGCGTTGTACGAAGGGAGACATCCGCTCGCGCAGCAGGTCGGGGTCGGTCCATGCCAGCCAGCCAGGCCCGCTGGCGAACCCCAGGATCCTGAGTTCGGCGAGGAGGACCCACGCCGCCGGTGCTAATGCAGCAGTGCCGGCCGCTACAAACAGCAGCATCGCCATCGAGGCGAGCCCCGAAGCAGGTCTGAACGGTGAGTTTGGCGATCATCGCCAGTCAGGATAACGCGGCAGGATGACGGTTGATTCGGTCGTTGCCGCCGCCACACCGTGTTGGCAAAGGCGCAAAGCGGCGGGTGGTCTCAATCCTGCTTCCAGGGAATCACTACGCTCTCAAGTTCCTGCAAACAACACCCGCGGTGATCAGGCCGAGAATGCCGATGACCACGATGCCGACGAACATGTAGTCGACCTGCAGAAGCTCCCAGGAGTTCCAGATCAGGTAGCCGATGCCGGCTCTTGGATGGCGACGAACTCGGCCGCCACCAGCACCACGAACGAGACCGCGAGCGCGATCTGCAGGCCGGCAAAGATCATCGGCAGCGCGCCGAAGAACACGACGCGGGTGAACAGCACGTAGGAGCTGGCGCCGTAGTTCCTGGCGACGTCCCAGTAGATCCTGTCGATATTGGCGGCGCCCGCGTAGGTGTTGACGATCACCGGAAAGAACACCGCGGTCGCGACCAGCGCGATCTTGGAGGCGTCGCCGAAGCCGAAGGCGAGCAACAGCAGCGGCATCAGCGCCACCTTCGGGATCGGAAACAGCGCGGCGATCAGCGGATCGAAGAAGATGCGCACCGGCTTGAACATCGCCATGACGAGGCCGATGGCGATCGCCGGGACCGCGCCGATCAGGAAGCCGGCGAAGACCCGATACAAGCGTGACGCCGGTGTGGACCCAAAGCTCGCCGTTGGCGGCGAGCTCCCAGAACCGCACCGCGATGTCGCTCGGCGCCGGGATGAAGCGGCGGTCGCCGAACCCCAGCATCAGCAGGATCCGCCAGATCACCAGCAGCGCGATCGGCGAAATCAGGTAGAGCAGCCGCTCGCGCGCCTTCTCGCTCATTGCTCGAGCTCCGCGCGCGCACGCGTTCACTTCGATCTCGAGAATGCGCCAGATGTCGAGCTTGAGCGCGCCGAATTCCGGCGAGGCCGACAAGCGTCATGCACGTCGCGCGGATGCGGGAACGGAATGTTCGATGATCTCGCTTGATGCGTCCCGGCTGCGCGGTCATCACCACGGTGCGGTCGCCGAGCAGCAGCGCCTCGTCGATCGAATGGGTGATGTAGATCACGGTCTTGCCGGTCTCCTCCCAGATGCCGCACCAGCTCGGCCTGCAGGATGGCGCGGTTCTGGCGCGTCGAGCGCCGCGAACGGCTCGTCCATCAGCAGCATGCCGGGATCGGTCACGAACGCGCGGGCGATGGCGCCGCGCTGGCGCATGCCGCCCGGAGAGCTGGTGCGGATAGTGATGGCGGAACTTGGTGAGGCCCGACGAGCTTCAGCGCGGCCTCGACCCGGGCGCGCGATCTCGCGCGCGCGGCACGCCGCGCGTCATCAGCCCGAACGCGACATTCGTTCTCGACGTTCATCCACGGAAACAGGCCGCTATCCTGGAACACCATGGCGTTGCCGACCGCCCAGCCGGCGTCATCGACCTTGATGGTGCCGCCGGTCGCAGTGATCGAGGCCGGCCAGGATGCGCAGCAAGGTCGACTTGCCGCAGCCAGACGGGCCCGACGATGCAGACAAATTCGCCCGGCGCGATCTGGAGGCTGACGTCGTCGATCGCGACGATGGGCGCCTCCGGGCTGCCGAACTCCTTGCGCAGGTGATCGATCTCGACGGCGGCCCCGCGCCGCTGGACTGTCATGCTTCCCGGATTTCAATCGCAACAAGTTCCAGAACGTCTGGACGAGCGCAATCGCTATATGCCGGTCACCGGCATCCCGGCAATTTGCTGTCCTTGTTTTCCAGTACGAACGGCCCGAGCTTGCCGACCGCATAGTCGACGTAGGACTGGTCGACCAGGCGCTCCGCCGGAAAATCCGCGGTGATGAATTTGTTCTTGCGGTACCAGCTCTGCATGTCGAGGGCGCTCGCCACATTGATGCGGCCGTTGGGGTCGCGCGATTGCCAGGCGTATTCGTTGAGTAGTTCCGGCCGCCGTTCGGTCCCGCTCTTGACCAGAAGGTCGATGATTTCCTTGCGGGTCGAGCCGAAATGATAGGCATTGCAGTAGTCGCGCACGCCACGCAGGTACGCCACGAAGTAATTTTTCACCACCTGCGGGTTCTCTTCGCCCAGTCGGTGTTGATGATGTTCACCGCGACCTCGGTCGGTTGCGGCCGCACATAGGTATCGGCGTCAAGGAACATGACGCCGAGGCTCGGGTCGCGCGGCCTGATAGGTGAATGGCGGAATCAGCAGGCTCGCGTCCAGCGCCTTGTTGCGCAGCGCGAGGCCCATCTGCGTGAACGGGATGACCTTGATCTCCACGTCGGCCAGCGTGAGCCCGCCCGCTTCCAGCAACCTTGCCGATCTCGTAGGTCGACACCGAGCCCGGACCGTTGGTGCCGATGACCTTGCCCTTGAGACTCCGGATATCGGTGATCTGATCCTTCAGGTCGGGCCGCAGCATGATGTTGTGCCCGAGCGGCGATGATGTGCGGTTGGCGACCAGCGTGATCGGCAGGTTCTTCTCGACCGCGTTGAAATAGCCGGCCGATATGCCGCCCTCGACGATCTGATACTGGTTCTGCGCGATCATCGCCATCACGTCGGCGGAGGAATTGATGTCCTCGAGCTCGATCTTGATGCCGAATTCCTTGAAATACCCGCGCTCGATCGCGATCAGGGTCGCCCTGGTCGAGATCGCGCGCGCCACGCCCACGCGCAGCGTGGCCTCCCGGCGTGCGCGCCGGTCGCGACCAAAGCGAGCGCCGCGCGCAGTGATCAAGCTTCTTCTCATCGGCACCCCTTCAGCGTGCTGGATTGGTTTTCGAGCACGAACGGCCCAAGCTTGCTGTTGACGTAGTCGATGTAACTCAGGTCGGCGAGCCGCGCGGTCGCGGGCACAGCACTGGTAAATTTGTTTTTCACATACCAGCCCGCGATGTCGAGGACGCTCGCGACGTTGACGCGGCCGAGCGGATCGCGCGCCGGCCAGATATAGTCGTTGAGCATCTCCGGCCGACGCTCGGCGCCGCTGCGCACCAGGAGATCGATCATCTCCTTGCGGTTGGATCCGCCGTGATAGGCCTGGCAGTAGTCGCGAACGCCGCGCATGTAGGCGAGGTAGTAGCGGCGTACGAGATCGAGGTTCTGCTTCGCCCAGTCGGTGTTGATCATGTTGACGGAAAGCTCGGTCGGCGCCGGCCGCACATAGTCGTCCGGATCGGCAAACATGACACCGAAGCCCGGATCGCGGATCTGATAGGTGAACGGCGGAATCGCGAGCGCGGCGTCGACCGCCTTGTTGTTGAGCGCAAGACCCATCTGGGTGAAGGGAACGACCTTGATATCGACGTCGGCGATCCGAGGCCGCCGCTCTGAAGGATCTTGTCGATTTCGTAGGTCGAAATCGAGCCCGGCCCATTGCTGGCGATCACGCGGCCCTTGAGATCCTTGACCGACTTGATCTCGCCCTTCAGGTCGGTCCGGATCATCAGGTTGTGGCCGAGCGGCGACGAGGCGCGGTCCGCCACCGCGATGATCGGAAGATCCTTGTCGAGCGCGTTGAAATAGCCGGCCGAGAGGCCCCCTCGATGATCTGGTAACGGCTCTGCGCGAGCAGCGCGATCGCATTGGCCGAGGAATCGATCGCGTCGAGCTCGACCTGATGCCCTGGTCTCTGAAGTAGCCGCGGTCGATCGCGGTCAGGGTCGCGCCCGATCCGATCGAGCGGACCTCGGCGGCGCGCACCATGTCCTCGGCACGGCTCTGCCAAATGCCTATGCACAGAACGCCGCAGGTCAGCAACAGGCGTTTGCGCATTGCATATCCTCTGCCACCGTCAAGAATCGGTGGCCGTCGAGGCTGGCAGCCCGGCTTCCGGTCATGCGATTGATCCCGCTCATCGACAGGATCTGATCTTAACCTCTAGCCGGGATTGCGCGTGCGGCAAAGTGCCCGCGCAATGGCTCATTTGACGAAGCCCACCAGGCGCGGCAACCACAGCACCAGGTCGGCGCATCGAAAGTCACCAGCAGCAGCATGGCGATCATGGTGACGATGAAGATCGGCACCTCCCGGAATATGTCGGCGAGCGAGGTCGCCGGTCAGGTTTGCTGATGACAAACCAGCAGGTAGCGCCGTGCGGCGGCAGCGCGAGGCCGATCATCATCGTTGAGCATGATCACGACCCCGAAGTGCACGAGGTCGATGTGCGAGGCTTCGGCGACCGGCACCAGCAGCGGAACGATCACCAGCAGGATGGTGATCTCGTCGATCACGATCGCCAGCAGGAAGAGGAGCGCATTGACGCACAGCAGGAACGCCGATCGGCGACAGGTGCCATGCCGACCAGGGTGTTGCGCAAGAGTTGCGGGACGTTCTCGTTGGCGACCGCATAGTTGAACACGAAGGCGCCCGACATGATCAGGCCGATCGCGTCGCGGTCTGCGCCACGGTTTCGGACGACCGCCGTGACGAGCGCCCGCAATGTGATCGAGCGATAGATCACGAGCGCCAGAATGAGCGCGTAGGCGGCGGCGATCGCGGCTGCCTCGGTCGGCGTGGCGATGCCGGAATAGATGATGCCGAGCAGAATCACCGGCAGCGCGAGCGGCGGCAGCGCGCGGACAAAGATCGGCCCGGATCGCGTTCCAGGGCGGCGGCGGCTCGGAGGAAAGTTGCGCCGGCGCGCAATCACGCGCGATGGCGCCCATCAGCGCGGCCGCGGTGGCGAGCGCCGGTACGGTACCGGCGAGAAACAGCGCGCCGACCGAGACGTTCGCGATCAGCGCGTAGAAGATCATCGGGATCGACGGCGGCACCAGCGGGCCGAGGGTCGCGGCCACCGCCGAGGTCGCCGCCGCAAAGCCCGCGCGGGTAGCGTCTCGTCGCGCGTCATCATGCGGGCGACGATCAGGCCGGGTCCGGCGGCATCGGCGACCGCGCTGCCGCTCATGCCGGAGAAGATCAGGTTGGCGACGATGTTGACGTGCGCGAGCCCGCCGCGGAAGCGCCCGACCATGCGCCTGGCGCAAATGCCGAGCAGGCGCTCGAGCACGCCGCTCGCGTTCATCAGGTTGGCGACAAAGATGAACAGCGGCATCGCCAGCAAGCAGATAGTTGTTGTAGAGGCCGTTCATGGTCTGGTCGACCACGAGGCCGACGATCCTGATGGGTCGCCGACCAGGTAGGCGAACCCGGCGGCCAGCATCGCGAGGCCCATCGGGCGCGCCCATGCACGGCGGTGCCGATGAAGACCGCGGCCAGCACCCAGAGACCGAAGGTCACATGGCTGCACCATGATCTGACGAGATTGAATCGCGATCATGGTCACTAGCTTTCTGTTTGAGCATGATCTTTTCCGGAAACCGTGGCCACTTTCGGGATCATGCCCTAGAGCCCCGCTGCCAGCGCGCGCTCATCAGCAACACGAGCCGGTAGATCGACGCGAACGATCACGGCCAGCATGAACAGCGCAAAGCAGGAGTACACGATAGTCGAGCCGCCAGCGCATGCACCGGCGTGCGCTCGCGCCACAGGAACGTGATGTAGTCGATCACGCCCGGCAGCGCGCAGACGAAAATGCCGCCGATCATGACAAGCTGCGCGCGAGCGCCATGCAATGCCGGCCGCGGCGGCCGAGAGACGGCGATACAGCGAGGTCGAACGCGAGATCTGCCGGCGCGTCATCGACCACGTAGGCCGTTGGCGAGAAATACGATCCAGATAAACAGCAACGACCGTCAGACTTCATCCGCCCACGCGACCGCATCGCCGGCGCGCGTAGCGCATGACGATCTTGTAGATGAAAGCGAGGAACACCGCACGAACATCAGGTCGTGAGGACCCGAGCGAGACGAGCGATGACCGCGACCGATGCGTGCGATACATCGCCGTCGAGCACTTGCCCCAGCCTGTCATGGCCGACCGGCCCCGCCGCCAGCCATGCGGCGTCCCGCCTACGTGTATGCTGCGGGCCGCGAAGATGTGCATGTCCGCGCAGGCGCGGGCATGACGCCGACTGGATCAATCGCGCTGCGCACTTCGGTCAATGACCTGCTTCAGCTTGGCGGCGTTCAGGCCTTGGTCACGTCGGACTCGCCGTAGACCTTGTCGGCCATGCGCGCGGAACGGGCGTGAGATCGATCGCGTCGACCGCCAGTCCCGCGGCCCTTGAGGCGCTTCGGCGACCGTCTTCTCGTCGGCGAGCCGATCGGCGTCGTTGGCATTGACGCGATTGCGCAGCGGCCGCGTCGAGCACCGCTTTCTGCTGGTCGGGCGAGAGCTTGTCCCAGACCGGCTTGGCGATGTCGAAGAACACCGGCTGGACCATGTGCGACGTGAGCGCGACCTGCTCGGTGACCTCGTAGAACTTGGCGGCGTTGAGGATCGACAGCGGATTTTCCTGGCCGTCGATCGCGCCGGTCTTGAGCGCGAGATAGACCTCCGGCATGCCCGAGCGGCACCGGCGACGACGCCGAGCGCCTTGCCGAGCAGCAGCCATTCCGGGCCCGGCGGCCATGCGCATCTTGACGCCGGCGAGATCGGCCGGACCCTTGACCGTTGCGCTTCTGGCGCAGGTTGACCTGGCGGGTGCCCAGATAGGCGACGGCGACGAATCTCGATGCCCATCTTGTCGGCAACCGCGCGCCGATAGTCGGCGCCGATGGTCCGTCGACCACGCGGCGCAGGTGGTCGTAGTCGCGAAACAGATAGGCGCGGTTGAAGAAGCCGAACTCGGCGATCTGCTGCGCCACCTCGAAGGTGGTCATCGTGCTCATTTCGAGGTTGCCGCGCTGGCAGCGCCGGCACCTCGGTGCCCTGCTGGAACAGGGTCGAGGCCGGATGGATGTCGACCTTGAGGCCGACGTTCGGCTTCCTCGACCTCGGCTTTGAAGAGCCTCGACTCGACTTGGCAAGAAAGTCGGACGGCGGGGCGGCAGCACCGAAAAAACGCGAAGTCAGGTCGGTCGGTCCGCGCGCCTCACCGCGAGCGTCAGCAACGCCGGCCACAGCGGCCAGAAGACTCAACAGATTTTCGACCCTGTTACTCACATGTCAATCCACTAGCCGACTTTGGCGATGTCATACTGCAGCGGAAACCGTGCTTTCCGCCACAACTTCGCAGCGGTTCCGTGGGTCGCAAAGAGCACGTTCCCGGACAAAGTCTCCACTCACCCTTTCCGACACGAAACATTTTCAGATCGCCGGCGCAAAACGAGCTGGATTGATGGGGCAATCTGTTTCCTCTTCATTCGATTTCTGGGCCGGTCCGGGCGCGTCGCCACTTCGGATCCGATCCCGCGCAAGCGGCGCCACTGGTGGCCGCTCGCGGTCGCCTTCGGGGCCGGGGTGGGCTGGCGTTTTCCTTCTGCTCGAGGCCGCAGAGACGTGTGATCGATCTAGCGTTCCGACAGGCGCCGGCCGCAGAAGCGCGCGTCTCCGGTCGAGGCGGCGCCGCCAGCCGACGCAGACCGGCAGGCAGTTTCCGCACCAACCGGCGGACCCCAGGTCGGAGCGCACCGTTCCCGCAGGCGCGACCAAAGCGGCGGAACCGATGCCGCGCGCCAGACCTGCGGCAGCGGGTTACTCCCGTCGAAGGGCAAATCGACCGGCGCCAAGGCAATCGACATAAAACCCGACGAAGCCAAGGCGACGGTGACCAAGCCTTCAAATGCCAGGCAGCCAACGGCACACGAGGTGCCGGCGACGCGCCAACCGGCAGCAGCCGCTTTTTCGATCAGACGAAATGTCGCAGTGGTTCTACGGCGAGAGCGACGGCGCGGCCCGATCAAGCGACCGAAAGGGATGGTGCCAGGTCTGACGAAGAGGAGCTTCCCGACGGGCGTCTGCGTTCCGGTCTGCCGGCGGCGCGCCCGACCATTGTTTCGACGGCGCGCGGGTCAGGCTGAACCGCAGTAGCCGGGGCGGCACTCGGCAATTCCCTGATCGTCAGAGCCTCTCGTGGGCTGGCGGCGGCTGCTTTGGTCACGATGATAGACCGGCGCCAACGCAACCGGCGCGTCGGCGCCGGATGGACGGGCGGACCCTGCCTTTTCGGACGTTTGGCGGATGTCATGCGTCTATCCGTGCTGCGTGTCCGATGCTGGCATTCCTGGAGGCTGCATGGATTTTCCACGTCGGCAATTCCTGCAGCTGGCAGCGGGTGGCGCGGCTCTCTCCGCACTATCGCGAACGGCAGGCGCGCAAGCCCCTACCCGGCGCGACCGGTGCACTCCCAATCGTCATGTTTCCCACGCGGGCAGCGCCGCGACATCATCTCGCGGCTCGCGGGCCAATGGCCGTCGGGACCGCCTCTGGTCAGCAAATTCATCATCGAGAACCGAAGCCAGGCTTCGGCGGCAATATCGCGACCGGGTCCGTGGTGAGAGCACCGCCGGACGGGTACACGCTGCCGGCGCCGGTCTCGACCAGCGCGGTCAACGCGACGCTCTATGACCAATCTCAACTTTCAACTTCAGTCGCGCGACATCGAGCGCCGGTCGCGGCATCGCCAACGCCCCGTTCGTCGTGGTGGTCGCCAGCCGTCATTCCCGGCCAGGACCATTTCCGGAGTTCATCGCCTATGCCAAAGCCAATCCGGGCAAGATCAACATGGCTTCAGGCGGCAACGGATCTTCGCCCCACATCTTCGGCGAGCTGTTCCAGATCATGACCGGCACCGAACTCGTTCACATCCCGTATCATAGCGCCTACGCATGGCTGATCCCTGATCGCCGGACAGAGGCTCTGAGTCGATGGTCAGGTCCGATCCCGCAGGCGCTCGGAGTTGATCCGAGACCGGCCAGCTGCGCGCTGGCCGCGACCGCGCCACGCAACGCCTGGCGTCGCTGCCGGACGTCCCGGCCGTGAATGAATTTGTGCCGGGCTACGAGGCGGCGGCCGGCTGGTACGGGCTCCGGTGCACCCAAGGGAACGCACCCGGAGAGATCATCAACGAGCTAGAGCTGAGAACGCAATGAACGGCGCGCTCGCCGGATCCGAAGTTGAGGGCGCGGCTGAACGACCTCGGCGCCAGCGCCGATGCCGATGACGCCCACGCTGATTTTGAAAATTCGCGTCGCCGCCGAAACCGACAAGTGGGCCGGGGTCGTCGAGGCCCTCCGGCATCAAGCCGGAATGAGCCTCGGCCGCACATTCCACCCGCGACCTTTGCGTCGTTCGACATCCGGGCCGGCCCATGTGGGCTTTGCGATCAGAAGAAAACGCATCGCACACGGGCGTCGCGTCACGCTGTGGGTTCCTAGCGATCACAATGCAAGGATGCGTTGATTAATTAGTTCTCGATGGCGGTGGTGAGGGCGACGCCGCGATGGCGCGCGCCGCCTCATGGCCATCCCTCCCGAAAGAGGGCTGAGCTAACACATTCGCAGCGCGGCAGGCGCCCGGTGTACGCCACTTGGCTAATCCGCTATGCCTATTGGGGGCGAGATCGCGTCAACCTCGATTTTCTTCAATTGCTCAAAGCAGTTTTGGCTTATCATTAATTTTGATGCTGTCGTCCGCTCGCCATTCGGGGCCTCGATGTACAGGCGACTCGCCCCAACTGCCGTCGAGGTCATACGCGCCAAGGGCGTGATCTCTTGAAGGATATGAAAAGATATGAGCGATCGAGGCCGGACCCTATGCAGCTTCCACTTCTCTCCGCGAAGGCCTGATTGGTAAATGAAGTGACGGTCGAGAGCCCGCCGGGCGAAGCGCAAGTGCCGCAAAAGCAAGCCAATGATGGCGCGATCCGGCGACATCCCGGGCGTAAATTCAGCTCGTCTTCCCAGGCCACCCCCGTAGCAGGGTTGCGGCACAGGCTGGGCGGGGGAAGCTAATTATCACTTCCTCCGTGCGGCGATTCGCCCCCATTACAGGTTCAGACTGGAGTGCACTCGTACGTGAGGCCGACGTACGCGCCCCATTTGATATGTTCAGGCCCAGTAGCAGACGCGGGTGATTCCGCGCATCGACCACGTATGGCAGGGCAAAGTTGTGCATTGATCGGACCAAATTCACATAGCGGCAGCGACAAAATATACTTATTTCTGTTTGGTAAGTGCTGCCCGCACGGCGGCCAGCTCCTTCTCCTTTTTTAGATCAACCTTCGGGTAGGCGAGGTCGAGGCGCTCCAGCGCCTCCGATAACGCTCCCCACAACCAGGCGGGTGAACCATTTGTTGTCTGCCGGCACCACGAACCAGGGCGCGTGCTTCGACGCGGTGGCCCGGATTGCCTGCTCGTACGCATCCAGCCAGCGGTCGCCCCAGGTATTTACGCTCTTCGATGTCGGATGCTGAGCACAGCGCTTGTCCGCCTGATCCAGACGCTCGAGGAAGCGTTTTAGCAATACGTA
>ERZ1370068.7046-contig-5989_pt1 | contig 14802 bp, 10 predicted proteins | sample MGYA00561227_ERZ1370068 | MGnify/ENA primary metagenome ERZ1370068 (study PRJEB38410, sample SAMEA6850437) | metagenome | study: Metagenomic assessment of the ecological functions of the soil: analysis of the soil microbiota associated with the...
CGGCCGGCCACACGCCGGTGACCGACGGAATCGGCTGGTCCTCGGCGACGATCACCTTGACGCGCACGCGATGGCGGTGGCGCGTCGAGTACGAGGCAATAGACGACGTCGAACCGTCCTGCCGCACGCGGCGGCCAGTCCGTCGCCGTCACGTCGGAGCACAGGTCGAAGGCGGCATCCGGCGCGTCTCGCAGACGCGTGACCGCCTGCAGCACGTGGGACACCGGCACGATGACGGTCCAGTCGCCCAGGTAGTAGCTCACGCGCGGCCACGGCGCCGGGCACCTCGGCCTGCAGCGACGCGATGAAGGCCGGAAGCGCGACGTCCGCGCGGGCGGTGGATCGGGCGGACCTGGTCGGCGACCGCCGCTTTGGGAACGTGTTCCTCAGCCATGGAGACCTGTGACGCCAGCCGACTACGCGCCAGTCTACGCCCACTCTAAGCGCGCCCTTCTTCCAGGCATAGTAGTAGCCCACGACGAGGATGAAGATGAAGACGAGCATCTCGATCAGGCCGAACAGCGAGCAGCTTGTCGAAGATGACGGCCCACGGAAACATGAACACGGTCTCGACGTCGAAGATGACGAACAGCATCGCCACCAGGTAATACCGGATGCTGTAGCGCTCGCGCGCGCCGGTGATCGGCTCGATGCCGCACTCGTACGGCTCGAATTTCACCTTGTTGTATTTCTCCGAGCTGATGAGGCCCGAGACGACGAGCGTGAACAGCGCGAAGCCGGTCGCGACGACGACGAAAATGGCGATGGGAATGTAGGCTGAAGGCATTGGGAGGCTGACGCGGAAAGCCGTTGGTTTATAACATGCGACCTGAGGGGTGTCAAGAAACGCACCCCGGCAGACACCGCACCTGCACGATTTCCTGCAACCCACACATTTCAAACCAGTTTTGGCCCGAGCAATCCTTGACGATGCCGAAAACGGAGACCTATACTCATTTGATGACTGGCAGGCGCTTCTCTCGGCCGTCGTCGTTCTCCTGACCGTCGTGTTGCTGCCACGCCAGCGCCCCGTGCGCAGACGCTCCAGCGCTCGATCTACGTGAGCGTCCTGAACGAAGCGGGCGCTCCGGTACTCGATCTCGGACCCTCGGATTTCGTCGTCCGTGAAGACAACCTGTCCCGCGAAATCGCTGAAGGTCGGCCCGGTCGAGACGCCGCTGAACGTCGCGCTGATGGTGGACAACGAGCGCCGCCGGCCGCAACAACATCCGCGACATCCGCGAGGCCGCCAGCCGAGTTCATCAAGGGCAGTCACCGGCACCGCCGTCAAGCATCAGGTGGCGCTGATTGGCAGTCGGCGAGCGGCCGACCGTGCTCGTGGATTACACCAGCCGATCAGGCGAAGCTGCTCAAGGGATCGGCCTGATCTGCTCACCACGATCAAAGCGGCGCGCTATCTGCTGGACGGCGTCATCGAGGCGTCGAAGGGCTTCAAGAAGCGGGAGGCCGAGCGGCCCGTCATCGTCGTCGATCGCCACCCGTGGCCCGGAGTTCAGCAATCGCTACCACGATCAGGTGGAGACCGCGCTGAAGGACGCCGGCGCGTCGTTCCACATCGTCATGATCGGCCCTCCGCCCGACGGACGTGACGATCAACGAAGGGCGCGAGCGCGCGATCACGTTCGATACGGCCACGGCAGACACCGGCGGGCGGTACGACAACGTGCTGGCGGCGAGCGCGCTGCCCGACCGGCTCAAGCAGGTCGGCCAACGAGCTCGACCCACTCAGTATCTGGTGACGTACGCGCGGCCGCAGATGCTCATTCCGCCCGAGAAAATCGTAATCACGGCCAAGCGGACCGATCTGATGGTGCGCGGCACGCCCGTGAAGAGCAAGTGATGGCGTCCCGCCTTGTTGCCATCGCGGTCGCCGGCGTCGTGTGCTCGGGAACCTGGCTGGCGGCCAGGCCCGCAGCAGCAGCCATTGCCGCCGCCGCCCCCAGGCGAGCAGACACAGCGCGCGCCGGCTCCGTCTTTCCGCGCGGGCGTCGAGCTTCGTCTCGCTGAACGTCACGGTCACCGAGGGCACGACCACTACGTCACCGACCTCACGCAGGACGACTTCAGCGTCTTCGAGGACGGCGTCAAGCAGGACGTCACGTTCTTCAACAGCGACGCAACCTGCCGATCGCGCTCGCGCTGCTGCTCGACACGAGCGCGAGCATGGACACGAAGCTGCCGACGGCGCAGGAAGCGGCGATCGGCTTCGCCAGACGCCTGCGCGCCGCAGGATCTCGCCGAGGTCATCGACTTCGACAGCCGCGTCGTCGTGCTGCAGAGCTTCACGAACTCGGCCGCCGACCTCGAGCAGGCGATCCGGCGAACGTCGGCCGGCGGCTCGACGTCGCTGTACAACGCCGTCTACATCGCGCTGAAGGATCTGAAGAAGGTCGTGGCGCGCAACGTCGAGGAAATCCGGCGCCAGGCGATCGTCGTGCTCTCCGACGGCGAGGACACGTCGAGCCTGCTGCCGTTCGAAGAAGTGCTCGACCTGGCGCAAGCGCTCCGAGACGGCGATCTACACGATCGGCCTGCGGGAGAACGACGCCACGAGCAGCGGCTCGAAGCTGTTCCAGGAAGCGGAGTTCGTGCTGCGCCAGCTCGCGCAGGAGACCGGCGGCCGGGCGTTCTTTCCCAACCAGGTCGACCGATCTGACCGGCGTCTACGGGCAGATCTCCGACGAGCTGTCGAGCCAGTACACGGTCGGCTACACGTCGAAGAACCGGCGGCGCGACGGCGCGTGGCGGCGCGTCGTCGTCGCAGTGAACCGACCCAGCACCACGGCCGCGGACCAAGCAGGGCTACTTCGGCGCCGACGTCCCGCTGACTCAAGACGATGAACTTCGTCCCCTCGCGCTCTACGCGGCCGCCTTCGTGGCGTACGCGCTGGCACTTCGCGCGCCGGGCGCCTGCGGTCGGCCGGTCCGCGACCACGCATGCTCGTCGCGGCCGTCCTGGCGCACACCTTCGTCATCGGCATGCAGACGATGGAGTCGGGCCAGGTGCCGGTCGGCGACGCGACGTCGGCCATCTCGATGTTCGTGTGGCTGCTGGCGCGTCGTCGTATCTCTACACGGAGGTGACCACCGACGAGCGCGCGATGGGCGTCTTCATCCTGCCGCTGCTCGTCGCGCTGCAGGCGATTCCGGCGCTGAGGCCGGCGGACGGAGTGCACGCCGTCCGTGCTGCGGGGTCCGCTGTTCGGCATCCACGTGTCGTCGCTGCTGCTTCGCCTATGCGAGCTTCGCGCTCGCCTGCGTGATCGGCATCACCTACGTGCTGCTGTTCAAGGAGATCAAGGCCAAGCACCTCGGGCTTCTTCTACGCGCGGCTGCCCGTCGCTGCAGGTGCTCGACCAGATGAACCAGCGCGCGATCGTCGTCGGCTGGATCTTCCTGACCGTCGGCATCGTCGCGGGCGTCGCGTCTGCGTCGCAGGCACGCGCGCTGCCGGGTCGGCCGATGCCCGCAGGTGCAGGCGATGTCGCTCGCGGATCCGAAGATCTTCGTCGCGCTCGTCTGCTGGGCGGTGTATTCGTTCGAGCTGTTCGCCGCGCGGCGAATCGGCTGGGGCGGCCGGCGTGCGGCCTATCTGTCGGCGGTCGGCTTCGCGATCGTGCTGCTGAACTTCGTGCCGGTCAGCTATTTCCTGACGACGAGCCACAACTTCTAGATCGCGTCCGATGCACCTGCTCGCTCTGGTCGGCATCAGCCATCGCACCGCGCCCGTCGAGCTGCGCGAGCGCGTGGATTTCCAGGCGCGCGGCGTCGAGCACGCGCTGCGCGCGCTGGCCGCTCGGCGCAGCAGGGCGCGCGAACTGGCGGTCGCTCTCGACCTGCAACCGCGCCGAGCTCTACGCGGCCTGCGACGACGTCGCGACGGCGCGCGCCGAACTGGTCGTCGTTCGTCAGCGACGTTCCACGGCGTCGACGCCGCGGCGCTCGAGCCGCACGTCTACGACGTCGGCGGACCTCGAGGCGGCGCGGCACCTGTTCCGCGTCGCCGCCGGCCTCGACTCGCTCGTCGTCGGCGAGCCGCAGATTCTCGGCCAGGTCAAGGAAGCGCACGGCGCCGCCAGCGACGCGCAGACCGCCGGCCCGTGCTGCTCAACCGGCTGTTCCACTCGTCGTTCGCCGTCGGCAAGCGCGTGCGCATCGGAAACCGGGCTCGGCGCGGGCGCCGTCTCGGTCGAGCTACGCCGCGGTCGCGCTCGCGCAGAAGATCTTCGGCGACCTCGACGGCCGCAGCGGTCGTCGTGATCGGCGCCGGGCGAGATGGGCAAGCTCACGGCGCAGCACATGAAGTCGCAGGGCGTCCAGCAGCGTCACGATCGTCAGCCGGACGATGGCGCACGCGGCGCGGACGGCCGAGGCCATCGGCGGCGCGACGCGCGGCGCCGTGGGACGAGATGGACGCCGCGCTCGGCGCGAGCGACATCGTCATCACGGCGACCGGCGCGGCCGCGCCGATCCTGACCAAGGCGCGCATCGAGGCGGTGATGCGGCCGCGGCGCAGCCGGCCGCTGTTCATCATCGACATCGCCGTGCCGCGCGACGTCGAAGCCGGCGGCCGGCGAAATCGAGCAGGTCTTCCTCTACAACATCGACGATCTGCAGGCGACGGTCCGCGAGAACCTGGCGCGGCGCGCCGAGCGAGGTGCGCGCGCGCCGAAGCCATCGTCGACGAAGAGCTCGACAAGTTCGGCGCGTGGCTGCGGTCGCGCGGCGTCGATTCCGACGGTCGTCGCGCTGCGGCAGTCGCTTCGAGGCGATCCGCCGCGCCGAGCTCGATCGGCTCGACTTCAAGCTGTCGGCGCTGCCGCCGGAGCGCGACGAGCGCGCGCGCGCGTCGACGAGATCACGCATCTGATCGTCGAGAAGCTGCTGCTGACGCCGACCGAGCAGCTCAAGTCGCTCGGCGACCCGAGACGCGCCGCGCGTCTACGCGGAGGCGATCGCGCGCTGTTCGGCCTCGTCGAGACGGCCGCGAACGGAGCTCGGACGGCGACGGACGACGCAGCCGCCGAGCGTCCGGCCGGCCGCGTCGAGCCGTTCCCGCGCGCCAGAACGCGCGGGCAGCGCTGACGTGGCGCACGCGCCCGGAGCTTCGGCTCGGCACGCGCGGCAGCCAGCTCGCGCTGTGGCAGGCGCAACGCCGTTGCGGCGCGCATCGCGGACGCGGCGGCCCGCCCTGCCGCATCGTCGTCATCAAGACGTCGGGCGATCGCGCTGCAGGACGCGGCCGCTGTCGGAAGTCGGCGGCAAGCGGCTGTTCGTCAAGGAAATCGAAGACGCGCTGCTCGCGGAACGACGATCGACCTCGCGGTGCACAGCAGCAAGGACATGCCGGCGCTGCTGCCGGACGGCCTGGCGATCGCCGGCGTGCTGCCGCGCGAGGATCCGCTCGACGCCGTGGTGCTGCCGCGCAAACGGCCAGGGCCGAAGGCCGCATCGCTGACGCGTTGACGACTTGATCGCGCCTGCTGGGCCGGTCGCCGTCGATCGGCACCGGCAGCGTCCGCCGGATCGCGCAGCTGTCGCGGCTGTTCCGCGGCGCGCGGTTTCGCGCCGATTCGCGGCAACCTCGACACGCGGCTTGCGAAAGCTCGACGCGGGCGAGCACGACGCGCTGGTGCTGGCGGCGGCGGGCCTGCGCCGGCTCGGGATTCGCGTCGCGCATCTCGCTGACGCTGCCCGCGAGCGCCTGCGTGCCGGCGCCGGGCCAGGGAATCGTCGCGATCGAGATCCGCGCGGACGACGACGCGTGCGCGCAGATCGTGCGCGCGGATCAACGACGCGGATGCCGGCGTCGCGCTCGAGGCCGAACGCGCGCTGGTCGAGGCGCTCGGCGGCGGCTGCCAGACGCCGATCGGCGCGCTGGCGCTGCCGGTCGACGACGAGACGATCGAGCTCGTCGCCGCCGTGGCGTCGCTCGACGGCAGCCGCGATCATTCGCGCGACGGCGCGCGGCCGCGACCGCGAGGCGCGCCGCGCTGGGCGCACGCGTCGGCGCGCGAGCTGATCGCGCAGGGCGCCGATGCGATACTCGCGGAGGCCCAGACTCGTGCGTAGCATCGTCTATCTCGATCGGCGCCGGCCCGGGCGATCCCGGGCTCATCACCGTCCGCGGCCTGCAGTGCCTCGCGGCGGCCGACGTCGTGCTCTACGACCACCTGGTGCACCCGCGCCTGCTCCGCCACGCGCGCGCCGACGCCGAGAAGATCGACGTCGGCGTGCGCCGCGCCGCAGCCGCTCGAGCAGGAAGCCATCTGCTATCTGCTCGCCGAGAAGGCGCGCGAGGGCAAGACCGTCGCGCGGCTCGAAATGGGGCGACCCGTTCGTCTTCGACCGCGGCGGCGCCGAAGCGCTGTTCCTGCACGAGCAGGGCGTGCGGTTCGAGGTCGTGCCCGGCATCCCGGCCGGCATCGGCGTGCCCAGCTACGCCGGCGTTCCGATCACGTATCCGGGCGGCGGCGACACGCTGACGTTCGTGCGCGGCCACGAGGACGACGGCAAGACGCGCGGCGTCGGTCGACTGGGCGAGCCTCGCGCGGCTCGACGGCACGCATCGTCTGCTACGCCGGCCCGCAGCAGCTGCCGCACATCCTGCAGCGCGCTCATCGCGCACGGCCGCCCGCCGGACGAATCGGCGGCGATCGTCTACGACGGCACGCTGCCGACGCAGGAGACGATCGTCGGCTCGCTCGACGAGATCGCCGCGACGGTCGAGCAGTCGGCCGATCGGCGGCCCGGCGATGCTGATCGTCGGCCGCGTCGTCGCGCTGCGCGAGCACCTGCGCTGGTTCGACGCGCGGCCGCTGTTCGGCAAGCGCATCCTCGTCACGCGGCCGCGCGAGCAGGCGGCCGAGCTCGTCGAGCGGCTCGAGGCGCATGGGCGCCGAGGCGATCGAGGCGCCGATGATCCGCATCGTGCCGCCGGACGACTACGGCCCGCTCGACGAGGCGTGCGCGCGCGCCGGCGACGTTCGACTGGATCGTCTTCTCGAGCGCCAACGCCGTCGACGCGTTCATCGAGCGGCTGCTCGCGGTCGCCGCGCGACCTGCGCGCGCTCGGCGGCGTGAAGCTGTGCGTCGTCGGGCCGGCGACCGCCGAGCGGCTCGCGCGCCACGGCCTGAAGGTCGACCTGACGCCGGCGGAGTACCGCGCCGGAAGCGGTCGTGCACGCGCATCTCGCGAGACCGGCGACGTCGCGCGGGCTGAAGATCCTGCTGCCGCGCGCCGACATCGGCCGCGAGGTGATCGCCGACGAACTGCGCAAGCACGGCGCCGACGTCACCGAGGTCGTCGCCTACCGCACCGTCGTCGCCGAGCCCGAGCGCGAGGGCGAGCCCGACATCTACCGCATGCTGCTCGAGCGCCGCATCGACGTCGTGACGTTCACGAGCGCGTCGGCGGTGCGGAACTTCGTCAGCGTGCTCGGCGCGCGAGCCGGCCGCCGATCTGCTGCGCGACGACGGTCGTCGCGTCGATCGGACCGGTGACGGCCGAAGCCGCGCACGCAGTACGGCATCCAGACGACGATCATGCCGGACGCAGCTACACGATGCCGGCGCTCGTCGACGCGATCGTGGAGTATTTCGAAGCACGAGCGCAGCTCGAGCTGACGAGCGCCGAGCTGCCACGAGCCACGAGTCACGTCATGAGCTCGACACGCAGACGACGCTGAAGCTCGACGCGCCGGCTGCGGCGGCTGCGTCACGGCGACGACGATGCGCGCGCTCGTGCGCGAGACGCGGCTGTCGCCCGACATGTTCATGCTGCCGCTGTTCGTCTGCGAGGGCGAAGGCGTCCGGCGCGAAGTGCCGTCGATGCCGGGCGTCTTCAACCTGTCGGTGGACGAAGCGGTGAAGGAAGTCGCAGGCGGCGCAGGCGACGGCGTCCGCAGCGTGCTGCTGTTCGGCCTGCCCGATCACAAGGACGACATCGGATCGGCCGCCTACGATCCGGAGGCGCCGGTGCAGTCGGCGGTCCGCGCGATCAAGCGCGAGCTGCCCGGACGTGCTCGTCGTCACCGACGTCTGCCTGTGCGAGTACACCGATCACGGCCACTGCGGCATCGTCGATCGACGACGAGATCGCGAACGACCCGACGGTCGAGCAGCTGGTGCGCGCGGCCGTCTCGCACGCCGCGGCCGGCGCCGACATCGTCGCGCCGTCCGACATGATGGACGGCCGCGTCGGCGCGATCCGCGCAGGCGCTCGACGAGCGCGGCTTCGAGCAGCACGGCGATCATGGCCTACGCGGCGAAATACTGCTCGGCGTTCTACGGCCCGTTCCGCGAGGCCGCCGACTCGGCGCCGCAGTTCGGCGACCGGCGGTCGCACCAGATGGATCCGGCCAACGCGCGACGAGGCGCTGCGCGAGGTCGAGCAGGACATCGACGAAGGCGCCGACATCGTGATGGTGAAGCCGGCGCTGCCCTACCTCGACGTGATCTGCGCGCGTGAAGGACGCGTTCGGCTATCCGACGGCGGCGTATCACGTGAGCGGCGAGTACGCGATGCTCAAGGCGGCGGCGCGCAACGGCTGGATCGACGAGCCGCGCGCGATGCTCGAGACGCTGACCGTCGATCCGCCGCGCCGGCGCCGACATCATCATCACCTACTACGCGCGCGAAGCCGCGCGGGCGATCGCATAGCGCGCTGCGCGACTAGTCACGAAGGCCACGAATCCACGCGACTGTGGCTTCGTGACCATCGTCGTCGCAATCCGCATGACCTCACGAAATCGCAACGTCTGTTCGCCCGCGCGCAGCAGATCCTTCCCGGCGGCGTCGACAGCCCGGTCCGCGCGTTCAAGTCGGTCGGCGGCTCGCCGCTCTTCATCCGCGCGCGCTCGGGCTCGCGCCTCGACGGACGTCGACGGCAACACGCTTCATCGACTACGTGATGTCGTGGGGCCCGCTGATCCACGGCCACGCGCCGCGCGGCCTCGTGCAGGCGCATCGCGCGCGGCGGCGCGCGGCGGCACGAGCTTCGGCGCGCCGAGCCCGCTCGAAGTCGAGCTCGGCCGAGCGCGTGCGCGCAGCTGATGCCGTCGATCGAGCGCGTGCGGTTCGTCAGCTCCGGCACCGAGGCGGCGATGAGCGCGGTGCGCGTCGCGCGCGCGGCCACGCGGCCGCGACCGGATCATCAAGTTCGAGGGCTGCTATCACGGGCACGCCGACGCGTTTCTGGTGCAGGCCGGGTCCGGCGCGCTGACGCTCGGCACGCCGACCAGCCCCGGCGTCACGCGCGGCGCGTCGGCCGACACGCTCGTCGCGCGCCTACAACGACCTCGACTCGGTTCGACGCGCTGTTCGACGCGCAATCGCGATCAGATCGCCGCGCGTCATCGTCGAGCCGATCGCCGGCAACATGGGCGTCGTGCCGCCGGCCGACGGCTTCCTGCGCGGCCTGCGCGACGCTGTGCACCGCGCACGGCGCGCTGCTGATCTTCGACGAAGTGATCTCCGGGTTTCGCGCGCGCGCCGGGCGGCGCGCAGGCGATCGCCGGCGTGCGACCCGATCTGACCTGCCTCGGCAAGATCATCGGCGGCGGCCTGCCGGTCGGCGCCTATGGCGGCCGCGCGGACCTGATGGAGCTGGTCTCGCCCGTCGGGCCCGGTCTATCAGGCCGGCACGCTGTCGGGCAATCCGCTGGCGATGACCGCGGGCATCTGGTGCCTCGAGCATCTGACGCCGAAGCTCTATCGCGATCTCGCCGGCGCTCGGCACGCGCCTCGCCGCGCGGTCTGGCCGACGCCGCGCGCGAGCCGGCGTGCGCGCTGCAGGTCAACGCCGTCGGCTCGGTGCTGACGCCGTTCTTCACCGATCAGCCGGTGCGCGACTACGCGTCGGCGACGAGCGCCGAACACCGACCGCTACGCGCGGTTCTTCCGCGGGATGCTCGCGCGCGGCGTCTACCCGCCGCCGTCACAGTTCGAGGCGTGGTTCCTGTCGGCGGCGCACACGGTCGAAGGACGTCGACACGACGATCGCGGCGGCGAAGGCCGCGATGCGGGACGCTCGTAGCGATGCAGGGGCCTCGCTGCCTGAGGCGGACTGGCCCTGAGCCGACTACTTCCGGGGCATCACAGCCGCTCGATCCAGCTGATGCGGGTGAGGTCGTTGTAGATGACGGTCACCATCAGCATCATCAGCACGACGAAGCCGGCGAGCAGCATCTTCTCCTTCACGCGGATGCTGAAGTCGCGGCGCGCGAGTCCCTCGAGCGCCATGATGAAGATGTGGCCGCCGTCGAGCACCGGAATCGGCATCAGGTTGAGCAGGCCGAGGTTCAGGCTGATCGACGCCATCAGACTGAACAGCGCGATCCAGCCCGAGCTGCGCCGATTCGCCGGACAGCTGCGCGATCGCGACCGGCCCCATCAGCTGCTTCGGCGACGTCTCGCCGCGTGATCGAGGCCCCAGACCGTCTGGAAGATCAGGCCGGCGCATCTCGACGTTCTTCTCGACGCTCAGCGCGATCGCCTCGACGACGCCGTCGGCTTGATGCTCTTCGTGTCGTCCGCCGATGCAGACGCCGAGCCAGCCGATCGTCGCCGTGCTTGTCCGGCGTCGACCGTGAGCGTCATCGGCGTCGCCGTCGCGCAGGATCGACAGCGTGATCGGCTGCTCCGGGTGCTTCGCGATCGCCTCGCGCAACTGCGACGTGGAACGTCATCGGCTGCGCCGTCGACGGCCGACGATGACGTCGCCCGCCTTCGAGCCCGCCTCGATCGCGCGGCTCGCCGGCGTTGACCGATGCGCACGTGCGGGTGCACGTTGGGCAGCACGCCGATGTCGCCGATCTCGAACCGGCTCTGGCCCGGCGGCGACGACCGGCGTGACCGTGCGCGTGATCTCGAGGCCGTTGCGCAGCAGGCCGATCGTGACTTCGCGGTTCGGCCGCGCGCCGATCGGCGATGTAGAACTGCTCCCACGTTGTCGACGCGGTGATCGGCGACCGACACGATGCGGTCGCCGGGCTGGATGTCGGCCTGCGCCGCCGGCGAGTCGGCCGCGACGGCGCCGACGACCGGCGGCTGATCCTCGTAGCTGCCGGCACTTCGGCGCCCTGATACAGCACGACGGCGGTCAGGACGAACGCCAGCAGCAGGTTCATGACCGGGCCCATGATGAGCACCTGGAACCGCTCCCACTTGCGTCTTCGACAGGAACTCGTCGGGCTGTCGCCGGTCCGCGCTCGTCCTCGGGCTTCTCGCCCGCCATCTTCACGTAGCCGCCGAGCGGCAGCGCGCCGATGCCGTACTCGGTGTCGCCGCGCCGGAAGCTGAGCGATCGTCGGGTTGAAGCCGAGCTGGAACTTGAGGACGCGGATGCCGACGCGCTTGGCGGCGAGAAAATGGCCCAGCTCGTGGACGAACACGAGCACGCCGAGCACGAACACGAATGCCAGAAGTGTCGATCACGCCACGGAACCTCAGACCTTCAATTCTACCCCGCGGGCCGATCTCCTGAGAATACTCGCGGGCCCACTGGTCGACAGCGCGAACCGCGCCAAGCGTCGCCACCTCGGCCGGGCGATGCGCGTCCATCGTCCGCTCGATGACCTGCGGCAATCGACGTGAAAGCCGATGCGTCCCTCGAGGAAACGCGCCACCGCGACCTCGTTGGCGGCGTTCAGCACGACCGGCAGGCTGCGCTCGGCGTCGAGCGCGCGGTACGCCAGGCGCAGGCACGGGAAACGCGGCCGTGTCCGGGACGTCGAACTCGAGCCGGCCCGCGCGCGCGAGATCGAGCGGCGGCAGCGGCGCCGGCCAGCGCTCCGGATACGAGAACGCATACTGAATCGGCAGCCGCATGTCGGTCACGCCGAGCTGCGCGATGATCGACCCGTCGGTCAGCTCCGACCATCGAGTGCACGACCGACTGCGGATGGATCGACGACGTCGATCTGATCGGCGCGGACGCCGAACAGCCAGTGCGCCTCGATCACCTCGAGGCCCTTGTTCATCAGCGTCGCCGAGTCGATCGTGATCTTGCGGCCCATCCGCCACGTCGGATGCTGCAGCGCCTCGTCGGCGCGACACGCCTGCCAGCTCGGACGCCGGCCGGCCGCGGAACGGTCCGCCCGACGCCGTCAGGACGAGCCGCCGGATCTCGCGCGCGGCGCGGCCGTGCAGGCACTGGTGAATCGCGTTGTGCTCGCTGTCGACCGGCAGGATCGCGCACGCCGCGGCGCGCGCGCGGCCTCGGTGACGATGCCGCCGGCCATCACCAGCACTTCCTTGTTGGCGAGCGCGATCGTCTTGCCGCGCTCGATCGCGGCGAGCACCGCCTCGAGCGCCGTCGGTGCCGGACGACGCGCAGAGCACGAGGTCGACGTCGGGATGCGTGGCGACCGCGACCAGGCCGTCGCGGCCGCGTGCCGGCGATCGTCACGTCGCGCGCGATGCCGCGTCTGCTGCAGGCGATCGATCGCGTCGCCGGACGCCATCGCCGCGACTGCGCGGCCGGTAGCGCGCGATCTGCGCCGCGAGCAGCTCGGCGTTCTCGCCGGCGGCGAGGCCGACGACCTGACAGCCGATCGGCGATGCGCGTCGACGACGGCCAGCGCGCTCTGGCCGATCGATCCGGTCGATCCGAGGATGGCGATGCGCTTCATCGCGGATCGTGGCTCGTGGCTCAGACATACTTGAGCACGATGTAATACACCGGCGCGGCGAACAGCAGCGCGTCGATGCGATCGAGCACGCCGCCGTGGCCGGGAATCAGCGCCGAGCTGTCCTTCACGCCCGCGCTGCGCTTCAGCATCGACTCGAACGAGATCGCCGGCGATGCCGAGCGCGACGATCGCCACGCCGAGCAGCGACGCGGACAGCGCAGCGGCACGTCCGGCAGCCACCAGTGCGCCGAGCGACGGCCATCAGCAGCGTGCCGAACACGAAACCGCCGACGGCGCCCTCGATCGTCTTCTTCGGGCTGATCGCCGGCGCCAGCGGGCGGCGGCCGAACAGCGCGGCCCGTGTAGTACTGCGCGGTGTCGCTCACGATGACGGTCAGCATCAGCAGAAACAGCGCCTCGCGGTCCCGCGCATCTGCGCGGATGGCGATCAGCGCGCCGATCGGCAGGCCGAGGTAGAGCAGCGGAAACGTCGCCGCCGACGCCGCGGCCGAGGCGCGTCGCGATCGCCGCGCCACGACGCGAGCGCGAGCGCGGCGCAGCACGACCAGCGCCGACATCAGCACGGCGTCGAGCGCCACGGCCATGCCGACGACGATGTCGCCGACCCAGCGCCAGGACGCACGCCAATCGACGCGGCAGCGTCGCGATGCCGGCCGCGACCGCGCGGCACCGGCGACCCGCTGGCGCGCGCCAGCCGCGCGTAGCTCGATGAACGCGAGCAACAGCAGAACGCTCGGCGACGACGAAGAACAGCGACGGCGGCGCGAACCAGACGACGGCGACGGCGACGACGACGAGCGCGGCGCCGCTCAGGACGCGCGTCACTTGGCGCCGAGCGCCGACGCGGCGACGGCTTGATGCCGCCGTACGCGGCGGTCGCGCTTCTGGTAGGCGACGACGGCTTCGAGCAGGTGGCGGCGGCGGAAGTCGGGCCAGAGCGTGTCGGTGACCCAGATCTCGGCGTAGGCGATCTGCCACAGCAGGAAGTTGCTGACGCGCATCTCGCCGCTCGTGCGGATCAGCAGATCGGGATCGGGCTGGCCGGCCGTGTAGAGGAACTCGCCGAAGCGCGCGCTCGTCGAGATCGTCGGGCGCGACGCCGGCGGCCGATCGCGCGGCGCGCGGCGTCGACGATCTCGGCGCGGCCGCCGTAGTTGAGCGCGATGTTGAACAGCATGCCGGTGTTGGCCGCGGTCTGGCGGATGCCGCGTCTCGCAGCTCGTCGCTGCACGTCGGGCGGCAGCTCTTCGACGCGGCCGATGACGCGGAAGCGGATGTTGTTCTCGAGCAGCGTGCTCGAGCTCGAGGCGGAGGTACCGCTTGAGCAGCATCATCAGCGTGTTGACTTCGGCGCGCGGGCCGCTTCCAGTTCTCGACCGAGAACGCGTAGAGCGTCAGCACGTCGATGCCGAGCCGCGCCGAGGTCTCGACGACGTCGCGGACCGAGTCGATGCCGGCGCGGTGGCCTTCGACGCGCGGCAGGTGGCGCTGCGCCGCCCAGCGGCCGTTGCCGTCCATGATGATCGGCGACGTGCGCCGGCAGCTGGTCGAAGTTGACCTGCCGCGCCAGCGCCTCGTCGGACGATCCCGGCGGAATCCACGCCAGGGCTGATCAAGCGACATGCGGTGTCGCTTCGTCGCAAAAGGCAAATTGTAGCCGATCAGTCCGCAGTCCCGCAGTCTGCAATCAGCAGTCGGCCGCCTGACGGTCCGTGTAATCCACACGCAACAAAAACAGCCCATGAGCGGGCGCGGTCGGGCCAGCCCGCGTCCGATCGCGGCCAGCGAGCACCTCGCTCAACCACTCGACGCTGCGGCGGCCGCACCGATGTCCACAAAGGCTGCCGGCAATCGCGCGGACCATGTGCCGCAGGAAGCCGCTTCCGGAAATCTCGTAGGTGATCAGGCGCGCGGCCGACGGGCTGAGCGCCAGGCCGGGGTCATCGTCTCGCGCGAACAGGCGCGAGGTGTAAATCTCTCGCTCCGTCGTCAGCTGGGTGCCGTCCGCGGCTTGAAACGCCGCGAAATCGTTGCCGTCCACTCGAGCAATCGCGCCGCTGCCTGCATGGCATCGATGGCAAGCGCGGCGCGAACGTGCCCATGCGTGCTCCCGTTCGAACGGGTTGA
>ERZ1370068.288-contig-1026_pt1 | contig 14795 bp, 26 predicted proteins | sample MGYA00561227_ERZ1370068 | MGnify/ENA primary metagenome ERZ1370068 (study PRJEB38410, sample SAMEA6850437) | metagenome | study: Metagenomic assessment of the ecological functions of the soil: analysis of the soil microbiota associated with the...
GATCGCTCTTCGCGAAGGCGGCCCAGCTGGGAGGGCGGCATCGTGAGGGCCGGTCCGGAAGAGGAAGTACTCGAGCCCCATCAGGCCCCGCCCGGTGAGACTGTTACTGCCCGCTCGTTCAGGGTCTTGCCGTTCCGGATCTTGTACATCATCCGGACCTGGAGGTGGTCGTTGCAGGTTCGCCCCCACGCCGGGCAGCGTCGTGGACGACCGGAGTCGCCGTGGGCCTGGAGGAGCGCCGCGGGGCTGATGCCGGAGAGCTGCAGAAGCTGGGGTGAGCCGATCGCGCCGGTGGCGAGCACGACTTCGCGACGCGCCGGTACCGGGCGGCCACGGATCCGTCCGCGCGTCGAACCTCGACGCCGGTCGCGCGCCACACGCCGTCGCGCGTCTCGACGGTCACCCGCTGCGTGCGCGTGGGTGAGCACCGTCAGGTTGGGCCGATGCCGGACCGGCTGGAGAAAAGCCCGTGTCATGTTCACGCGCACGCCGCGGCGCTGGTTGACCTGGAAATAAGCGCTTGCCGAAGTTGTCGCCGCGGTTGAACTCGGCGATCTTCGGGATCCCGCACTCCTCGGCCGCGTCGCGCCACGCGTCGAGGATCTCCCAGCTCACGCGCCGCTCCTCGACGCGCAGCTCGCCGCCCGCGCGCCGTGGAACTCGTCCGCGCCGTGCTCGTAGTCCTCGAGCCGCTTGAATACCGGCAGCACGTCGTCCCACGACCAGCCGCGCAGTGCCGAGCGCCGCCCAGTGGTCGTAGTCCGATCTGCTGGCCGCGCATGTAGATCATCGCGTTGATGGACGAGCAGCCGCCGAGCACCCTTGCCGCGCGCGTAGCTGATGCGTGCGGCCGTTCAAGCCGGGCTCCGGCTCGGTCACGTAGCACCAGTCGGTGCGCGGATTGCCGATCGTGTAGAGATAGCCGACGGGGATGTCGATCCAGAAGTAGTCGTCCTTGCCGCCGGCCTCGAGCAGGAGCACGCGACGTGGCCGGGTCGGCCGACAGGCGGTTGGCGAGCACGCAGCCGCGCTGCCGGCGCCGGCGATGACGTAGTCGTAGGGCGGAAGGTTCTCGGTCACCGGCCTGGCGGATCCTCGCCGGTCAGGGCGGTCGGACCGTGGCCGCGGGCTAAGGCTGGTAGTAGAGGAAGCGGCCGCAGTTCTCGCAGACGAGGATCTGACTCGACTGACGCACCTCGTTGAAGCGCTGAGGTGTCAGGGTCACGCGGCAGCCGGAGCAGATCCCGTTGCTGCCGACCAGCGCCACCGCCAGTCCCGCTCGCGCCCTTGAGGAGCCGCGCGTACTGCAACCAGCAGGTCCTGCGGGACGTCGCGGGCTGACGCTCTCCCGCTCGCTTCGGGCCGCCTCGACGTCCACCTCAAGCGCCGCAGCTCCTCGGCGGCGGCGGCCTCCTGACCCGCGCCTCCGCCTCCTGCGGCCGGAGCCGCGCGTCGCCCTCGACCACCCCGCGGCCGAGCCGCTCCTGAGCTCCATGAGGCCTGAGGATCTCCTCCTCGATGCGGTCCTTCTTCGACCTTCGGCGCTCGATCTCGCCAGCGCGGCCGAGTACTCCTTGTTCGTCTTCACCTCGTAGAGCTTGGCCCTCGAGCTTCCTCCGCTGGGCCGCCTGGTACTCGAGATCCTTCTCTCGTCCGCATCTCCTTGCGGGCGCCGTCGAGCCTCGTCCGGATCGCTTCCACCGTCGTCTTCGCCTGGTGAAGCCCGTCGCGGATGCCCTGTATGCGGTGGGAATGGCCTCGAGCTTTCGCTCGAGCCCCGCGACGCGGCTGTCGAGGACCTGAAGCTCCTGGAGGCGCTGGAGATGCAAATCCATCATTTGGTGGGCCCACCCGGACTCGAACCAGGACCAAGCCGGTTATGAGCCGGCGGCTCTGCCAGTTGAGCTATGGGCCCGAACGGGGAGATGCTAGCAGATTTCCGGACAGGGCGACAAACCGCCGCGCGCGGCGGACGGCGGCGCGCGGCACCGGCCGGACCCGGGGCGGCGCGCGCGGCCGCCGGCGCGCTCACGTCTCGAGGAAGCTCCGGAGCTTCTTCGAGCGCGAGGGGTGCCGGAGCTTCCGCAGCGCCTTGGCCTCGATCTGGCGGATGCGCTCGCGGGTCACCGCGAAGTCCTGGCCCACCTCCTCCAGCGTGTGCTCGCAGCCGTCGGTGAGGCCGAAGCGGAGCCGGAGCACCTTCTCCTCGCGCGGGGTGAGGGTGGCCAGCACCTTGTTCGTCTGCTCGCGCAGGCGACGAGCCCGATGATCGACTCGACCGGGGAGACGACCTGCTTGTCCTCGATGAAGTCGCCGAGGTGGCTGTCCTCCTCCTCGCCGATCGGGCGTCTCGAGGCAGATCGGCTCCTGGGCGATCTTGAGGACCTTGCGCACCTTGTCGACCGGCACGTCCATCTTGCTCGGCGATCTCCTCGGGCGTCGGCTCGCGCCCGAGCTCCTGGACGAGCTAGCCGGGAGGTGCGGATGAGCTTGTTGATCGTCTCGATCATGTGCACCGGGATGCGGATCGTGCGGGCCTGGTCGGCGATGGCGCGGGTGATCGCCTGGCGGATCCACCAGGTGGCGTACGTCGAGAACTTGTAGCCGCGCCGGTACTCGAACTTGTCGACCGCCTTCATGAGGCCGATGTTCCCCTCCTGGATCAGGTCGAGGAACTGGAGCCCGCGGTTCGTGTACTTCTTGGCGATCGAGACGACCAGGCGGAGGTTGGCCTCCGACCATCTCCTTCTTTGGCCTGGGCGGCCTTCTCCTCGCCCTGGCGGATCACGTGGACGATGCGCTTCAGCTCGTCGACGCGGGCCTCGGCCTCCTGCTCGACGCCGCTTGACCTTCCGCTCGGCGTAGCGCTTCCAGCGCTCGCGGGCGGGAGCTTGCCGGTCGGCCGTCGTGTTGAGGAGGTCCGGAGTCTTCGGCGTCGTCGAGCGACCGGAAGAAGTGCTCGAACTCCACCGGCGCGCTCCCTTGTCGGGGTCGCTCCAGAGCTGGATCTCGTGCTCGGCCTGCTTCACCTTGGCGACCATCTGCTTGAGACGGCTGGACAGGCGCTCGATCACGCCGGGGTTCAGCGACATCTCCCGGAGCGCCGCGAAGAGCTTCTCTCCTGCTTGAGCCGCACGGCGAGGTCGGCCTTCTGTCGCTTCCGCGGCGAGGCTTGTGCTTGCGCTGCTCCCGCTGGAGGGTCTGCACCTCGCGGAGGAGCCGCTCCACCTGGGCGAGTCCGGCCAGCACACCGCGGACGAGCTGCGGGCTCCTTCTCCTCGGAGTAGTCCTCGTCGGAGGATGTCGGCGATGTCGCGGACCGGAGATGCGCGCCTTGCGGAGCCCGTCCTTCGAGCGCCTGGAACTCGCGCTTGGCGAGGCTCGTCGACATCACGGCCCGGGTGACGCCCTCCTTGCCCTCCTCGATGCGCTTTTGGCGAGCGAGATCTCGCCCTCGCAGCGTGAGGAGCGAGACGCGCCCATCTCGCGGAGGTACATCCGCACCGGGTCCTCGGTGCGGCCGATGGGACCCGGCGGAGCAGGTCGATCGCGTCGCCGGGCTCCGCCTGGACCGGTCTCCTCCCGCTCGTCGAGAGAGTCCCTCGATCTCGTTCAGGGGCGCGGCGCCTTGGCGCTGATCGACGCACGTCGATGTCCATGGCGCCGAACATCAGCATGATGTCGTCGAGCTGGTACGAGGAGATGAGGTCGCCGGGCAGGGCGTCGTTGAGCTCTTCGTAGGTGACGTAGCCCTTCTGCTTGCCCGTCGAGATCAGCTTGTCCAGCTCTTCCAGTTTCGGATCGTCGCTCATGGACGTGCGTCCTCCGTCGTGGGGTTCGGGCGTGCCGGGTCTCACGCGCTGCCCTCCGGCATCGGCCCGGATTCGGGGCGTCTCCCGTCCGATGGCGGCATGGAGCGAGTTGTAGTCGGCGGTGGCGTCCGGCGGCCTCGGACCGCGCGACCATCTGCGAGATCTCGCGGACTGCGGCGCTGGGCCTGCCGGCGCTCGAGCCGGCGCCGGCACGCCGCCACCTCCGCGGCGAGGCCGGGCCATTCGCGCTCCTCGACGAGCCAGCGGGCGAGCAGCGGCGCGCCGGACGTCGTCGGCAGGCGCTGGAGGGAGCGCCTCGGGAGCCAGTCGCCGGCGCGTCGCGGCAGCGCCGCCAGGATCGCTCGGGCGCGCCGGGTGCAGCGATGCCGGCCGGTATCGATGAGAGGCAAGCAGGGCTGTCGCGCGCGTCCGGAGCCTGGAGCACCAGCTGGCAGAGGTCCCGCTCGAACCACGTCACGTCCTGCGACGCCGCCGCCGCCGGGGGGCCGCCGGCATCGCCGGCCGCTGCGCGCCTCGACCAGCCGCTGCGCCTGGAGCCAGAGGTCGCTCGGGTCGACGCCGAGGCGGCGGCCGCCTCGCGGCCGAGCTCGATCGCCTCGTCGCCGTCCTGCACCTTCGACAGCATGAGGGCCACGCGGGCGCTGCCGGTGACGCGGCCACGCTGGCTCGCCGTGTCCTCCTCGGAGAACACGCGATCGAGCGCGAACAGAAGGAGCGAGGCCGAGCGGCGCGGCAGGCGGCCTCGAGCGCGTCGTGGCCTTCGGCGCGGAGTGAACGTGTCGGGGTCGTGACCGGAGGGCAGCGTCGCGACCCGGAGCCGGAGGCCCCGCCGCGCGAGCGTGTCCGACCGCCTTGCTCAGCGCCCACCACTGGGGGTCGGCCGAGCGCTCGAGGAGATCCTCGGCACGCCGCGCCGCTTCCTGTCCCGCGCGGTCGGCATCGAAGAAGAGGATGGCCTCGTCGGCGTAGCGGCGCAGGAGCCCGAGCTGCTGCGGCGTGAGCGCGGTCCCCAAGACGGCCACCGCCTCGACGAAAACCGTGCTGGTGGGCCATCAGGGCAGTCGACGTAACCCTCCGACCAGGAGCGCGCGCCGCGTCTCGGTCATCCGCTCGCGCGCTCGATGGAGGGTGTAGAGCGTCTGCCCCTTCTGGTAGAGCGGCGTCTCCGGGGAGTTCAGATACTTCGGCTCCTCCCCGGCCAGCCCGCGGCCGCCGAACGCGATGACGCGGCCCTGCGTGTCCGCGATCGGGAAGATGAGCCGGCCGCGGAAGCGGTCGTAGTGGCCCGACGCATTCTGCCGGGGGATCACGAGGCCTCGCGGCGAGCAGCGCCTCGACCGGATGGCCATCCGTGCGCGCGGCGCCGAGGAGGTGATCCCAGCCCTCGGGCGCATAGCCAAGGCGGAAGGCGCGCGCGGTCTCGGGGCGATCCCGCGGCCCTCGAGATAGGCGCAGGCTCGCTCGGCGGCCGGGTCGTCCCAGAGCCCGGCCTCGAATCGGCGCGCGGCCGCACTCCATGAGCGCGAGCAGCCCGTCCCGGGCCCCCGTCTCGGGCGTCGACTCGCGTCCCGGCAGGGGGACGCCCGCGCGGTCCGCCAGGAGGCGCACGGCCTCGAGGGAACTCAGGCGATCGTGCCGGCGCATGAACTCGAACGCATCGCCCCTGGCATGCGCACCCGAAGCAATAGAAGATGTTTTGCTTCGGGTTGACCGTGAAGGACGGCGTCTTCTCTGATGGAAGGGGCAGAGGCCCTTCCATCGCTCGCCGGCGCGCTTGAGCGGAACGACCGCCCCCACGAGGTCCACGAGATCGACGCGCGCCCGGATCTCGTCGAGGACCTCGGGGGCACTCTCATCGGCTGGCCCTCCGGCCCGGGACGGCGCGCGGGCTCGGTCGACGGGCGCCGTCCTCGGCGCGCCGCGCCTTCGTCGAGCGTCACGACCGTGGCCCCGGCGCCGCCGGCGGCCGGCTCGGCGAGGCGGAAGCTCGCGACCAGAGGATGCCCCGAAGACATCCCTCGACGGCGCGCCGGAGCGCCCCGGTGCCCTTGCCGTGGACCAGGCGGATCTCCCGGTGCCCGGCGAGCACCGCGTCGTCGAGGAACTTCTCGACCGCCGCGTCGCGCACTCGTCCGACGCCCGAGGAGGTGCAGCTCACGGGGCGCGTTCTCCCGCGCCGGCACCGACACGGTGGCCCGGGGCGTCTTGGGCCGGCCGGCCGTCACGGGCTCGATCTCGCTGCGGGAGACCTTCACGGTGAAGCTGCCGGTCTGCACGGTGACCAGGCCGTCGGCCTCTTCCACTACACGGCCGCGCAGCCCGAGCCCGCGGAGCTGGACCTCGCCCGGCGGCGCCGGCTCATCGGTCGACGAGGGCACCGGCTGGAGCGACGCCTCTGGCGTGGCTGCAGCCGTCGGTAGGCCTCCTGCGCCGCCCGGCGCCGACCCGCCTCGTCGCCCTTCAGGCGCTCGAGCTCCTGGCCGACCTGTCGCCGCGCATCCGCGAGGAGACCCTGCGCCTCCAGTCTCGGCGGCACGCCGGAGCTCCCGGACGTCGGTCCGGGCGCGCTCGGCCGCGACCTGAGCCTGGGCCAGCGCCCCCGCGGCGGCGGTCTCGCGGCGGGCAGCCGCGGCGGCGCGCGCCTCGGCGTCTCGCGTGCGCCTTCCAGCGCAACGACCAGCGTTTCGATCCGGCGGCTCTCCTCGCCGACGTGCCCGCGGGCACGGGCGATCACCGCGGCCGGGAGACCGAGGCGCTCGGCGATCGTGAGCGCGTGGCTCGGCCCGGGTGCCCGTACTCGAGTCGGAACGTCGGCTCGAGCCGCTCGGCGTCGAACGTAACGGTCGCGTTCTGGAGGCGCGGCTCCACCTGAGCGAAGACCTTGAGCGGCTCGAGGTGCGTCGTGGCGACGATGCGCGCACCCCGGTCAGGAGCGCCTCGAGAAGCGCGGCCCCCAGGGCCGCGCCCTCTGTCGGATCGGTGCCCGCTCCGAGCTCGTCCAGGAGGATGAGCGACGCCGGCCCGGCGACGGTCAGGATCTCGCGCACCTGGCGGACGAACGACGAGAACGTGGACAGGTCCTGGGCCAGGCTCTGCTCGTCCCCGATCACCGCCAGCACCTCTTCGGTGAGCGGCACCCGGCTGCCCGGGGCGGCGGGGATGTGGCAACCGGCCTGGGCCATGAGGACGAGGAGCCCGGCGGTCTCGAGCGCGACGGTCTTGCCGCCCGCGTTCGGGCCGCTCAGCACCAGGCCAGGCCGATCCGCCGGCACCCGGAGGTCGATCGGGACCACCTCGCCGGTGCCCGGCCGAGCCCCCAGCGCTGGGAGACCAGCAAGGGATGCCGGGCCGCGCGGAGATCGAGGTCACCGCCGACGACCACCTCAGGCTCGGAGGCGTCGAGCCGCTCGGCCAGCGCGGCGCGCGCGAAGACCAGATCGAGGGCGCCCAGCCCCTCCGCGAGCTCCGCCAGGGCCGGCAGGAGCCGGCGCACCTGGTCGGTCAGCTCCGCGAGCAGGCGCTGCTCCTCGTCCCGCTCCTCGAGGCACACACGCGTGAGCTCGTTGTTCGAGCGGGATCGTCTCCTCGGGCTCGACGAACACCGTGGCGCCGCTCTGCGACCGGTCGTGGATGATGCCCCGGACGGCGCGGCGCGCCTCGTCCCGGACGGGAATCACGTAGCGGCCGTTCCGCACGGTGACGTAGCGCTCCTGGAGCGCGGGCTGGACGGTGGGGTGATCCAGGAGCCGCTCGACTCGCACCTGGAGCTCGGCCCGGAGCGTCGTGATTTGCCGCCGGAGCGCGCGGAGTCGCGGACTGGCGCGGTCGGTCAAGCGGCCATCGGGATCGAGCGCGTCGTGGAGCGAGGCGGCGAAGTCCGGGAATTCGGGCAACGCGACCACGCGCTCGCGAGCCGGGAGCCACTGGCCGGATGCGCTGGCCATACGCTCGGAGTCGGGCGGCTGCCGCGAGGCCGCGCCCCAGCGAAACCAGCGTGGGACCGTCGAGCACCGCGCCGATGGGGGCCGCCTCGGCCAGGATGGGTCGGGCATCGCCGGTCCCATCCCAGGGCGGCGGTCCTTCGGCGGTCAGAGGCCCGGCGGGCCTCGGTCGTTTCCTGGAGCGCGGTGCGCACAGTGCTGAGGGCATGGTGCGGCGCCAGTGCGCGCGCGCGGTCCTGCCCGGATGGCGTCGCCGCAAAGCGCGCAAGCAGGTTACGAGAGGGGTGCCAGCCCAGGAGGTCGTCGCGGATCAACTCCACCTCGACGTCCGACCCCCGGCTGAGTCCGAGTAGCGCTCCCGTCGCTTGGCCTTCTTACGAGCTGCCAGCGCCTTGCGCTTCCGCCGGACGCTCGGCTTCTCGTAGTGCTGGCGCTTTTTCAGCTCAGAGAGGAGCCCCGCCTTCTCGCACTGCTTCTTGAAGCGCTTGAGCGCGCTCTCGAAGGACTCGTCAGGCTCCACGATGACCTTCGTCACGTGCGTCGTCCCCCTTCCGTCCCGGTCGCTTGGGTAAACGAATAGTTTATAGCACTGGGTCCTGGCAGAGTCCACGCACGGCCTCGCGCCGCTCGTCACGCCGGATCGCCGCCGGCCAGCTGGAGCGCCGCGTCCGCGGCGCGCTCGATCACGCCGGGCAGCGCCGCGCCCTCGTCCGAGAACGGGGTCAGCACCCAGTCCACCACTTCGTCTCCGCGTCGCGGGTCGCCCCACCCCGATCTTGACGCGCCGCACCTCCTGGGTGCCCAGGGTGCCCAGGACCGACTCCATCCCGTGGATGCTCCCCATGGCGGCCCCGGTGGCGCCACGCACCGTCCCGAACGGCAGGTCCAGGTCGTCGTGCACGACCACCAGCTGTTCGGGGTCGCGTCGAGGAGCCGGAGGAGCCGCGCCAGCGGCGGCCCGCTGACGTTCATGAAGGTTACCAGCTTGGCGAGGTGCAGCGGCGCCTCGCGCCAGGCCACCTCGGCCACGTGGGCGGGACCGAGGAGCCGGAAGCGCGCGCCCAGGCGCACCGCCAGCTCGTCGACGACCTGATGGCCGAGGTTGTGCCGCGTGTCGCGATATTCTCCGACCCGGGTTGCCGAGCCCCACGATCACCCGCGGCAACGACGCCACGTCGGCGACCATTGGCAGACGGCGCCGGGCCGGCGGATCCGACCCGCCCTACTTCTTGGCCTTGCCCTCCTCCTTGCTGTCCTTGCCCTTGGCCTCCTCCTCCCCTTCCTTGGGCTTGCGCTCGGTGACGACCTCGGGCTCGGCCGCCGGCGCGGCGCGACGGCAGCCACGACTTCCTCGGCCATCGGCGGGGCCACGGTGGCGACGGGTTGCGTGCTGGGCACTCGTCACGCGGACGCCTTCGGGCAGCTGCAGGTCGGCAACGGTCGCCACGTCGTGGATCCGGAGGGCCGAGACGTCGATGTCGATCCGCTCCGGGATCAAGGACGGCAGGCACGAAACCTCGACGGCCCGCAGGAGGAGGGCGAGCACGCCGTTCTGGTCCTTGACGCCGGCGGCCTCGCCGACCACGTGGATCGGCACCTCCACCGTGATCTCCTCGTCCATCCGCACCGCTTGGAAGTCGATGTGGATGAGCGTGTCGCGCACCGGTCGTACTGGAGCTCGCGCACGACCGCTGTCCGGGGCTCGGCGTCGCCGGGAAGCCGGATGTTCACCAGGACGCCCCGGCGCCATGGCCGTGGAGGCCCGGTGCACGTCCGGCGGCGCCACTGGCGAGCGTCACCGGGGCGCTCCCGCCGCCGTAGAGGATGGCCGGGACGAGGCCCTTCCGGCGGAGGCGGCCGACCGCCCCTTCCCGAGGGCTTCGCGGGGCTCGACTGACAGGTCGCGGATGTTCATGGAACCGTCTCCTTGGCGCGCCCGGCGCCTACACGAACAGGGTGGACACCGATTCCTCGTCGTGGATGCGCCGGATCGCCTCCGCCAGGAGGCGCGACCGAGAGAACCGTGATCTTGGGAATCTGCTTGTCCTTGCTCAGCGGGATCGAGTTCGTGACCACGAGCTCCTCGAGGGGCGCCCTCGATACGCGCCATGGCGGGCCCGGAAGCACGGCGTGCACGCCGCAGGCAGGGATCCGCCGGGCGCCCTCGCGCTTGAGCGCGTCGGCGGCCTGGACCAGGGTGCCCGCGGTATCGATCATGTCGTCGATGATGATCGCGTCCTTGCCCTGACGTCACCGATCAGGTGCATGAAGACCGGCGACGTTCGGGCCGTCGCGGCGCTTGTCGATGATGGCCAGGCCCGCGCGGAGCCGCTTGGCAATCGCCCGGGCCCGCTCCACGCCGCCGGCGTCGGGCGAGACCACGACCGGGTCGAAGAGCCCGCGATTGTCCAGGTAGTCGATCACGACCGGCGGCCGCGAAGAGGTGGTCCACCGGGATGTTGAAGAAACCCTGGATCTGTCCCGGCGTGGAGGTCGAGCGCGAGCACGCGCTGCGCGCCGGCGGCGGTGATCAGGTCGGCCACGAGCTTGGCCGAGATCGGCACGCGCGGCTGCACCTTCCGATCCTGCCGGGCGTACCCGTAGTAGGGAAGCACGGCGGTGATGCGGGCGGCCGAAGCGCGCTTGACCGCATCCAGCATCACCAGCAGCTCCATCGAGGTGTCGTTCACGGGGGGCACGTGGGCTGGACGATGAAGACGTCCGCCCCACGCACGTTCTCGTCGAGCTGGACGAAGACCTCCCCGTCCGAGAACCGCGTGACCTCCGCTTGGCCAAGGGGGATCCCGAGGCAGGTCGCGATCTCCTCCGCGAGCGCGTGGTGCGCGTTCCCCGTGAACAGCTTCAGCTCGTACGGCATGGCTCCTGCCACTCCTTCACGAGACCCGCCTGGCCGGGCCCGCGTCTCGTCTGGATGGTTGGGGCGGGAGGATTCGAACCTCCGAATACGGGATCCAAAGTCCCGTGCCTTACCACTTGGCCACGCCCCAGGTCGTCCCGGCTCTCTGTCGCCGGATGCCGGATCGCCCCGGGCCGGTGCGGCCGCGAATCGTCAGGACCGGGCCGGTGACCGTGCGCGCGACCCAGAGCCGCCACGGCTGCGTCCCCAGCGCGTCCCGAATCCGCAGCGCCGCCCGGTGCGACGGGGCGATGCCGAACACGGTCGGACCGCTGCCGGACATCAGCGCGGCGAGGCAGCCGGCGCCCACGAGCGCCGCCTTGATCTCGGTCAGCCCGGGCCAGAGCCGCGCCGCAGCGCGCTCGAAGCGTTCGTTCACGACGGCCGCCGCGACCGCGCCGTGCCGGAGCGCGCGTCACCAGCGCGTCGACCCGACGCCCGTCACCATAATCCCCGGGCTCGAGCCGGGCATGCACGTCACGCGTCGCGAGGGAAGCCCGGATTCGCGATCACGAGCGACAGGTCCGTGGCTCGTCTGCACCGGTCGGAGCCTCCCCGCGTCCCCACGCCAGCGCCGGGCTCCGCCCCAGGAAGAAGGGCACGTCCATGCCGAGCGTCACCGCCAGAGCCTCCAGCCGGCGCCGCCCGAGCCGCCGGCGCCCGAGATACCCGAGCCCCGCGAGGACGGCCGCCGCGTCCGCGGAGCCCCGCCAAGCCCCGCTGCCACCGGAATCCGCTTCTCGATCCGAATGCGTACCCCGGTGGCCGAACCTCGTCTCCCTGGCGGACGAGCTCAGCGGCTCGCCATGCGAGATTGTCGGGCGTCCGCGGAACATCGGGGGCCGCACACTCGAGGGCGATACCGTCGCCGCTCGCCTCGAGGGTCACCCGGTCTGCCAACTCGATGGCCCACATGACGGAGCGGAGCTCATGGTAGCCATCGGCGCGGCGGCCGAGCACCTCCAGCCCGAGATTGACCTTGGCTCGCGCCCGGACCTCCACCCGTCCACCGGAGAGCGCGGAAAACGCTAACACGACGCAGGGTTCCTGTCAATCGAGGCGCTGGATTGGAATGTCCGGCGGCAGCGTCAAGCGGAACGCCTCGGGGACTTTCGCGGTACTCGACGGACAGATAGCGCACCGCGAGCTCCGCCCCGCGCTCGGGAGCCTCCACCCGGAGGGCAACGAGATCCCGCCCGCCACGCTCCACTCGAAGTCGGCGGTGAGACGGTCGCCACCGCCAGCTCGCTCGAGGAGGAGGCGCGCCGGCCGGCCCCTCCGCGTTCACCCAGACCCGATGGCGGACGCCATCGTCCGTCCAGGTGAGATGCGGCCCGGGCTCGCTCTCCACGGCGATCGCCTGCGGTCCGTCGGCGCCGCGATATTCCCGGCCAGGAGCCGGATCAGTGTTACCGGGGGAGCGGGATCCCGAGCCAGCGCTCGACGTCGGCCGGGGAGGGGCGCGCCGTCTGCGCGCGGCGCTCGAGCACCCGGAAGATCACGATCTCGTCGGGGTCGCCGTCGCCACCAGGGCGGGGAGTCCGAACGGGTGGCGACCTCGAGCCGGAGACGCGGTCGGGGCCAGAGAGAGCAGCGCCGACACGCGCTCGCTCCCCGGCGGTTCTTGGCGGTGAGGTCGATCACTCCGCGCATGCCCGGGAAGCTCGCCCACTCCGCGGCCCACCGCTGGGCGAGCTCTACGGCCCGGCCGGGCGCGAGGGGCGCGGCCGCGGGCGGGGCGGGCCCCTGGTGGCACACCCGGCGAGAGCGAGGAGGCTGAGGGCGGCCGCGGCTCGTCGCAGCCGCGGCCCGCCCTCGCCGGCACCTTACTTCCGGCCTTCTTGACGCTGGCGGGTCTCTGGATCTTCTGCCGCACGCTGTCGTTCGCCGGGTCGAGCTCGAGCGACTTCTCCCAGGCAGAGAGCGCGGCCGGCTCGTCCCCGGCCTTGAGATAGCCTCGCCGAGATGATCGTAGATCACCGCGTCTTCCTTGCCGCGTGTGAGCTCCACCGCGCGCCGGAGCTCGCGCACGGCGTCGGAGTAGCGGCCCTGCTGGTAATAGGCCCAGCCGAGGCTGTCGATGTAGTAGCCGTTCTCGGGCTTCGAGCTCGAGGGCCTTCTGGATCAGGCGCTGCGCCTCGTCGAGGCGGATCCCCTTTCCGCATGCATGTAGCCGACGTAGTTGTAGGCCTCGGCATGCTTGGGATCGAGCAGGATCACGCGCCGGAACTCGGCGACGGCCTGGTCGAACCGCCCCTGCTTCTCGAAGGCGACGCCCAGCTGAAAGTGCAGATCCTTGTGTGCCTCGTCGAGGGCGAGCCCTCTCCTCGTAGGCCCGCACTGCCCGGTCGTACCGGGTGGCACGGTAGTGCGCCATGCCGAGATAGAGGAAGATCTCCGGACGGCGCGGGTCCAGGTTCGGCCGCCTCGGTCAGCACCCGGACGGCGTCGTCATAGCGCTTGCGCGCGGCTGTGGAGGAACCCGAGCTGGAGTCGCGCGTCGACGTTCTTCGGATCGGAGCGCAGCACCTCGTTCAGCGCCTCGAGCGCCTCGCCCTCGCGGCCGGCGTCCAGGTAGGACGAGGCGAGATAGAAGCGGGCGCGCAGGTTCCCGGGCTCGAGGGCAGGGCCCGCTGGAACGCCTCGATCGCGCGGTCGTAGATCTTCTGCTCGTAGAGGACCGCGCCGAGCTTCATCCAGGCGCGGGGGTCGTTAGGGGCCTCGGTCGGTGAGGCCCCTGGAAGGCCTCGCCCGCGTCGGTCAGCTTGCCGAGCCGCACCAGGAGCTTCCCGAGGCGGTCGCGGAGCGCCAGGTTCTCGGGGTTCGCCTCGATCGCGTCCCGGTAGACGCGCACCGCCTCCTGGGCTTCTTCTGTTGCTCGTAGGCGAAGGCGAGGGCCGCCCAGCGCGGCGTCCTGGTCGGGGGTCGAGGCCCACCGCCCGCCGGAGGTGCGGGATGGCGTCGTCCCACGACTCGCGTTCGAGCGCAAGCCGACCGAGCACGATGCGCGCGGTGCGCGCGGCTGGACCTTCAGGAGGCGCTCGAGCGCGGCGGAGGCCTGAGCGTAGTCCTTCCGCTCCGCGGCATACCGCGCCAGAACCTCGTATGGCTCCGGGCGCCTTCGGGTTCAGCTGGATCGCCTGCTCGGAGTGCGGCGATGGCCTCGGGCTCGTTCTTCTGGGCGTGGTACGCCTCGGCGGAGCGTGAGGTAACCGCCCGCGCGCCGGGGTCGAGCGCGATGGCCTCCTTGGCCGCCGTGATCGCCTCGCCATGGGCGCCTTGGCGCTCGAGCCAGCGCGCGAGCAGGTGCCAGAGCGGCGCGGATTTCGGGTCCGCGATCGATGGCCCGTCGGAGTCTCGTGACGGCCTGCAGGCCACTCGGCGGCCTCCGCGTAATAGTGCGCGCGCGGACCAGGTGAAGGTAGGCGATCGGGTCCGCCGGCCGGTCCCATCGCCGCGCGATTCTGCTCGGCGGCCGTGCCGGACTCCGGGGCGATGCCTCCGGTGTTAGACTCAGCCGCAGCAGCCGAGGAACAGGAGCGCGACGAGCACGCTCGCGAGCCCGCGCCGTGTCAGCATCATGAACACACCTCTCCTTCGACCGCCGGCGACGGGCCTGGCGGCACGCGCCGCCGGGTCCGAGGACGGAGCCAGCCGGAAGTGAATCGCTCGGATTGCGGCGATCTCACGACAGCGGGAGATCAGCCGGGCTTCTCAGGCAAGGCGGGCAGCCAGCCGAGCTGTCCACCGCGACCCGGAGCACTCCTGATCGACGCCCCCGCGCGCGAACGCGCGGCCGGCGGGCCCCGGCGATGAGTGGCCAGGTTTCGACGGAGCCGGGCCTCGGCCAGCCGATCGCTCAGACCGGGCAGGCTCCCCAGCAGCGCCTTCCCACGCGAACGGGCTCAGCCACGCGGCACCTGAAGCTCCCAGCGCTAGTCGCCGCATGTCGGCCCCGATGACCGTGGCGAAGCCGCGAGCGCGATGAGGCCGGCGAAGAACACGAGGACGGGAAGCATGAGCATGGCGGCCTGGGCGACTGCCGCCGGTCGGAGACGAGCCTGACGATGGCGGGCGAGAGCGCCTGCCCGCCCAGGTTGATGA
>ERZ1370068.8359-contig-722_pt1 | contig 14792 bp, 20 predicted proteins | sample MGYA00561227_ERZ1370068 | MGnify/ENA primary metagenome ERZ1370068 (study PRJEB38410, sample SAMEA6850437) | metagenome | study: Metagenomic assessment of the ecological functions of the soil: analysis of the soil microbiota associated with the...
GACGGCGATCAGTCGATGCAGATGGCAGGCGCCAGAGGCGTCGGCGCGCCACGCGGACGCGATGATGATTCCCCATGGAGCGGTGCTGATCCTACCCGGTCCGCCGCCGCGGCAGTGATGAACGACTTCGCCCGCTGCTAGACCCTGACGCGCGCGCCTTCATGGGCTCAGAGCGTAGGTGATGAACTGCGCTGGCGGCGCACAACCACGATGATCACGAATAGCGCCCGCACGCCACCAGGCTTAGGCACACACTTCGGGGGCCCTGACCAAATTGTCCGCGTTGCCCACCCAGAGCTCGACTGCTCGGGCTGCCACCCGCCAGCCTGCCTGGCGGCGAGCGCCCAGGCGCGCGACGAGAGACGGCCGATGCACACGGGAAGCGATTACCCCTCTTCGCCGGTGGAGCCGCAGGAACTGCTCGCGCTCATTGACCGCGTACAACCAGCTACAGAGGATCACGCGCGTTCCCCCCTCGCCATCGCTGGGGGAGAGGGCGGGTACAGGCGATCCATCACGCCGCTGCTGCCGCCTCTGCCCGCGGCCGATATCTGGTTTTTCGGCTACCTCCCGACGGCGATCCTCCGGCGGTCACGATGGCGCCCTCGCACTCGTATCCGTCCCCTCTACGAAGGTTTCGGCCCGCCCCCAGGCCGAGGCCATGGCGTGCTGACACCCGGCGTGATCACGTCGGCCCCGTCGTCTTCTGCCTTGTGTGGCTGGCGATGCGCCGCTGCTGGTCGCGTGTCGTCTAGTTCTCGGCCTGATGTGGAGCTCCTGCTCCTCGTCTCAGCGTTTGGCGGTGCTGCCATGCCTGGCCAGAATGGCGCCCACGGAGGCAGGCTCTTCAACGCCTCGCAGAGATCCTGCAGCCAATTGTCCTCACGGCTCGTGCAGAGACGAATGTCTGCGCTGGAGCGTCACGTCACGTCCGCCACCGCGCTGGTGCCACGCCACCCAGTTGATGCTGCCTAACGCCTGCCAGGAGGTAGACAGGCATATCTCGCCGGTGAGGGACTGGAGAGTGATGATCCTCGAGAGCCTTACCGGTCGCGAAGCCCGAAGAGTACGCACAAATCTTAACCCCACGCGGGACAATCTCCTCACCTCGGCGGCAGACATCGCGGGCACGATCATTTGCTTAACTTTCTCGCTCGCCACTTCAAGCCGTAAGCCGACGTTTCTCCACGCTCTTTCGCCCCGAGGTCATCGCTGCGAAGGCCTGACCTCGTGGTCGAGGAGGTGGTCGAGCGCGTGCTCAGCCGGCTCGTGGCTCTCTCCCGCGAGCGAGCTTGCCTGGCGCTCGACGCCGCGGACCAGCAGGTCGTAGCAGGTGTCGCGGGTGGAGGTCCACGGCAAGGCGGGGCAGGATCAGCTTCTCTGTCGTGGGGTCTGTCGTGTTCTGTCGGCGTGCGTGCACGAGCGACATCGGGCACGAGAACCCGGGATGTCGTCTCGCGACCACGTCGTCCAGTAGGAGCCGCGCTCGAGAGTCAGTCCGGCCGCGGATGCGCCCGCGTTCTGGCGACGATCGCGCATGGGCGGAACCGCGGGACCCGTCGGCAGCCTCGCCGAGGCATTGGTGAGACACTGTTCGATGCGACCGCGCCAGCCGGCGTCCGTCAGGGTGCCCCAGAGGAAATACTCGCGATCGTCGTCGAGGGCCAGGCCCACGTCACCAGCATCCCGTGGACATGACGAAGCGCGCCGCGCCGACGTAGGCCGGACCGGCATGCCGCGCGCGCTGCTCGGCCCATGTCCGAGACGAACACGGACCGGCGGCCTACGAGGTGATGCGCCGTGTTCCCTGTCAGGAAATACACGGACGAGCCGGCCAGCAGCAGCAGCCCGATCGCAAGCAGCGCCGGCTCTCAGCCGCTCGAAGACGACCCCGACCAAGGGCGCGCCCAGGACAAACAGCTGGAAGGTGCAACCGGCTGCTGCCAGGGCTGCCACCGGAGCACCAAGCAGAAGAGCAGGAAGGCTACCAGGAGGCAGCCCGCGAGGCGCGGGCGGCGGTCGCCGCCACCGCTGCCAGGCCCCGCCATCGCCGCCGCGATCAGCAGGAGGTGAAGACCATTGCCGGCGAGGTCTCTCGTGCGCGGCGGGCGGCCTCACTTCGAACCGCGTGTCCCGGCCATGTGCTGCGCGGGTCGTCCAGCGCGATCCCGATCGCGCGGTGCATGGCGTCGACGGCCCGCTCGATCTGGACATTGGCAGCCCAGCCACGGCGTGCCCGCGTGCAGCGCGAGGTTCCGGAGGAGGTTCGAGGCCAGGATGGACGGCGAGAACCCGTCGTTCATGTAGCGGTAGCTCCCTCGGCCCCGGGCCCGAGTGGCGACCCGAATAGCTCGAAGTTCCGGAAATACTGGGGCGCGTTCAAGGCGAGGGCGCAGAGGCCGATCACGAGACCCTGTTCGAGCTTTCTCGATACCGGTCGATCCCGACCCACTGAGAGAAGCACCAGTACGAATGGAAGCGCGAGGATGTTCGCAGTACCGCTTGGTCAGGAGCGCCAAGCCAAGGCTCGCCCCGGCGCCGAGCACCGGGAAGGGCCCCGGGTGCGACCCCGATCGCGAGGAGCGCGCTGGTCAGAGCACACGAGCCAGAGGGCGGCCACATAGTCGTTCTGTGTGGTCGAGGCCTGCATGATGCCCATCGGGATGGTCGCGCACACGAACGCGCTCAGAAGCTGGCCCGCGAGGCCGGCCCCGAGCTGTGCGCGCGATGACGCTGACGCCGACCAGGCTCGCAGCCATGGCGACCCACTGGACGAGATTCGCGAGCCGGTCGCCTCCGGCCAGGATGTACACAGGTGCAGCATCGCGTACTCGGCCCATGGTGGCTGGTAAGAGCTGGCGGACGATGTGGGTTGGATAGAACGCCACCGTGTGGTTCTGGCCCCAGTGGGCGACCCGGGCCAGGTGATAGCTCATCGAGTCGCACGTGATCGGCACGGCGAAGAGAGCGGCAGGCTCCCGACGGCGCTACCACGATCGCGACCCAGCCCGCCATGACGAGATCGAGTCCCCGGGCAATCGGCGGCAACCGATCGACTGCGGCGCAGTCCGCAACATCCCCCGAAGACTCTGCCAGGCAGACCCCGGCGGCGACGAGCACCACCACCCAGCTCGCCAGTAACCAGCCGAACGTGAGCCGCCACCATGACAGACTCAGGAGCTCGGTCGACGCGGAGAGCGCGACAGCCCCCGGAGACGGCGACCACCAGGATGGCGCTCCAGGAGCACCCAAATCGAGTCGCAACCGAGCCACGGCCCCGTCAGCGCTTGCGCGCTGCAGGTCCCGAGCCGAGCCAGTGGCCACGGCGCGCGTGTATTACCGCCGCTCTTTCCGGGCGGCGATGCCAGAAGTCGCGACACGTCTGTCATCCGAATAGGCTGAAGGCCGGCCGCACGCGCGTACCCCACTCACGCGCCAGGCTCACGAAGAGCGTCGCGCCCTCCTGACGTAGCGTCGTGCTTGACGTAACGTCGTGCGGCAAACCCGAGGTCGTCTGCCCAGGCACTTTCAAAGCCTCACGCAGCGCGTACGTCGTTCCCATCGGCCCCGCATCGTGGTGAGGAACGCACCGCGCAAAGATAGAGCAGCGCCGGCGGGACCTGCTACCGAGATGCGCGATGCGCGGCAGGGTGATACCGCATCGCGTCCCACGCCACGGGCGCTCAGGTCCCGGCGGTCCGTGGAAGTAGCCTTCACCCGGAGCCGCGAAGGCGCTGATCATTCCGGTGGGGCCGTTCGTTCGCGCATACCGATTCGCCGCGCGCCAGACGCACGCGAGCCGACTCAGCGGATCCGACAGCTCGTCGCCCACCATGCGCCACTCGCCACGCATAGGCGCTCTCTCGTGCAGGCACCACTGCCAGGGCACATAGCCCAGTGCCGGAGCAGCACTCCGAACGCCTCCCCGGTAGAGCCGGTGCTCGGCCTCCGCGGGTCTCTGGTGGCCTCCATGGTCAGCGCAGCAGGCGATGGGCTCGAGAAGGTACCCGACGTCGGACCGAGCTTCGAACAGCCGCCCACCAAGGTCATAGTCCGAGGCAGATGTGGAGCGACTCGTCGAGGCCGCCGACGGCCTCCCAGGCGCTGGCGCGAGATCAGGCTGGCGGGCTGGCAGATGATGCCCCTTCGGGCAAGCGCCCGACGACTGAACGAGCGCGTCGGGAAGCGGCCGACGCGGTCTGGCCGCCCGCGTCGGTGATGTATGGGCCTCGCCGAACACGGCCACACGATCGGATGCGCGTCGAGATAGGCGGCCATTCGAGCGAGGGCGCCCGGCGAAGAGGACATCGCTCGCCGCATTGAGCCAGGCCACGTGCGCGTCCCGGCGAGGCGGGCGCGACTGCCCTCGTTGATCGCCGCCGCCTGGCCGGCGTCAGGACGGGAGCGCCAATAGGCGAGTCGGGACTCGTACCGCCGGATCACCGCGGGAGAATCGTCGGAGAGCCCGGCGTCGAGGACGGCGACCCCGACGTCGACGCCGGCCTGGGCGAACACGCTAGTCGAGGGCCTCGCCGAGAAAGCGTCCCTGGTCGGAGGCTCGGGACGGCGATCCCCACGCGCGGAGAAGGAGCAGGGAGTCGTCGTCACGTGCGCCCTGGTCGACCTGCGCTTCATCTGTTCGACGCGAGCCCCGCGCCCGTGACCGATGGCACCAAAATCGTCTGGTCGTGACGCCGTCCAGCTCGGCCTGGCCAGGGAGCCGCCACGCAAGCGGCCGCAGATCGCCGTTTCCCGTCTGGTCATCCGGCACGAACCATGTGCTCGCCTCGACGTCCACCGTGTGCAGTCCCAGGTGAAAGAGGATTCGTGAGAGAAATCCGCACGAGAAATCTCCGGGCTGGTGCACCCGATGCCGTCCGATCGCGCGCCCGTTCAGCCGCACGGTCAGGATCAGGGGCTTCGTCACATGCTGCAGATCCGCGGAGCCCGCAACCCGGACCACCCTCGCCTGGCGTTCGATCTCACGAGTGACCGCCAGCCGCGGCCCGACCCAGCCGTCGCTCCACGCCTCGGTCTGCTCGAGATAGCGCGCGGTTGTCGGGGACAGCTGCCCCACTGTCCGACCGGGTCGGGGACCGTCGCCATACCCGGGTGGCGCGCGCGCGCGAACGCCGGATAGGCACCCGACGTAGAGCGCGACCTTCGGCGCGAACAGGACGGCGGCGGCGGCGTGCATGACCACGTGGAGTACTCGGCCGCCGGCCCGGCGTTTCTCCTTCGCTGTCTGCACGTGCCGACGCGCGCCTGGCCACCGATCGAACGAATATCTTCGAAACGACAGCGCGAGCCACCATCGCATCGGGCGAAGCGGTGCTCCCCAGTACCGCCGGCTGACGGCAATGCCGGCGTCCGAGGGCTTCAGGTCCGGGTCGGGAGGCCATCCCCGCGTGCGGATGAGGACGCGCCCTCGCCAGCACCTGGTCGACCCGGTGAAAGCGATACGACCGCGAGAAGCGGCAACAAAGGTCGTAGTCGAGCCACGGCGGCGCCAGGCTCTCGTCCATCGGTCCGCACGTCCTCCAGACCTCGGCAGCCCAGAAGACGGCCGGGCGTGGAACGGTATGACCCGCCAGATCTCGGAGGACTCGGCGATGGCTCTCGAAGTCGCTCGGGTGCTCGATCGCCGACGAAGCGCCCCGAGCGTCTCGCGATCTGACAGCGGCCCATGACAACGTGGCGCCGCGCGTCACGTCGATCTCGCGCGCCGCCACATCCAGCGCTCCCGGCAAGCAGGCAGTCTCCACGGCGTCGAGGATCGCCCAGATTGCGCACAGTGGCCAAGGAAAAGCCCACGTTGAGAGCGCTCGCGCGCAGCCCTGGCCCGGATCGGAGACGAGCGCGACCTGGGGATGACGCGCGACGCCCCGGAAATGCCGTCCCTCGAGCCACCGGTGACGATGAAGTGCTCCAGGTTCGGGTAGCCTTGTCGGACAACGCTCTCCACGGTCTCGGCGAGACTCGCCGTCGGCTCAGAGACACGCCGTGACGATAGAGATACGCAGGAGCGCAGCCATCGGAAGACCTACCCGTTGCGGAGCGTTCGCGCTTGATGCAGGACGGACACAACCGCCAGCGAACTCCTGCCAGGAGAATCCGCTGACCCGCCGCCGCCCATGCTCGATCAGCGCCTGTCGCGTGGCGGTGTCGGTCAAGACGCGGCTCATCGCGTGCGCCAGATCCTCGGACGAGCGCGGGTCAACGAGCAGCGCGGCATCGCCGGCGATCTCCGGCAGACTGGTCGTATTGCTGCACACGATGGGGCAATCGCACCACATCGCCTCGAGCAACGGGATCACGAAACCCTCGAAGAGCGGGAAACACGAGCGCGGCAGCGCCCTCGTGAGAGTGCCGGCATATCGCTCGTCGGACGGTAGCCGAGGAATCGCACCCGCGCCTCCAGACCCGCGGCTCCGATCTTGGCGCGCAGCTCGCCCTCGGCGCCCTTGGGACTCCCCGTGCACACCAGTAGCGGATCGAGGCCGTATGCCTCCCGCAGCACGCGCAGGGCCTCGACGGCGCCCTGATGATTCTTGTGCGGCCACGTATTACCGGGGAAGAGCAGGTACTGGCCGGACGGCAGGCCATAGCGGTCAGCACACGCCGGTTGTCGCCGCGCGCCGGGCTCCCGGCTCGAAGATCGGATCTGCGGCCAGGTGAGTCGTCGTCACTCGCTCCGGCACGATCCCAAGCCGCTCGATCAGCGTCTGGCGTGTGAACTCCGAGATCGCGCAGATGTGAACGGCGCGACGGGCCGACTCCGTATAGAGGCGGCGCCGCTCAGTCCAGCTCGCGGCCAGGAGAGAACTCCGGGCAGTACTCGTGCTGGATGTCGGGCATGACCAGTACATTGGTCAGCGTCATCAGATCGGGATGAATATGGCCGGGAATCGACAGCGCAACCTCGGCGTCGATCGCCGCCGCCGGCGCAGGGTCTCGACGTCCGGGGTCCGCCAGTACTGCAGGCGAAGCCGGCTGTGCAGTAGCCGGAGCGTGTGCAGCGCGGCCTCGCGCGTGGCTGCCCGAGGCCCGTCACTTGCAACGAACTTCACGTTCGAGCCGCTGCGCGTCGTCGAAGTCGTACTGGACCTCTGCGGGGACGAGCACGGTGTAGTGATTGAAATGGTCGAGGCGGATCAGCTGATCGAGGAACGACCGCGAGAGGTTCTCGATCCCGCCCGCCTCTGCCGGGACGCATCCAGCGCAGGTCGATGAGCGCGTGCAGCGGCACTTCGGCCCGCGCCGTCTCGCGCAGGTGCCGCGCCGATCACGTCGGCATAGCGGTTCGCCAGCGCGTCGGGGTCATGGGAGCTGGACACGAGCGCCCGGCCCTGTGTGCGAACGCGATCCCGCAGCGCGGGACTGGACATCGCGTCGACGACGCGATCGGCCAGCGTCTGCACGTCATCGGCCAGCATGATGTTGACGCCGTCCTCGCAATCCAGACCCTCTGCACCGACTCGCGTGGACACGACGCACTTTTCCATCGCCCACGCCTCGAGAATCTTGTTCCGCATCCCGGAGCCGAAGCGCAGGGGCACGACCACGACCGCGGCCTGGGCGATATACGGCCGCATGTCGGGCACGAATCCCGTCACCACCACGCCGGGAAGCATCGCCAGGCTGGCTACCGGCGCCGTCACGCTCCGGCCGACGATCCAGAACTCGGCCTCGGGCCGCCTCATCTGCACTCGCGGAAGCACTTCCGCGGGCGAAGAACTCGGCGGCATCGACGTTCGGCGGATGGGCCATCATCCCGGTGAAGACGATCCGTTCGGGCCGCTCGCGAATCCCGCGCATCGGGTGCGAAGTAAGACCGGTCAACCGGTATTGGCACGCTGATGAGCCGACGCGGCCGGTAACGCGTCACTTACCCACGCCTCGTCGGCGGCCGACACCGTGACGACAACGTCAAATCGACGGCAATAGGCCCGTTCGAATCGGTGGTAACGTCGAGCTTCACGCCGGCATGCCAGGCTCTCGATGAGCGACCCAGCGGTGGCCGCCCGCCGCTCGTAGACGAGCGCGCGCACGTCATGCATCACGAGGACGCTCAGCGGAGGCCGGGGCACGTAGTCCAGCCACCGGGCGCAATTTGACTGGACCACGACCAGCGCGTCCCAGGGGCCGTCGCTCAAGGCCTCGACGAGGGGCCCGGCGATGTTGCGGAACTGCAGGTCCTGGACCAAGGTATCCACCGGGTGCCCACGCCAGTTGCGCGCGGCATTGTACAGGGCCTCGGCGAGCCGACGCATCAGTCGTGGCTTGTCGAGACTGCTCTCCCCGTTGGAGTGTCGACGTGCGGACTTCGCCAGAGATACAAGTTCACCCCGGCGTCGACAAGGCCCTGTCTCTTCTCGTCCTGTTCCGGTGTGTGAAGGAGGGAGACGAGGCCCACGCGCTCGACCAGACCGGCCAAGCGTGTGGTGTGGAGATACTCATGACCGGCCTGGCCTGGAAACACCGGCAGGTCACCATTCATGATCAGCATCCTCATCGTGACGCGCTCTTCCTGAAGAGGACGCTCAAGCCCTTCGTGCACAGGTCGTCCACCGAGAACCCCGTCGCGGCCGCCGCCTTTGCGGCGGACTCGTCCGGATTCGGCTCCTTCAGGTCAACAATCCATTCGATCTCGAGACCGGATTGTCTGCATCGCTCTCGGTAGTCCCATACGGTGAGCCGGTTGATCTCGTGGTCGAAATAGACCCATTCGATGGCCTCATCAAGCGACACAGAAGCGTTCGCCGGCCACCGATCGGCCATTGCGACGCGGAACTGCTCGGGGGTGTGCGTCAAGTGAGTCCATGGGGAACGACCTTCGCGCAATCACCGAAGTGATGCAAGTGATGGCCATACGGGCTACTCCAAACCGGCTCGAATGTTAGCAGCGCCTGCCCGCCCACCCGCAAGACACGGCCGATCTCGGACAGCAAGGCATCGACATCCAGCGCGTGCTCGAAGGTGCTGAGCGACAGCACCAGGTCAAACGTGTCCGACGAGATCGGCAAGGATGCCGCATCTCCTTTGAACAACATCCCGAGACTGCCAGCCCCGCCGAGGACCACTTGCGGCCGCGGTATGTCGAGACCGAGCCCCAACATAGAGCCTCGCGCCATGCTCCAAAGCCCTCTCGAGCGCGTACCCGTGTGGAGACGCGCCGATGTCGAGCTACGAGCGCCTCTCGCAAGGGCGCACCTTGTTCAGCTCGTCGACCGTATCGTGGTTGAAGGCACGAATACCATCCACGGAGCGGCTTGTTCGGCTGGGACGAGTTGAATTGATCGATGGACACGCGATACTCTGCGAACGAGGAGATCCGAGCGTCCGGGAGCCCATCCTGCACGTGAAGCGGGCGAAGGCCCGCCAGCACAGATTGACCCATCGCGCGATCCATCCATCCCCAATACCCAAGGCGCCGAAGAAGCCGGTAACTGCGCGTCTGCCGCACGAGGCGAACAACCTCCTGCAACGCCCGCAGTTGAATCATGACGATGCGGATCTGTTGCTGTTGCGCCGCCACCTGCGCCTGCAGGTCGCTCACTCTGTGCCTGCAGGTCGCTCGCCTGTGCCTGCGTACCGGGTCGCTCACCTGTGCCTGCAGGTCGCCGAGCTGCCGGCCTTGTGTCTCGATGATTTCAAGGCGCGCCGCCCGGTCCGCTTCGATCACCTCGCGGTGGACGCGGAGCGCATCGACCTCGGCCCGTAGGATATTGCGCTCGGCTTCAACCTCGCCGAGGCCTGCGCCCCTGCTCTTCGATGATGGCCAGCCGTGCCGCGCGGTCGCTTCGATCACCTCGCGGTGGACGCGGAGCGCATCGACCTCGGCCCGTGGGGATATTGCGCTCGGCTTCAACCTCGCCGAGCCTGCGCCCCTGCTCTTCGATGATGGCCAGCCGTGCCGCGCGGTCGGCATCGACCGCGGCAACCTGGCCGTGCAGGACGTCCACTTCCTCCCGCATGCGCCCCTTCACGGTCTCCGCCGCCGTACGCTCATCGAGGAGGGCCTGGATCATCCGCGCGGCTGGCGTGGCGGCCAGGGCGGACCCGGCATCGGCGCACGCCCTGCCCGTGAGCGCCACCCGGCTGACCACCGGGAACATGTCGTACCGGGCGAAGAGCGCGGGCTCGAAAGTGATGTGCGGGCCCCGAGCCGGACGAAGAACTGCGCGGATCGAGCGCCGGCTGAACAGGTGCAGATGCTCGCCGGGCTGCAGGATCTCGAGGGCTGCTCGCTCAGGGCGGCCATCTCCTCGTAGGTGCTTCTCTCGGGATAGCACGGCGTCTGGATCAGCAAGATGCCGTCGAGGCTTGAGGAGCCGTGAGGCAATGCCGCATCGTCGCCGCGGGATCGCGGAGGTGCTCGAGGACGTCCATGAGCGCGATCACGTCGAGCGTGGCCGGCTCGATCGACTGGTCCTCGATCGGTCCCGTCAACACGGGCACGTCGAATGTCTCGCGCGCGCAGTCGACCACCGCACGGGCTGATCTCGAGCCCCATCGCGTCGAAAGCCCGCCCAGCGGAGCATCGCGACGAATCCGCCGTGGCTGCTCCCCAGCTCCAGCACCCGCGCCGGGGCCGCCGATACTTCAGCAGCGCTTGCAGCCAGTAGAGGCAGCGCTCGGGTAGATCCGATCGCGCCCGGTCCACGATGGTCGGGTGCCCGAGGTGCTCTTGCTGGTACGAGAACCAGTACTCGCGCCCGTAGAAGTCCGGTCCTCGTCGACGACGTGGGCGATATCCACCGCGGGCATCTCGGCCGACACGAGGGTCTCGCACACGGGACAGCGCGCGTAGCCCGAGCAGAACTGCACCAGGTCCGCATTGCCGCACCAGCACGCGACCGGCTCCAGTCACACACCCGCTCCGGACTCGACGGGTTCATTCACCGCCGTCCTGACGGCGCGCGCCGTGAGCGTCCGCCGTCGCCCCGGGCTCGGGACCGAGCGGTGCCGGCGACCCCACCGCGGATATCCGACAGCTTCCAGGAAGATTGGCGATGCCGTGGTGCAGGAGCTGGACCGGAGCGCCGACGGGACGCAGCGCGACGGCGAGCGTTCCCGCCGGGGCAGCAGGCAGAGGCGGGCCAGCCTCGCATCCAGCTCGGCGTGCGAGGTACGCGCGCGCCGGTCATAGTCGTGACCACTGAGTGCGCCGAGACCCAGGTTGAACGTGTACTCACCGCTCGCGAGCTCGAGCGCGATGTCCTGGCGGACCCGGAGCGCCGGCCCCGCCTCACGTTGCGGGCACCTCGGATCCGTGCTCGATTGTGCTCTTGCCGTGCACGATGATGCGCCTTGTCGCTCACCAGCTCGACGCCCGCGGTCGGCACCTCGACGTCGGCGAGCAGCTCGAACTCGTAGAAGAAACTGGCCGTCTCCCCTTGCTCGAATACCCGACGGGCTCTTCCCGCGTCGTCGCACAGCGCCAGAGCCGTGCAGTGTGCCTCGCCGTTCGTCACCTGGGCCACGCCGGCGAGGTCAGGAAGGCCTCCGGCACCGGCCACGCGCCAGGATCCCGTCGGTCTCCGCCGCCGACGCCTCGCCGGGCAGCGGCGTCCCCGACAGGCGGCGCGACGCCCCTCCGGCGCGATCAAGATAGTAGCGCTTCACCGCCTCGATGGCCGGCCCCTCGAACGTCACGCGGCCGCCGTGCAGGAGCAGCGCGCGCTGGCAGAACTGCTCCACCTCGTTCAGCGCATGAGAGACGAGGACGATCGCCACGCCCCTGCTCGCGCAGCGCGGCGAGGCGCTGATAGCACTTCTGCCGAAAGAAGACGTCGCCCACGGCGAGCGCCTCGTCGATCAGCAGCACGTCGGCGTCGAGGCTCGTCGTGACGGCGAAGGCGAGACGGACGAACATCCCGCTCGAGTACATCTTGACCGGCTGATCGATGAACTCCCGATGTCGGCGAAGGCCACGATCTCGTCGGCCCGGCGGGCGATCTCGCGGCGCGACATCCCCAGGATGGCGGCATTCAGGACGACGTTCTCGCGTCCCGTGCAATCGAGGTTGAAGCCGCTGCCCAGCTCGAGGAGCGCGCCCACCCGACCCCAGAGCCCACCTCGCCCGCCGCCGGCTGGAGGATGCCCGCCATGATCTGGAGCAGCGTGCTCTTGCCCGGAGCCATTCCGGCCGATGATGCCCACGACCTCGCCCCGTCGCACGTCGAAGGACACGTCTCCGGAGCGCCCAGAACTCGTGCCCGTAGCTTTGCCCGAGGTGGGAGAACAGCATGTGCTTGAGGCGGTCCTGAGGGTGATCGTACAGGCGGTAGACCTTGCCCACCGCGCGTACGGACACCACGATCTGATCGGAGACGCTCGGCTCGCTCATCGCTACATCACGTCCGCGAAACCCTTCTTCGTCTGCATGAACCACGCGTAGCCGAACAGCGCGATCACCGCCGTCCCCAGGGTGAGCGCGGTCCACGCCGCCCAATGCCGGCGCCGCGCCGCCCAAGAGTGTCCGGCGGAACCCGGTCAGGATCATGGTCATGGGGTTGGCGTACAGGATGAAGCGCAGGTGCTCGGGCACGGCCGACACCGGATAGAAAGATCGGGCTCAGGAAGAACAGCACCTGCGTCGCCACGCCGATCGCCTGCCCGATGTCGCGGACGTAGACGCCGAGCGAGGCGAGGAACCAGCCGAGGCCGAGGGTCAGGAAGACAAGGGGCACATACGCCAGGGGCAGCAGGAGCACGAACGGGGAGACGGATTTGAAGAAGACGAGGCTCGCGGCGAGCAGGATCCCCGTGCTGATCAGCGACTGCACCACCGCCGAGCCCAGCCGCCACCACCGGCAGGATCTCGAGCGGGAACACGACCTTCTTCACGTAGTTGGGCATGCTCAGGATGATCTGCGGCGCCCGGTTGACCACCTCCGGCGAACACTCCGAACGGGATCAGGCCGGCGAAGAGCGTGAGGGCGAACTCGCCGGTCCGCGGTGTGCCACCCGCCTCGCCCCATCGCGCCTGAAAGACGATCGAGAACACGAATGGCATAGACCGCGAGCATCAGGATCGGGGTGATGAACGACCACACGATCCCGAGGTACGAGCCCCGGTAGCGCTGCGCGACCTCCTGGCGCGTGAGGCGGACGATCAAGTCGCGGTGCCGCCACAAGCCCCGCGCCATCTGGACCGGGTCGAGATACCGCGTCGCCGATCCGCTCGGAGACCCGATGACCACGCCTCAGTGCGACGGAGGCGCGCTCCTCACCCACAGGCTCCCAGGCGCGCGTCACTGAGGACCCCGGCATTGCCCATTGCCGCCGTTCCCGCCCTTTGGGGAGGACAGATTGTCAGCTCGAGTCCCACGAAGATGCCATCATCTCTTTCTACTCGCTCTCGATCCGCTGATCGAGGAGCAGCACACGCTGAGCTCGCGATCGTCCGGACTCCCGTTGACGAAACGGGGGACGAAGAACTCCGGCGTCCGGATCTCGATCTCGCACGACCGGCCGCGATAGTCGGACAGGTCGCCGGCGAGGGCAAGTCTCCCCGCCTCGTGCTGGCGCCAGTCCACGACCTTCCCGTTCAGGCAGAGCGCCGGGGTGACGAGCCGATGATGTCCATTCGGGTGATGCTCGAGCGTGACGACCAGCCGGCGCGCATCGGCGGGCACGCTGACGTCGCTCTTGTACATCGGCCCGATCCAGTTGTCCGAGTAGCGACCGGTGAATGCGTCCTCCCGTTGCGCTCGAGCGCGGCGTGCCACCCACGGCGCCCGGCTCGCCAAGAGCTGCGAAGCCCAGTAGGCGGTCATCCTCGGGGAGCGCACGGACATCCGCAGGATTTCGACCGCCGCTTGCGCGTACCGCCCCGCGCGCGCGGCCCCCTCGGCCCGGCGGGCGCGCGCGCGCGCCTGCTCGGCCAGGTCGCGATCGTGCAACCAGTACGAATTGTGCAGCGCCAGCGCAGTGGACGCCACCACGGGCCCCACTGGGAGCGGCTGTAGCCCACCATCGCGTCTGAGCCGCTCCTGCTCCGTCTGGTTCGACGTGACGGACACCGGTGCATCCGGTAGGTCGACCACACCTCGTCGACCACGTGAAACGCGAATCGCTTCGAGAAACGGCACCACTGCTTGTAGTCGAGCCCGGCATTGTCGTCGGCCTCGTCGAAGCCCCGCGCACGTCTCGTAGACCTTCCGGTGCCAGAACGTCGACGGCTGGGGATCGTATTGTAGCCGCGCTTTCCACACGGCGAGCATCTCGAAGCGCCCGCGGTATTCCGCAGGATGCTCGAGCCGACATAGGACGAGCCGCCCCCGTGAATAGGCAGCGGCCGAACACGATGCACCGGCCACGCGCCGGATCGATCTCCGCGCGCGACCCGGTGCAGGCAGCCTGCAGTACAGCGTGTCGTCGGTATTCAGATAGCCGAGGATCTCGCCGGTGCTCCGGGCGAAGGCCGATGTTGACCGCATTGGCGTGGCCCGTGTCCTGCTGCACGGAGCTGGAAGATCTCGGGATACCGGTCCGCGAACTCCTGCGCGATCTCGATCGCCCCATCGGTGGGAGCCGCCGTCCTGGATGATGACCTCGAGGTTCGGATATTCCTGCCTCACCAGGCTCTCGAGCGTCTCGCGGATGTACCGGGCCCTGGTTGAAGGACGGCACGGCGATGCTGATGCGCGGAAACCGCCCGCGCTCAGTCACGAGTCACCTTTGGCGCCGACCGCGCCCAGAGCAACCGCCGATACGAGCCAACGAACTCCTCACCGTCTCGCCTTCCGATAGGGAGTCGATCGTCCGGCGCAAGCCCTCCTCGA
>ERZ1370068.4463-contig-3535_pt1 | contig 14789 bp, 27 predicted proteins | sample MGYA00561227_ERZ1370068 | MGnify/ENA primary metagenome ERZ1370068 (study PRJEB38410, sample SAMEA6850437) | metagenome | study: Metagenomic assessment of the ecological functions of the soil: analysis of the soil microbiota associated with the...
CCAAAGTGGACCGTTCATATTTGTGTTGAAGCCGGACAACACAGTCGATCTTCGTCCGGTCAAACCCGGACAGCGGCAAGATGGCGATCTCATGGTCGTCGAAAGTGGCGTCGAGCCGGATGAGACAGTCGTGGTGACGGGACAACTCGCGCTCGCTCCCGGATCAAAGGTCGATCCCAAGCCGTATAGCGCGGCAAATCCTCCGGGTGGCCAAAGCGCCGCAGCAAAGAGCTCGCTGTAATTCCGATTCTGTATGGAGCGCTCAGATCCACACAATGGCGCGCCGGATGGCGAACACGAATCGCAAGATCGACATCGCGCAAGATCGACATCCGACAGCGCCGAAAGCAACGCCAAATTAGTTCCGGTCAAAGGCACCGGACTTTCCGGCCCGTTCATCCGCCGGCCGGTGATGACAGTCTTGCTGACGTTGTCGGTAATCGTCGCCGGAATCACGACCTACAACCAACTGGCGGTTAACGATCTGCCGGCGGTCGATTATCCGATCATTCAAGTCACCTGCGCGTATCCGGGCGCGGATCCGGTGACGATGGCCAACAACATCGCCACGCCGCTCGAGAAACAATTTCTCCAAATCCCCGGCCTCGACATCATCACCAGCCAAAGCACGCAGGGCAACACGTCACTGACTCTTCAATTTGTTCTGAGCAAGAGCATCACCGACGCGGCGACCGATGTGCAGGCTGCCATCCAGCGCGCGACCGGCAAATTGCCGATCGATTTGCCGAGTCCGCCGACGTTCAGCAAAACGAACCCGAACGATCAGGCGGTTTATCTGCTCGGCCTGATGTCGGACACGCTGACCGACGGCGATCTATATAAGCTACGCGTCCACCGCGGTGGCGCAGCGGATCGCGATTCTTCCCGGCGTCTCGCAGGTGAACATTTACGGCGTTCAGGGCGCGATCCGGATCAAAGCCGATCCGGCGGCGCTGGCTGCGCGCGGGCTGACGATGGATGACGTGGCGAACGCGATCAAAGCGGGAACGGTTTATTCCGGCGCCGGACAATTCGACGGAGCGCATCGCACGCTTTGTTCTGCAACCGAACGGTCAGATCGATCAGGCCGAAGGTTATCGCAATCTGATTGTCGCGCGGAACAAGGACCGTTCGCCGGTTTATTTGCGCGACATCGCGGAAGTTAAACAAAGTGTGCAGGACGAGCGCACGTCGCGCTTCTTCTGGGTGCGCGGATTTAATCCGCCCGGCTCAATCGTAGTGCTCGCGGTTTCGCGACAGGCCGGCGCGAACGCAGTCGAAGTTGCGAATTCAGTCAAAGCGCTTTTCCCCGAGCTGCGCGCGAGTTTGCCGGGATCGATCACGTTCACTGCCGGTGTTCGATCGTTCCCAGACGATTGTGAATTCCGTTCACGACGTCCGAATGACGCTCATGATCGCGTTCGTGCTGGTAGTGATGGTGATCTACGTTTTTCTCGGCCGCGCCACCGACACGCTGATTCCGGCGGTCGCGCTACCGCTTTCGTTGCTGCTCACGTTCGCGGTGATGAGCATGCTCGGATTCTCGATCAACAATCTGACGTTGATGGCGCTGACACTCGCCATCGGGTTCCTGGTCGACGACGCGATCGTGTTTTTGGAAAACGTGATCCGCCGCGCCGAGCATGGCGAATCGATTCTGAAGGCGGCTTATAACACCGCCGGAGAAATTTCCTTCACCATTTTGTCGATGACGCTTTCGCTGGCGGCGGTTTTCATTCCGCTGGTGCTTTTGCCGGGATTGCTCGGCCGCATCTTCCAGGAATTTTCGATCACCATCATCGTGGCGATTCTCGCTTCGGGTCTTGTTTCGCTAACGCTGACGCCGTTGATGTGCGCGCGCATTCTCGGTGAACGCCGAGGCCGGCCACAAACGCGCGCGAATGGAAAAGTGGACCGGCGATTTCATCCAACGCGTGATCGACGCGTACGGCCGAGCTCTTGATAAATTTCTCGACCGCGCCTGGCTGACGATTCCGATCCTCCTCGTTTGTATTCTCGGTCTCTGGTTTTTCTTTACCCATTTGCCGTTCACCCTGCTTCCGCCTGGAGACAGCGGTTTTGCTCGCGGAGTTTTCATTGCTCAGGAAGGTTCGTCGCCCGAGCAAATGCGCGCTTTTCAAAACTGGTGAATCAGAAAATCGAGGCCGACCCGAGCGTGGCACAGTTTTTCACGGTCGCCGGTTCCGTATCGCGAAGCGTCGTCGTCGCAAGCGATCATCTTTTGTATTTTCAAACCGCGCGAGCAGCGCGATCCGATCGAGCAATGTCTTTTGCGAATGCAAAAGTCGATCAGCGACAATTCCTGGCCTGACCGCGGTCATCACGCCGAGTCCGGTGCTGCAAATCAACGTCGGCGCAACCAATCAGACGCAGGGCCAGTACGCTTACACCATCAGCGGTATCGTTCCGCAGGACGTTTATGGCGCGGCCGATCAAATGATGACGAAGCTGCGCGGTTTCAAGGGATTCGCTTCGGTGCGCTCCGATTATTACAACAGCACGCCGAACCTGACAGATTGACATCGATCGCGAACGCGCCGCCACCTACGGCGTTTCGACTTCGGCGATCCAAAGTTTGTTGAAGAACGCCTACTCGCAGAACTACGTCTATTTAATCAAACAACCGGACGATCAATATCAGGTCATCCTCGAAGTGAAAGACAACGAGCGCGCACAGCCGAGAGATCTCGACAATTTATATGTGCGCAGCAATACGCGGCAGCACGATTAGCCAAGGTGGCGCGGCGGGCAACAGCATTGCCACTGCGACCGGATCGAACGCCGATCTCGTTCCGTTGCGCGCTGTAACATCGACAAGTCAGGTCGTTGGACCGCAAGCCGTGAACCATTTCGACCAATTCACCAGCGTCACGATTAATTTCAATTTGCTGCCAGGCGTTGCGCATCGGCGATGCGACCAAATTCATTGAAGATTCATTCGCTCAAGTGCATCAGCAGTTTCCTGGCGTTCAAGCAACGTTTCAGGGCGAGGCGCTTGTCTTTCGCCAACTTTTCCGAGCGCTGCCGCTGCTCCTGCTCGCCGCCATTTTTGTGATGTATGTGATCCTTGGAATTCTTTACGAAAGCTACGTCCATCCGATCACGGTTCTGTTTCCGGCGATCGTGCCTGCGGTCGTCGGCGGGTTGTTCACCCTTTGGATCTTTGGATCGACATTGTCGCTCTACAGCGTGATCGGCTTGTTCCTGTTGCTCGGCATCGTGAAGAAGAACGGAATCATGGTGGTCGATTTCGCGCTTGCAACGAATCGACGAAGGCTGGGATCTGCGCTCGGCAATTCACGAAGCGAGCGTGGAACGGTTTCGGCCGATCATGATGACGACGCTCGCCGCGTTGATGGGCGCGATTCCGCTCGCGCTCGGTTTTGGTCAGGACGCTTCATCGCGACGTCCGCTCGGCCTGGTGATCGTTGGCGGTCTGATTTTCTCGCAAATGATCACGCTCTTCGTCACGCCCGTGATTTATCTCTGGCTCGAATGGTTCCAGGAGCACGTGCTGGACAGAGTGCCGTTCCTTACGCAGCGCTCACTATCATCACGAAGGTCGAGCCTGAGGCGACGGACAGTTGCGACCGAGCCGCGAGCGTCCATGATCCGCGATTCAACTATTCGCCATTTTGCATGCTTTAACGTAGATCGAAGATGCGCGCGATGGTTCTCGATAACCGCGAGCAAGCCGCTGCAACTGCGCGATGTGCCAAAGCCGAAGCCGGGAGGGGACAATTGCTCGTGCGCGTTAGCGCGTGCGCGGTTTGCCGCACCGATCTTCATGTCGTCGATGGCGAATTGCCGGATCCGAAGCTGCCGCTGATTCTGGGCCATCAAATTGTCGGGCGCGTCGAAGAAATCGGCGAGGAAGCAGATTCGAAATTCTCAGATCGGCGATCGCGTCGGGAATTCCGTGGCTCGGCTGGACGGATGGCGACTGCGCTTATTGTCGATCGGCCGCGAGAATCTTTGCGATCAGCGCGCGTTTTACCGGCTACACGATCGACGGCGGCTACGCCGAGTTCACCGTCGCCGATGCGCGATTCTGTTTTCGATCTGCCCGATCGCTACAATGATGTCGATGTTGCGCCGCTGCTCTGCGCCGGACTGATCGGCTATCGTTCGTATCGCAAAACTGGCGACGCGCGCCGGCTCGGCATTTACGGTTTCGGCAATGCCGCGCATTTGATCGCGCAGGTTGCGCTTTACGAAGGCCGCGAACTTTTCGCGTTTACGCGACCAGGCGACACAGACAACGCAGCAAAACAGCGAGAACGCTAGGCGCAAAGTGGGCTGGCGGTTCCGATGAGATGCCGCCGGAAAAGCTCGATGCTGCGATTATCTTTGCGTCGGTCGGTCACGCTTGTGCCGCGGCGCTGCGCGCGCTCGCCAAAGGCGGCATCGTGGTTTGCGGCGGAATTCACATGAGCGACATCCCTTCATTTCCCTATGCCGATCTTTGGGGCGAACGCGCGATCTACTTCGGTTGCGAACTTGACCCGGCGCGACGCTGAGGAACTTCTTGAGATCGCGCCGCGCGTTCCGGTGCAAACGCGACACGAAACTTTCCCCTCGAAGAAGCCAATACTGCGCTTGGATAGATTTCGCGCCGGGAAGCTCGAGCGGGACCGCGGTTCTTGATCGATGATGCATCTGAGCGTAATCCTGGCGTTATCTGCGACGCCACACTGCCGCCGTGCGAGACTTTGTCGAGCCGATGACGCGGGTCTAGCGCTTCAGACTCTACGCGTGTTCTCGCACGCGCACGAGCAGCTGAGCGGTTTCACAAAATTGCCGGGCAGCCGCTTTCTCGTCGTCCGGCGACCGAACCGGCCGCGTTGGCGAGCGCTTCTTCCTCTGCGTGAGAGGAACGGTTTGAACGCGATTTTTGTCGATCGCTTTCATGAACGCTTCATGCGGGGAAACGATGCCTTTTCGAGCAGCGCCCAGATCGCGTCGTCCATGAATTGCATCCCCTGCGCCTTGCCGGAAACGATCACGTCCTGAAGCTTTTGCGTCGCGCCTTCGCGAATGATTGCCGCGACGGCTGCATTCGCGATCAGAATTTCGTTTACCGCGATTCGGCCCGGCCGGTCCGACTCTTTTCAAAAGCAATTGGGCGACGACGCCGCGAAGCGAGTTTGCCAGCATGGCGCGCGCCTGCGCTTGTCGGTCGGCGGGAAAAGCGTCCACCATACGATCCACCGTCTTGCGGGCATTGTTCGTGTGCAGCGTGCCGAATACGAGAAGGCCCGTCTCGGCCGCGGTGAGCGCGAGCGAAATCGTTTCGAGATCGCGCATCTCGCCCACGAGCACAATATCGGTGTCCTCGCGCAGCGCTGCCTTAAGCCCGGCGGGAAACGAATTCGAGTCGCCCGGCACTTCTCGCTGCGTGATGATGCTGCGCTTGTTGTCGTGCACGAATTCGATCGGTTCTTCGATTGTCACGACGTGCTTGGAAAAGTTTTGATTGATGTAGTCGATCAGCGCCGCCTGCGTCGTCGTTTTGCCCGAACCGGTTGGGCCGGTAACAAGGACCAGGCCGCCGCGCAAGTGGGCAAATTCCTTTATCACGACTGGAATCCCCAGCTCCTCGAGACGTGGCAATCTTCGTAGGGATCAGACGAAAAGCCGCGCCATAACCATTCGGACTGCTTGAAATAGTTGCTGCCGGAAGCGAGAGTGCCTCATCCATCTCGTAGGCGAAATCGAGATCGCCGCGTTCCTCGAAAATTTCCCAGTTGTGCGGGCCGCAAACTTCGCTCAACATCTGCATGGCTTCCTCGCGTGAAACCGGCTCCGTCGCGGATGGGCATGATATCGCCATGCATGCGCATTTTCGGCGGTTGCTCCTTCGCCGATGTGCAGATCGGACCCGCCCTGCTGGACAATCACGCTGAAGAAATTGATCGAGGTAAGCCATGTACATGAAATGACGAAGGAATGACAGAAGTACAAATGACGAATGGTTGTCTCTCAGTCGCGGTCGCTCTTCGGTTTCCGTCATTGGGATTTGTTTCGGTTTTCGTCATTCGTGCTTCGTCATTTTCCCACATGCTGGCGCATCAGTCTGTTTTTGGTCGGCGCGCGCGTAAGCTTCTTCCGCCGCTGATCAGGCCGCGGTCATAAAGATCGATCAGCGCATCGTCCATCAAACGCATACCTTGTTTTTTGCCGGTCTGAATAATGCCCGGCAGCATGTATGTCTTTGCTTCGCGAATCACGTTGGCCACCGCCGGCGTATTGGTCAGAATTTCCAGCGCGAGCACGCGACCGGTTCCGTCTGCTCTTGGTATCAAGCTGGTGACTGATGATCCCGCGCAACGATTCCGCTCACCATCACCCGGACTTGTTCCTGTTGATCGGACGGAAAACGTCGAGCAATCGATCAAGTGTGCGCGAGGCATTACTCGTGTGCAGTGTTGCCAGGACAAGATGCCCGGTTTCGGACGCGGTGATGGCGAGTGAGATCGTTTCCAGGTCGCGCATTTCGCCAACCATGATCACGTCCGGATCTTCCCGGAGCGACGCGCGCAGTGCCGTGGCGAACGACTCGGTGTGCGTGAAGACTTCGCGCTGGCGTAACGTGGCAATTTTTCGACTGAATGATGTATTCGATCGGATCCTCGAGCGTGATGATGTGATCGCGCCGCTCCGTGTTTATTTGCTCGATCATCGCCGCGAGCGTCGTCGATTTACCGGTGCCGACCGAACCTGTCGCTAGAATCAGGCCGTTCTGATAACGGGTGAGTAACTTGAGATGCTCCGGCAATCCCAGTTCGTCCATCGTTCGCACATGGGTGTTGATCACGCGGAAAACAATTTCGATCCCGAGCCGCTGCCGAACCACGCTGGTGCGATAACGAGCGAACTCGTTCGCGTAGGCAAAATCGGAATCGCCGCGTGTATTGAGTTCCTCCTTGTACACTTCAGGACATGAAAGCCTTCGGCCAAGGCTGCCGTTTGCTCGCGCGGTTAGCGGCGGCGCGTCCGGCCAGATCGGCTCCAAAGTTCCATGCAACCGCCAGATCGGCTGGCGCGGCTCACGCCCAGATGAACGTCGGACGCACCGGCCTTTTGCCCAATCTCGAGATAGTCATCCACATGGCCCGAGCGGATGCGAGTCAACTGGAATGGCGGGAGGAGGGTCGTTGCGATCATGGCTGCCTGCGGAAATAATTACGCAGCGTAGTCGAGCGCGTAAATCTTAAAACAGAGCCGCATCCCGATGCGACCAGTTAGCCGCATGGGACTCATGCTTTTGCGGCGGGATCGACCGCCAAAATCCGTGAGCCTGGTTTTGACGAACTCGACAATCGCCGGACGAGCGAGATTTGCCGCGATTTTTAGCACAGCCAGGGCAACGCCGCTTTCGACGAGCTTCTTCTGGGATTTGCGGCCGCTTTTTGCATTTACATAAATTTTTTTCTTTCGCATCGGCGCCAGTGCGATGAGCGCGCCGACAGCGGCTGCCGCTGAAAGCCAGGAAACCGTTTGTTCTCGAAATGATCTGCGGAATTTCGCCGGGAAATCCAATTCGTAGCTGCAGGCCGCGCAAATCGCGCGCGACACGTTCCCGGGACTGCCCGATTTCCGCCGTTAGCTCCTCGATGGATTTGTTGCGTCCAGATTTTTCAGCCATTCGCGATCCTTCTTTAATTCAGTCAGCGTCGCGCGAAAGAGCGGCTTGGTGACGCGGCTGCGCGCGACAAGCAGCAAGACCAGCGCGACAATAAATGCACTACGGCAGCAGCCAGCGCTACCCATGGCCATGAAATTCCGAATGAGGTGCGCCAGCCCTACAACCGCGCCAGTGATGAGAAAAACGTAACCCAGCGCGCACAGGAGCAGCGCAAAAATTACGCAACCCACCAGTATGAGCAGTTATGCACGAGCGCGCTTTCGATTCCTCGGCAAGCAGAGCAAAGCGGCTCTCAAAGAACTCTGCGAGCGCGTTCAAGAGCGCTAACAAGTTCTCGAGCAAACCGGCGTGTCCCGCGGGGTTGCGGGACCGAGTGGTCTCGCTCATCATCTCCGAATTCTTTCGGAGTTAGCGCCGGAAGATCAGACCCAAGACGAACCCAATTCCGAGCGCGCTGAAAATCGCCTTTGTCGGATTTTCACGCACGTATTGCTCTGCGTCTTCCTGAAATGTGCGGGCGCGATCCCTTGCATCACCCCATGCTTGTTCTGCTTTGCCGCGTGCCTCGCCCCAAGCCTGCTCGGCCTTGCCGCGGTATTCTTCGGCGACAGCACCTGCGGCTGATTTCAAATCTTCCGCAGCTCTTGCGGGCATGTTCCTTGCTGCTTTGCAATTTATCCTGGGCCTCTGTGGGGACGGACGTTTTCTGTTCTGATTTGTTTTCTTCTGCCATTGGTAATCTCCAGTTAATTTTCGTTTGCAAGTATCCGCGCGCTTTGCCGAATCAGCAAACGCCGAGTTCTCGCTGAAGGGTATTCGCGTTGAAGCCTTGAAGCGGATTTCTTTCTGAACGGCTTTACTGCTTCAACGATCTAACTAACGGCGAACAAGCATCTTACTGTTTCGCGGAAAATGATCCGCGCTTTTGTCAGATCGTAGGGCGAAAGCTCCACAGAAACCTTATCGCCGGGGACGATGCGGATGAAATGCTTCCGCATTTTACCGGAGATATGTGCCAGCACATTGCGCTGGCCGGGAAGATCGACGCGGAACATCGTGCCCGGTAACACCTGTGTTACTGTGCCTTCGGTAACGATCTGGTCCTTCCTTCGCCATCGCGTGCGAAGTATACCGCGCGAACGGCCACCTCTCACAGGATTGCGCAGCTGATCCACGCGGAAACCGTTGGCAGATATTCCCGAAGCTCCTGTCGCTTCCACCACGCGCCGGTTTGCCGAAGTTCGCTCACGGTCGTGAATCGATAGCGATAAAACATCGCGCGAATGTAGCGCGGCGGCTTGTCTGGGAACGGATTACGTGCAAGTAACCGCGTTCACGTCGTGTGACTCCTGCAATAGTCTGACGATTAGCCCGACAAACCATGGATTTTCCTGCGGAGCTCTCCAGAGCGGCAAACCACATCTGCCAATCGAGCCGCGGTTGATGCGGCGCGCACCAGCCTGGCGCGCGTTTCACGTCGCCGGGTTTCCATTTGAATTCGTAGGGCAGCCATTCGACACCATCGGCGCTGCCTTCGAGCACGATCTCGCGGCGGTCCTTCGTCATCACCCGAAACAGCCCATAGCCATTCACGATCCGAAACGCTTCGAGATGTTCGTAAACAGTTGCCAGCGGCGTGAGCTATGTCGCGTCCGCGGTTTGAATGCACTGAAAATGAGCCACGCATTGATCGGCAAAGTGACGAACGATCACGGCGATCGCGCGCAGCTGCACAGTCGAATCGGCATAGACGCGACTACAGCCTGCTCGCGCGGCGAGGCGCGCCGCTATTCGCGCACGTCGAAGGCCTCGCCGACGGGATCCCCAGCCGCGTCATCGATCAACAACAAGCACAACGCGATCGTCAGCAGATTGAAGAAGCAATAGTTCCCGGTGATGGCGATCGCGATTTGAAGAAAGATCATCAATCCAGCGGCAATCAGACGTGGACGCCGTGGCGCCCAGATGAAAAATGGGACGATGATTTCCACGACGAGACAAAACGCGACTGAGAAATGCTTGAACCACTCCGGGACTTTTATCTGCCCACCAGCCAAAGACTGTGGGCAGCGGCTGCGACCAGTAGTGATAATCGAGTGCCGTCAGGTTCCACCAGCAATCATCGCCGCTGGTCAGTTTCACCACGCCGGACATCAGCATTAATTTGAACAGAAGAAATTTGAGCAAGAACAAACCCGCGCGTGAAACCGGCGCCGCTGTAGCCGGTGGCGGTGACCCTGCCAAACAGATTAGCTCCCTAGGCCAAAGTCGCCACGGCGCCAGAAAGATCGATAAGAAACCAGTCTCGAGCAGGAGAATGTCCCATTGAAAACTAAGAGAAGGTTTGTCCAGCAATGGTGAGGGACAGGTAAAAAGCAAAAGGGCGACGAGCGAGAGCGCAGGCGCGATTCCGAAGATCAAAAGCACCGAGAGAACAACGCCGCCGCCGCAAAGGAAATGGAGAAATGCGTTGCTCGAATTAAACCAGCAAAGCGTTGGCAAAAGCGCGTAGCGCGTCTTTGGCCCAGTTGTGCGTGAACTGCCGGCAGGAACTGATTCACGGGCGACACACCATCGCTGCCGATCGAGTCCGTCCACTTGCACCCACAGCGATACGAATGCGATCAGATAAATCACGCCGAGTGCGCGCAGAAACCAGCGCCGTGCCCAAAAGTAAGTCGGTGGCCGCACATCTTTTCCCCAGAGCATCCGGGTAACGCTTGAGCCGAGACTGCGATGACGAGCGATGAACTTGTAAGCGGTTTCGGAGATGTCCGCGAATCCCGGAACGTGATCGTAACTCCACGCCAGCCATTTTCTTGAAGACCGATATTGCAACGAGCGATAGACGGCTTCCGCCGCAAAAGACGTTTTGCCATCTGGCTCGATGAAAGCCATGGCGCGCTTGAATTGATCGAGTGGAATTTCCGGGAACTGAGAAGCGGCCTGCTGGTATGTCGCGTAATCAACCTTACCGGCGGTTGTTTCCCGCCACCGCTCGATCCACATTTTGCAAAAATGACATTCGCCGTCCCAGATCATGAGCGGCTTCGGCGGCGGATTCGAAACGCGTAGGCGCGGTTCGCTAGTCATCAACGCGCCAACGTTCAACGCCCAACGCCCATCGTTCAATTCAGAAAATCTGAGTTGGTCGTCCGGCGTTTTCTTAATTCTGAAATTCCGCCCACACTGGCGCGTGATCGGATGGTTCCTTGCCTTTGCGCATTTCAATATCGATTCCTGCTCCGCTGCACTTCTCCGCCATTGCCTCGCTCGCCAGAATTGCGTCGATGCGTAGGCCGCGATTTTTGCAAACGCGCGCATCTGATAATCCCACCAGGTATAAAGTTCACCTTCCTTGTGATGGATTCGGAGTGTGTCCTGTAAGCCAAGGTCTGCATAATTCTCGAAACGCCGCGCGTTCGCCCTCCGACGCCATGATGGCTCCGCGCCAGAGGTCCGGATCATAGACATCAATGTCTTGCGGAGCGACGTTGAAATCCCCGCATACGACCAGATCACCGGATTTTTCTTTCGACAATACAATCGTCGAAGGCGCTCGTACCAATGCAGTTTATACTCGTACGCCGGTGAACCGACGGCTTGTCCGTTCGGGGCGTAAATCGAAAACACGCGCAGGTTATTGACGCTCGCGGCGATCAGCCGTGCCTGTGGATCGATCACTTCATCGCAAAGCGACGGACGAACGCTCATGCAGCACACTCTTCGCAAGAATCGCCACGCCGTTGTACGATTTCTCTCCGTGATAAGCCGAGCGATAGCCGACCGTTTGCAAAGCGAGCCCTGGAAATAATTCGTCCGGACATTTAGTTTCTTGCAAGCAGACGATGTCCGGCTTGGTCGCCTCCAACCAGGCAAACAAGCGATCCTGTCGTTTGCGCAGCGAGTTGATGTTCCATGAGGCGATGCGCATTTGTAGGGACGTGATCAGTTAACAGTATGAAGTTATGGCGGCTGCGTCAGCCTCAAACCACCGATCACGCTTCACCGATCACAACTCTAATTCACGCCCGGCTCTGGTACAATCACCTCTGAGTCGGGAAGCTCTGCGGACAAAGTAGCGCGCATCCACTCCACAGCCGGTGGATCGCCGTGAACAAGAACAATTTTGCGCGGCGAAATTTTCTTGGCGTATTCGATCAGCGCTTCGCGCGTCGCGTGTGCACTGAACTGGAACTGTTCAATGTTGCAGCGGACGCGTTGGGGCGGTTTGTCAGGATCAAGGGCGACCTCACCGCCCGTGCCCGCCTCCCGCAGAAGACCGGCAGGTGATTCGAGGCTCGCGTAGCCGACAAAAAAGATCGAGTGCCGCGGGTTTTCGATGAGTCGACGGGCAAAAACATTTGAGAGCGTTTTGGGATCATCATCCCGCTGGAGAGAGCGTACACTCGTCCCGCGCGCAGCGGCGCATCGCGCATGGTTTCATCGTTCAAAACGAACGGCGCTACTTCCTCATGAGTTGGAGGCGCGGCAATTGCCGCGCGCGTCATATGCGCGCGGCGATCGTAAATGTCGGTCATCTTTGAGCTGAGCCCGCCAATATAAATGGGAAACTCTCCCGAAAGCAGTCGGGACTGACGGCGGAATTTGTAGAGCATTGCCAGCACCTCCTGCGTCTTGCCCAACGCGAAGACTGGGACGAGCACGCACGCCCCGCGGTCGAAAGCGTTCACGAGTGCTTCCGCCAAGCCGCTGCTCTTCACCGGCGTCGCGTCCAGCCCGCAGGCTTCGCGTGATCGCCTCGGGTGCATTCCATAATCAACACATCGATCTTTTTCTTCAGGGAAGATTGCCGCTTGCATGATTGTTTGATCGTCGAAATTGACGTCGCCGCGTGTAAAACACGGTTTGGCCTTCGGCGCGCAGCAGAATTCCGGCCGAGCCGAGCACGTGCCCGGCCTCGAAAAATTCGAACGTCAGCGCGTCCTGTTTCGCGTTGAGGCGCCCGTTCGCCGGCAATGGAAATTCGTTGACGCAGCGGACACCACCGCCAGCGTTCTGACGCTCTGTCGGTTTCGCGATGTGTGAAAAAGCGGGTACGACGTCTCTCCGATCTCCTCGCGTTGCCGGGTCATCACGTTGACTGAGTTGTGCAAAAGCATATTGCCAACCTCGGCCGTAGCCTCGGTCATGAAAACGCGCGCGCCTGGAAAGCGCCGCATTACCACCGGCAACGTGCCGATGTGATCTTGATGCGCGTGCGAAATCAGGATCGCTTCGATCTCCCGGTCGGCGATTGCCTTCAAATTCAGGCAGCGCATCCTCGCCGGTGTTCTTCGGATGCATTCCGCAATCGAGCACCAGCCGGTGTCCGCCAATCTCAAGATAGTATGAGTTCGCGCCGATCTCCGTGCGCCGCGTCAGGTTAAGGAATTTCAAATGCGATGTATCGATCAGTGCCTCACTGGCTTTCCTATCAGAGCCGTAATTGTCTGAACAGTCGGTTTCGCCGAGTAGTCTAAACACTGCGTCGCCATGGAAGGAGAAACCAACGGGCAGCGCGACCCAAACACGCCATCTGGAGCAGGATATTTGCATCCACATCTTCACTGTTTCATCGGCCATGGTCGGCGTTTGCCTGACTGTGATCGGATTGATCCGCGTTGTCATCACACTCGGGACGTGCGGACACGCTGGCGGACGATTTGCTGGCCGGTGACGCGCTGCTGTTTCTGATCTCGTGTCTGCTTTCTTACTGGGCGCTTCGCTCCCGGGGCTTGCGCCGAATGCATCGGCTGGAAAAAATCGCCGATGGAATATTCATCATCGCCATGATCGGAATGGTGATCGATTTGTGCGTTGATTACTTACACGCATTTCTATTCCGGCCCGATCAGGCGCTGGCTAAAGGACCTCTTTGAAAATCCGCATCCAGTTTTCGCGCAAGAATTTTTTCGATCTGATCGTCGCTGAAACCGCGCTCGATTAACCTGCCGGGTGAGATTGCGTGCGTGAGAATGGTTCCTTAGACTCGGGAATGAAATGCGGAGTGGTAAATTTTGCGGCTAGCTCTTTTTGCCTCGATTCAGGCCACTGGCGGTAAATGAACTCAAAGAAATCGAAGCCGATTCCGACTCCGTCGATGCCAATCAAATTGGCGATGTATTCGATGTGATCGATGTAACGATCGAGCGTGCTCTCTTCTTTCGCGGCACTGACAAGCACGGAATTCACGCCGATCACGCCGCGCCGTTTACCGATCATCTTGATTTGTTCGTCGCTGATGTTGCGCTCGATGTCGTAATAGCGGCGGACGTTTGTGTGAGACACGATCAATGGCTTTGTTGTTATCGACAAAATTTCGTCAAACCCGGCCGGATTGATATGCGCCAGATCAATAATCACACCGAGCCTCTCGCATTCGCGCACCACGTCGCCTCCAAACGCGGTGAGGCCTCGTGAGCGACGAACCGGTCGGGGCGAAAATTCCGCCGTGTCCTGCCGCGTTGCTTCGCGCATGTGTGAGACCGATTGAGCGCACGCCAAGCTCGTAAAACAAGCGCAGCAAATTTAAATCGGTCCCCATGCGGCTCTACTCCTTCCATTGTGAAAATCAGCGCGATCTTGCCTTCCGCGCGAGCGTTCTGGAATTTCGCGAAGGCTTTGCAGATCGCGAAACGCTGGCAGGCCTGCGTCCCCGGCATACAATCGCGCAATTTGATCTAGCGCTACGCGCAGAGCTCACTTTCCGGTAAGTAACGGTCCTCGATGTAAATCGCCGCGCGCCGAGAACGCCCATGTTTCCAGTCTCGAGCTCCGGCAAGAAATTCTGTTTCCAGAACATTTTTGGCGGATCGCGTTTTTCGTACAAATCCATTGGCACATCGAAATGCATGTCGACGATTCCGCCTGCATGCAGCCGGTCGATTTGTTCTTCGATGGATTCTTCCTTAGCAGGCATTCTGTAGCGCGAAGACTAGCCGTCCCGCGGTAGTCCAGCACGGCTAAATTCGCTTAACTCGTGCGATTCGCGGGCCTTTTCCGTGTTTGGCGGATTGTGCTAAAAACCGGAGACAATCGCGGGAGTTCGTCGCGAGATTTTCTATTTACTTAACTCAAGCATGCGCAGAATAGCAATACGTAACCGAACGAAGTACAA
>ERZ1370068.2525-contig-167_pt1 | contig 14784 bp, 18 predicted proteins | sample MGYA00561227_ERZ1370068 | MGnify/ENA primary metagenome ERZ1370068 (study PRJEB38410, sample SAMEA6850437) | metagenome | study: Metagenomic assessment of the ecological functions of the soil: analysis of the soil microbiota associated with the...
GCTGCTGCACGTCTTGCGCGATCGGTAGAGACTGATCGGCATCATCGATATTTTCAGGTCAGCGTAGCTCAGCTGGGAGAGCGCCGCGTTCGCAACGCGGAGGTCGGGAGTTCGATCCTCCCCGCGTCCACTTACCAAACCATTTTATACTGACGGCGATGAGCGGGCGATCACTGCCACCGGCGCGCCTGTCGTCGGCTCCGGCGCGAGGCGCTCCTCGGCGGACGCCTGGATCGCTCCCCTCGACACCTTTCGGACTCAACGCGCGCGCCGACTGCCAATGGACCGCGACCCTCAGTGCCGGTGTGGATCCAGGTGGTCTCAACAACACGGCCCGCGGCACGGGCGACAGCACCATCTACGTGAGCGTCGTAGACTGGAACAATGGGTCAACGGCCAAGGTCGGCGACGTCGTGGTCGCCGGCCTGTCCGGCGTCAATCCCGATGCTCATCTCGTCGTCACGCAGGCCGGCCGATAGTCACGAGCCCGCATAGGAACCAGATGTCTCCAAAACGATCCGGCGTGCGACGGATTGGTGTGCTCACCGGCGGCGGCGACGCCCCGGGCTGAACGCGGTCATCCGCGCCGTCGTCAAGTCGGCCGCCAACCGGCAACTGCGAGGTCATCGGCCTCGAGGACAGCTTCGACGGCCTGATCGAAACTGAACCGGTCGCGCCGGCTCGTGCCCAAGGACGTCACCGGCATCCTCCGCGTCGGCGGCACCATCCTCGGCACCACCAACCGCGGCAACCCGTTCCTCTATCCGATCGAGACGACCGGCGGCACCAGCGACTATTCCGCGCGCTGCGTCGAGATGTTCCACGAGATGAAGCTCGACGCGCTCGTCGTGATCGGCGGCGACGGGACGCTGGCGATCGCGCACGAGTTCTCGAAGCTCGGCGTTCCGCTCGTCGGCGTGCCCAAGACGATCGACAACGACATCGTCGAGACCACCAACACGTTTCGGCTTCGATACGGCGGTGGCGCTTCGCCACCGACGCGATCGATCGCCTCCACGTGACGGCGCGAAGCGCACCATCGCGTGATCGTCGTCGAGGTGATGGGGCGCGTACGCGGGATGGATCGCGCTCTATTCGGGCGTGGCGGGCGGCGCCGACGTCATCCTGATTCCCGAGATCCCCTACGACGTGCGAGAAGGTCGCGCGCCGCATCCGCGATCGCGAGCACATGGGCGCGCGCTTCAGCATCGTCGTCGTCGCGGAAGGCGCCAGGCCCGTCGGCGGCAAGGCCACGCTCCTGAAAGCGGCGGAAGGAGCATTCGTCGAGCGCCTCGGCGGCGTGGCGGCGGTGGTCGCCGTGGACCTGGAGAGGCTCACCGGCGAAGGAAACGCGCACCGTCGTCCTCGGGCACCTGCAGCGCGGCGGCGCCGCCGACCAGCTTCGATCGCATCCTCGCGACCCGCTTCGGCGCGCGCGCGGTCGAGCTCCTGATGGAAGGGACGTTCGACCACATGGTCGCCTTCCATCCGCCCGACATCGTCGCCGTCCCGCTCGCGAACGTCGTCGGCCGCATTCGAACCGTCCCCCCGATTTCGACGTCATCCGGACGGCGCGCGCGATGGGCATCTCGCTGGGAGATTGACCATATAATCGGCCGCGATGCGTCTTCATCTCTCGAGCCGCTGGCTGCTCCGATCACCGGAGCTCTGATCTGGACTCTGAGCATCGCGGCGTCGGCCCAGTCCCCGCCGGCGCGGCCGGCCTCTCAGGCCCGTCCGCCCGCGCCGGCGGCGTCGCAGACCCGCCAAGCCGCCCACCACAGGCACCGATCCTCGAGAGGCGACCGCGAAACGGCTGTGCGGCGATGTGCCATCCATTCGAGTACGTCGTGGCCGTGCGGCGCACGCAGGGCGCAGTGGGAAGCGACGGTCGAGAACATGGTCGGCCGCGGCGCGCGCGGCACCAACGCCGAGTTCGCCGCCGTCATCGACTACCTGTCGGAGGCGCACCTGCTGAGCGGGACCATCGCCGCGCGGCGGGTCAGGGCCCGACGACAGGCCGATCGTCGATCCCAAAGCATCCGAGATGCGCGACGCCGCTCTACGCCGGCAACTGCACGGCCTGCCACGGCGCGGACGCGCGCGGCACGCCGCAGGGCCGAATCTCGTGCGATCGCTGGTCGTGCTGCGCGATCGTTACGGCAGCACGCTCGGTCCGTTCCTGCGCAGCGTCGCATCCGCCCGTGCCGCTTCCCGGTAAGGGCGGCGCGCCAGCCGCTGTCGCATTCGAGGGACTGACCAGCAGAGAAGTGCTGCTCCTCGCGCACTTCCTGCGCGACCGCGTGAACGACACGCTTCGCGGCGCCCCGATGTTCAAGCCGGGCAACGTGCTCACCGGCGATCCGAAGGCCGGCGCCGAGTATTTCAACGGCGAGGGCGGCTGCACCCAGTGCCATTCGCCGACCGGCGATCTCGCGGGCATCGGCAGACGCGCTCGAGCCCGTCAACCTGCAGCAGCGCTTCCTGTTCCCGCATACGCGCGCGGCGGCCAGGGTCCGGACGCCAAGGTCGTGACCGTCACGGTGACGACGGAATCGGGACAGACGCTGGCGGGCGAGCTCGACCGGATGGACGACTTCAACGTGTCGCTCCGCGATGCCGTCGGGCACCTACCACAGCGTCCGGCGGACGCCGGGCACGCGCGTCGTCAAGAACGGATCCGTTCGCGGCCCACGTCGCGCTGCTGTCGCGCATCACGGACAAGAACATCCACGACGTCGTGGCGTATCTCGAGACCTGAAATGATCGAGACTTGATCGGTCGCTTGCTCCTGGTCGCCCTCGCTGGCGTCACCGCGCTCGACCGCAGGCGCCGCCCGCGGCCAGGTCCCGACCGACGGCTGGCCGACCTACAACGGCGACTACACCGGCCGGCGGTTCAGCGCGCTGACGAAGATCAACGCCGACAACGTCAAGCACCTGAGCCTCGCGTGGAGCTATCGCCTGTCGGCGGCCGGCGCCGGGCCGCGATCAAGGGCACGCCGCTCGTCGTCAACGGCATCGCTCTACGTCACGGCGCCGGATCACGTCTGGGCGCATCGACGCGCGCACCGGCCGCGAGATCTGGCACTTCGAGTGGAAAGTCAACGGGCGGCAATCACATCGGCAACCGCGGCGTCGGCATCCGCGGCGACTCGGCTGTTCGTCGTCGACGCCGGATTGCCACCTGGTCTCGCTCAACATCAAGGACGGCACCGAGCGCTGGCGCCAGACCGATCTGCGACCTCGATCCGCTACTACTACGCGTCGGCCGCGCCGGTCATCGTCGGCAATCACGTCATCGCCGGCGTCAGCGGCGACGACCTCGACATTCCCGGCTACGTCGAGTCGCACGATCCGGAGACCGGGCGAGCTGCAGTGGCGCTGGTACGTCGTGCCGCAGAAGAAGGGCGACCCCGGGTTCGAAATCGTGGCCGAACGAGGACATGGCGAAGCACGGCGGCGGCATGACCTGGCAGCCGGTCGACCTACGATCCCGAGCTGAATCTGATCTACGTCACGACCGGCAATCCGCAGCCGGTCGTCGCGCTACAAGAACCGGCCGGGCGCCAACCTCTTCACCGCGTCGATCGTCGCGCTGAATCGCCGACGACCGGGAAGATGGCGTGGTACTTCCAGTCGTCGCCGCACGACACGCACGACTGGGACGCGACGCAGACGCCGGTGCTGTTCGACGGCGACGATCAACGGCCAGCCGCGCAAGCTGCTCGCGCAGGCGTCGCGCAACGGCAAGTTCTTCGTGCTCGATCGCACCGACGGCAAGGCCATCGTCTCGTCCGAGTACGTCATGACGAACTGGTCGCTCGGCTACGACGAGAAGGGCCAGCCGATCCCGAATCCGGCGAAGCATCCGCAGATCGACGGCGCGCTCGTGACGCCGAACCAGGGCGGCGCGACGCAACTGGCAGCCGCCGAGCTTCAGCCCGCAGACCGGGCCTGTTCTACGTCAGCGCCGCGCAGCGCCTTCAGCGTCTGGCTACATCTACGACGCCGGGCGACAACCCGCAGGGCTGGGGCGGCACCGATCGCGGCGGCTGGTCGCAGAGACGATGGTGCAGGCGATCGACTACAAGACCGGCAAGGTCCGCTGGAGCCACAAGTGGGAAGGCGGCGGCATGCTCGGGCTCGCTGAGCACGGCGGGCAACCTGCTGTTCACGGGCGACGGATCGAGCGGCGAACTTCGTCGCGCTGAACGCCACGACGGGCGATCCGCTGTGGCACGCCGGCGTCCGCAGCGTCGGTCAGCAACGGTCCGATCACCTACACGCTGGACGGCCTGCAGTATGTCGTCGTCGGCGCCGGCGACACGCTGTGGGCGTTCGTCATGAATGAATGAGTGCGACGCTCGCCGAGGGCGGAACCCAGCTCACAACCCGCAACCCTCGTAGCTCGCAGAATCCCTGTAGGCGGTTTGCGCCGTTTAGGCCGACTTCAACACGTCGAGGTACTTCAGACGCCCCGCCGGTGTTGAACAGACGCGACCGTATCGGAGGGCGCCACGTCGCCGCGCTGCAGATCAGGTGCCTTGAGCGCGGTCAGCGCCGCGCCGCCTTCGGGCGCGGCGCTGATCCCTTCCTTCGACCCCAGCTCGCGCATGTCGCGGACCATGTCGGCGTCGGAGACGGCGAGCGCGGTGCCGCCGCTCTCGCGCACGGCGCGCAGCACGAGGAAGTCGCCGATCGCCTTCGGCACGCGCAGGCCGTCGGCGACGGTGCGCGCGTTGGGGAACATCTCCGAGCGCTCGGCGCCGGCTCGTAAGGCGCGCACGATCGGCGCGCAGTGCTCGGCCTGGACCGAGACCATCTTCGGCCGGCGGCCCGGCTGCTTCCAGCCGATCGCTTCCATCTCCTCGAACGCCTTCCACATGCCGACCATGCCGGTGCCGCCGCCGGTCGGATAGATGATCCAGTCGGGGAAGCTGCCAGCCGAGCTGCTCGCCGAGCTCGTAGGCCATCGTCTTCTTGCCCTCGATGCGGTACGGCTCCTTCGAGCGTCGAGACGTCGTACCAGCCGAGCGGCTTGCCGGTCTCGGCCGCGATGCGCCCGGCGTCGGTGATCAAGCCGTCGACCAGCGTGACGTCCGCGCCGTAGAGCTCGCACTCGCGGATGAAGGGGACCTTGACGTCCTTCGGCATGAAGACCTTCGCCGCGAGGCCGGCGGCGGCGGCGTAGGCGGCCATCGCGTTGGCGGCGTTGCCGGCGGACGGGACCGACAGCGTCGTCGCGCCGAGGATGCGACGCTCGCGTCACGGCGGCGGCGAGGCCGCGCGCCTTGAACGAGTTGGTGGGATTGAGCGACTCGTCCTTGACGAACGAGCCGCGACAGCCCGAGCGCCGCGCCGAGCCGCTTCGCGTGAATGAGCGGCGTCCAGCCTTCGCCGAGCGTCAGCGGCTGCTCGCCGTCGAAGAGCGGCATCAGCTCGCGATACCGCCACATGTTCGGCTCGCGCGCGGCCAGCGTGTCTCTGCTTCCACGCGCGCGCCGCGCCGCAGATCGTAGCGGGCGAGCAGCGGCATGCCGCAGGTGCAGAGATGCTGCTCGACACGGGGATCGTACGGCCCGGCGCCGCACGGCACCGAACACTCGAGGTGCGTGAAGTAGGACATCCTACTTGCCGAGCAGCTCCGGTGTCTCTTCTTCTTCTGCATGCTCGTCGATCATCGTGACGTGCTGGTCGGTGATCTTCTGGACCTCGTCGAGGCTCTTGCCGCTCGTCGTCCTGCGAGATCTTGTGAGTCCTTCAGCAGCTTCTTCAGCTTGTCGTTCGCGTCGCGGCGGACCTGGCGGACGCCGTTGCGGCCTTCCTCGGCGAACTTGTGGACGATCTTCGACAGCTCCTTGCGCCGCTCCTCGGTCAGCGGCGGGATCGGGATGCGGACGACCTTGCCGTCGTTGGTCGGGTTGAGGCCGAGGTTGGCGGCGCGGATCGCCTTTCTCGACGTCGTCCATCAGCGACGGATCGAACGGCTGCGCGATGATCAGCGCCGGCTCCGGGCACCGAGAGCGACGCCACCTGGTTGAGCGGCATCATCGAGCCGTAGGCCTCGACGTGCACCGTGTCGAGGATGTTCACCGACGCGCGCCCGGTGCGCACGCCGCCCAGCTCGCGGCGGACGTGCTCGATGTGCCCGTCCATCCGCTTCTTCACTTCGGCGAACAGCCCTTTCAGATCGCTGACGTCCATACGTGCTCCTCACTCCGCCGTGACGGTCGTGCCGACCGGCTCGCCCATGATGACGCGGCGCAGGTTGCCCGGCGTCCGCAGGTTGAACACGACGATCGGCAGCTTGTTGTCCATGCAGAGGGAGATGGCGGTGGCGTCCATCACCTTCAGCCCTCGGCTCGAGGACCTGCAGATAGGAGATGTTGTCGTAACTGCGTCGCGGTCGGGTTGAGCATCGGGTCGGCGGTGTAGATGCCGTCGACCTTGGTGCCCTTGAGGATGACGTCGGCCTTCATCTCCATCGCGCGGAGCGCGGCGGCGGTGTCGGTCGTGAAATAGGGATTGCCGGTGCCGGCGGCGAAGACGACGACGCGCCCCTTTCGAGGTGGCGGACGGCGCGGCGGCGGATGAACGGCTCGGCGACCGCGCGCATCTCGATCGCGCGTCGGCCACGCGCGTGTTGACGCCGACGTGCTCCAGCGCGTCCTGCAGCGCCAGGCCGTTGATGACGGTGGCGAGCATGCCCATGTAGTCGGCCGTGGCGCGGTCCATGCCCTTGGCGCTGGCCGCCAGGCCGCGGAACAGGTTCCCGCCGCCGATGACCACCGCGACCTGGACGCCGAGGCGCCTGGATCTCGGCGATGTCCTTGGCGATCTGGCGTCGTCACGGCGGGATCGATGCCGAACTGCTGCTCCCCCATGAGGGCTTCACCGGACAGCTTCAGCAGGACCCGGCCGTAACGCGCTGCGACATATTCGGATCGATTATATCCATGCTACGCGGACTTCGCCGACCTTCATGCGCACGAAGCGGGCGACGCGTGATGTTCTCGCCGAGCAGCCGGATGGCGTCCTGGACCAGCTGCGCGATCGTGACGTTGGGGTCGCGGACCGACGCCTGCTCCAGGAGGCAGAACTGCTGGTAGTAGCTGTTCAACTTGCCCTCGACGATCTTGTCGATGACCTGCGCCGGCTTGTCCTTGACCTGATCGCTTGTAGATCTCGCGCTCGCGGGCGACGAGGTCGGCCGGCACGTCCTCGCGGCGGACGTAGGTCGGGTTGGCGGCCGCGATGTGCATCGCGATCTCCTTCGCCAGCTCCTGGAACTTGTCGGTCCGCGCCACGAAGTCGGACTCGCAGTTGATCTCGACGAGCACGCCGATCTTGCCGCCCATGTGGATGTAGTGGCCGACCAGCCCTCGGAGGTCGAGCGTCCGGCCTTCTTGGTCGGCCGCCGCGAGCCCGCGCTTGCGCAGCAGCGTCGTCGCCGCGTCGAGGTCGCCGTTGGCCTCGGTCAGGGCCGCCTTGCACTCCATCATGCCCGCGCCGGTCGCGTCGCGGAGCTTCTTCACCATCGCCGCGTTGATTTCCATAGTCGCCATTCTCTCTCACTCCAACAGCTGCCAGCTACCGGCTTCCCGCTTCCAGCTGGATTGCGCTAGTGACTGCCGGCTGGAAGCCGGAAGCTGGAAGCTGGAAGCCGGCGTGCATAAAACGCCGGCCAGACGTTCGGCCGGCGTGCACCGAACTAGCGCGCCGTTTCTAGACCGACGCCGGGGTGGTCGCCTGTTGCTCGCGCGCGGGTCGGGGCGGCCGGCGCGGCCGGCGTTCGGCGCCGTCGGTCGCCGCCGTCGCCGCCGTCGTCGTCCGCGTGGCTCGATTCGCGGATGCCGCGGCCCGACGAGGACCGCGTCGGCGATCTTCGACGCGAACAGGCGGATGGCCCGCAGCGCGTCGTCGTTGCCGGGGATGACGAAGTCCGACTTCGTCGGGATCGCAGTTGGTGTCGACCACGCCGATCACCGGAATCTTCAGCTTGCGCGCCTCGTCGACCGCGATCTTTTCCTTGCGGGTGTCGACGACGAAGACCGCGTCGGGCAGCCGCGACATGTTGCGGATCCCTTCGAGGTTCTTCTGCAGCTTCTTCTTTTCCTTCTCGACCTGCGCGATTTCCTTCTTGGTGATGCGTCTCGTAGCGGCCGTCGGTCTCCATCGCCTCGAGGTCGCGGAGCCGGGCCAGGCTGCGCTGGATCGTCGTGAAGTTCGTCAGCAGGCCGCCGAGCCAGCGCTGGTTGACGAAGATACATGCCGCAGCGCTGCGCCTCTTCGGCGATCGCGTCCTGGGCCTGGCGCTTCGTGCCCGACGAACAGGATCGTGCCGCCCGTCGGCCGCCAGGTTGTGCACGAACTCTTCGGCCTCCTTGAACAGCCGGGCGGTCTTGGCGAGGTCGATGATGTAGATCCCGTTCCGCTCGCCGAAGATGTACTGCTTCATCTTCGGGTTCCAGCGCTTCGTCTGGTGTCCGAAATGGACGCCGGCCTCGAGCAAATCCTTCAACGCGATCCCGCTCAAATTCCCTCCCATTACCGTTTGCTGAACTGGAAGCGCTTGCGCGCGCCCTTCTGCCCGTGCATCTTGCGCTCCTTGATGCGCGCGTCGCGCGTCAGGAAGCCTCCTTCTTCAGCCGCGACCGCAGCTCGAGGTTGTACTCGACGAGCGCGCGCGCGATGCCGAGGCGCAGCGCGCCGGCCTGGCCGGCGATGCCGCCGCCCGCGATCGTCGCCAGCACGTCGAACTTATCCGGCCGTTTCGGTGATCGCCAGCGGCTGCTTGATCTGGGTGCGGTGCGCTTCGGTGGGGAAGGCCTCTTCGAAGGTCTTGTGGTTGATCGTCAGGATCCCGGTGCCGGGTCTCAGGAAGACGCGGGCCGTCGATGTCTTGCGCCGTCCGGTGCCGTAATACTCGATTGCTGCTGCCACGACTTATGCGACCTCGCTCCTGGTATTGATCGTCTTCACCGCCGGCTTCTGGGCGGCGTGCGGGTGCTTGTCGCCCGCGCATAACCTTCAGCTTGCGCCACATCGCTTCGCCCATCTTCGTCTTGGGCAGCATGCCGCGCACGGCCTCCTCCACGATGCGGGTCGGCTGCTTGCGCGCGCACTTCCTTCAAGCGCTCGGAGCGGACGCCGCCTTCGTAGCCGGAGTGATACCGGTACAGCTTCTGTTCTTCCTTGCGGCCGGTCACTTTCACGCCGGACGCGTTGACGATCACCACGTGATCGCCCGTATCGATATACGGCGTGTAGATCGCCTTTGTGCTTACCCTGCAGCAGGCGGGCGGCCTCGGTCGCCACCCGCCCCAGGACCTTGCCCTGGGCGTCGATGACGTGCCACTGCCGCTCCACACTGCCGGCAGTTGGAACAAACGAACGCATGGAACCCTCTCAGTACTAAATCAAAGGACGGCAAACCAAGAGGATACCGGCAATTAGGGTGATTGTCAAGATTACAGAACTGTACGCGTCGTGTGACGGATTCGTGCACGGTGCGACTCAGCTCTGCTCCCAAAGCACACAGTTTTGCGCAGAACTTCCACTTTTGAGGGCGCTGAGCCGTGGCATCTCACTTGCGCAGCAGCTCAGTGCCGATAAAGCGCATTGCAATGCTTTGTTCGGCGATTCCGGAAAACAGGACACCACGTGTTTCGAAGAGCTAAAGCTCTCGTCGGGTTGGATATCGGCTCGAGCGCCGTCAAGGCGGTCGAGCTCAAGCCCGTCGGCAAGAGCTACAGAGTGACCGCCTTCGGCACCGAGGCCGCTGCCGCCCGACAGCATCGTCGACGGCGCGATCATCGACGGCGCCGCCGTGGCGGACGCGATCCGCCGCCTGTTCGACGGGCGCGGCATCAAGACGAAGGACGTCGCCGCGTCCCTCTCGGGCAACGCCGTCATCGTCAAGAAGATCATCGCTGCCGATCATGTCGGACGGCGGAGCTGGCCGAATCGATCTACTGGGAGGCGGAGCAGTACATCCCCTTCGACATCCAGGACGTCAACCTCGACTACCAGATCCTCGACCGCGGCGACGCGGCCAGCGGCAAGGGGACGATGGACGTCCTGCTCGTCGCGGCGAAGAAGGAGAAGATCGCGGACTACACCGGCGTCATCGCGCAGGCGGGCCGCGCCGCCGGTCGTCGTCGACGTGGACGCCTTCGCGCTGCAGAACGCCTACGAGGTCAACTACGGCATCGACCCGCACGCGGTCGTCGTGCTGCTGAACGCCGGCGCGAGCGCGACCAACATCAACATCCTGCAGGGCGACCAGTCGGTCTTCACCCGCGACATCTCGATCGGCGGCAACGCCTACACCGAGGCGCTGCAGCGCGAGCTGAACCTGCCCGTTCGAGATCGCCGACGCGCTGAAGCGCGGCCATGTCCGCCGACGGCGTGACCTACGACGACGCCCGGCCGGTCCTGCGCGCGGTGACCGAGAACGTGATGCTCGAGATCCAGAAGACGTTCGACTTCTTCAAGGCCACCGCCGCCTCCGACAAGATCGACCGCATCATGCTGAGCGGCGGCGCGTCGCGGGCCGAGGGCTTCACCGAGATGCTGCCGGATCGCTTCGAGGCGCCGGTCGAGCCGTTCGATCCCTTCAAGAAGATCGCGTTCGACGCGAAGAAGTTCAAGACCGATCGCGCCGCCGACATCGCGCCGACCGTGGCCGTCGCGGTCGGGCTGGCCCTGCGCCGGGTGGGGGACCGATGATTCGCATCAACCTGCTGGCGGTCGACCGCGGCCGCGTCAAGAAGGCGCGGGCCGCCGCCGCCGGCGTCACCGCCGCGCAGCGCGTCACCATCGGCGCGGCGCTGATCTTCCTGTCGACGATCGTGCACGATCGGCTGGTGGTACTGGTCGCTCCACACCAGCTCGATCCGCCTCGACGAGGACATCGCGCGCCGCCGAGATCAAGGCCGCAGCAGCTGCGATCGGTCCTGGCCCAGGTCCAGAAGTTCGAGACCCGCAAGGCGGTGCTGCAGCAGCGCGTCACGCTCATCGAGCAGCTCCGGCGCGGCCAGTCGGCGCCGGTGCACGTGCTCGACGAGATCAGCAAGGCCATCCCCGATCGCCTGTGGCTCGTGTCGCTCGGAGCAGCGCGACAAGGACTTCACGATGGACGGGCGCACGACCGTCGCTGACCGCGCTCTCGGATTTCGTCGCGAACCTCGAGGCCAGCGGCTGGTTCAAGAAGCCGGTCGAGATCCTCGACAGCCAGGTCGATCAGACGGCGCAGGGGGATCTGGTGCGCTTCACGATTCGGGCGACGTCGGACAACCCGGAGGCACCGGCGACTCCGCCGGCACGGGGCGCGGGCGCCGCCGCGCGCGTTGCAGTTGCAGTTTGCGGTTCGCGAGTTGTTAGCAGTTAGCAGTTCTGCAGTTTGTAGTTCGCGGGAACTTGGTTCCGATAGGCGACTAGTAACGATGGCAATTTCGCTCACAAAACTACCGTGGTACGGGCCAGATCGGCGCGTTCGTCTTTGTGTGCGGCCTCTCCGATCTACGGCTTCTGGAATTTCTACGCCACCGAAGCCGAGGCCGAGCTCGAGCTGAAGCAGACGCACCTGAACGCGCTGAACACCGACATCACCAAGGGCATCACGACGGCGCGCCGGCTGCGGTGAGTTCCAGGCCGAGGTGACCAATCTCGAGCACCGGCTCGAGAGCCTGCGCAACGTCCTGCCCGAGCAGAAGGACGTGGCCGACATCCTGCGCCGCCTGCAGGGGCTGGCCACGCAGTCGAACCTGACGCTGGTGCGCTTCACGCCGGCCGCGCAGAAGCAGCTGCCGCTCTACGCGGAAGTGCCGTATCGGCTGACCGCGCTCGGGCTCGTACCACAACCTCGGCCTGTTCTTCGATCGCGTGAGCAAGTTCCCGCGCATCATCAACGTCGGCGACATCTCGATCACCGCGAGCCCGCGGCAGGGACGCGAACAACACCGTGGTCGCCGATCTGACGGCGACGACGTTCGTGCTGCAGGACGCGGGCGGCAGGGGAGGGCGCGGCGCCGCGCCGCCCGCGCGATGATGATGCGCGATGCCACTGACCGCTGCCGATTGTCACGCTGGCGCTGTCCGCGCTTCTCGCGCAGGTGCCGGATCCGGCGCCGCGATCAACGCCGCGAAGAACGCCGAAGGCGAAGATCGAGGCGGCGCAGCAGAAGAACGCCGAGGCGCTGCGACCAGAAACCCGCGCCGGCGACGCCGCCCCGGCGGCGCGCCGGCGCCGGCGGCAGCGCGGCGCTCCGGCCGCCGAAGCCGCGCCAGCGCCGGCGGCGCCGGCTACTCATACTGACCCGGCCGGACGGCGCGATCCGTTCGTCAGTCTCAGCGGCGCGGCGGAGATCTGCCGCCCGGCCGGTGCGCGCGCCCTCGGGGCTCGGCCGGACTGCTCGTGAGCGAAATCACGCTGAAGGGCGTGCTCAAGTCGCCGAGGGGCTACATCGCGCTGGTGCAGGCGCCGGACAACCGGACCTACATCATGCACGCCGGCGACAAGGTGTTCGACGGGACCGTGAAGGCGATTACGCAAGACGCCGTCGTGTTCTCGCAGGATGTCAACGACCCGCTCTCGCTCGTCAAGCAGCGCGAGGTTCGGAAAGCGATTCGACCGGAGGCACGGTGAAGGGCGCGGAGACAAAGATGACTGTGTTCAAGAAGGCGCGCGCGGTGCGGCGGCTCGCTGGCCGCCTGCGCGATCGCCACGGCGATCGGTGGAGGGCTGAGGCTGGCGGCGGCGCCGGCCGGCGGCCGTCCGGCTCGTCGGCGTGTCGGCCCAGGCGAACGGGAAGACGACGGCCGTGCTGATCGAGTCCACCGAGCCCGCGGCCTACGCGGTCAGCCGGCCGGATCCGCCTCACCGTGCTGGTCGATCTCCGGAACGTGAGCGTGCGCCGACGCCGCGGATCAGGTCACGCGCAAGGGGCCCGTCACCGGCATCCGGCTCGAGCAGGCCACCACGGACGGACGGCAGCAGCATCGCGCGCGTGCGCGTTTCCCTGGCGTCCCCGTCGCGCCTACAGGTGCGGAGCTCGCGGAACGTGATTCGCCTCGAGCTCGAGCCCGAGCCGGAAGCGGCCCGCGCCGAGATGCCCGCTCCCCGAGCCCGCCCGCGGCGGTGCGGCCGGCGACACGCGACAGCGGCGGCCGGCAACACGCCACGACGTGCCGGCGACGCAGCTCGAAAGGTCCGCGCCGATCACACGCGCACGGCCACGACGATCACGCTGGCCGGCAACGGGCGCCTGACGCCTGTCGTCGCTGACCGAATCCGACGACCAGCCGCGGCGGCTCGTGCTCGACTTCCCGAACGTGTCGCCGACCGCGGCGGCGCGGACTCGGCGTCGACAGCGTGTTCGTGAAACAGGTGCGGGTCGCGCTCGACCAGCCGCGAGCCGCTGGTCACGCGCGTCGTGATGGAGATCGCCCCGTCGGCCGCGTATCACGTCGAGCGGACCGGCCCCGACGGCCGCGACCTCGCCGTCGTCTTCGAGGGACGCAAGACCGCCAGCGTCGTCCTGGTCGCGCCCGCCGACCGTCGCCGCGCCGGAGACCGCCGGCCACGCAACGACGACGACACGATCACGCTCGCGCAGGCGATGGCCAACGCCGAGGCCCTGACGCCGAAGGATCCGATCACGGCGCTCAATGCGGCGCCCGGCGCGCGAGCAAGGCCGCGCCGGCCGAGCCGCGCGTCGCGCCGCCGTCCGTGCAGCAGCAGCCGCCGCCGCGCGCAACCGCCGCGCGACCCCGCGCCGCCGCAGCCGCAGCCGCCCGTGACCGCGCCGCAGACCTTCGGGCGGACGTCCCCGGCAGCGGACCGAAGCAGTACATCGGGCACCCGATCAACTTCGACTTCGAGGACGCCGATCTGCGCGCCGTGCTGCGCGTCTTCGCGAACGAGCGGGTTGAACATGATCATCGACCCGCAGGTGCAGGGGCGCGTCAACGTCCTGCTGAACGACGTGCCGTGGGACCAGGCGCTCGATCAGATCCTGCGGCTCGAACAAGCTCGGCTACACCGTCGAAGGCAACATCCTGCGCATCGCGCCGCTGGCGGTGCTCGCCGACGAGCAGGCGGAGCAGCGGAAGCTGGTCGACGCGCAAGGCGCTGGCCGGCGAGCTGCGGGTGCAGACCTTCGCCCTGAGCTACGCCGAGGGTGACGCGCTGTCGCCGCTGCTGACCAGAGTCGGTGCTGTCGGCCGCGCGGCCAGATTCAGGTCGACACGCGCACCAACACGCTCGATCATCCAGGACCTGCCCGATCGCCTCGCGACGGCGCAGCAGCTGATCGCGACGCTCGACAAGCCGCAGCCGCAGGTCGAGGTCGAGGCGCGCGTGGTGCAGACGACGCGCGATTTCGCGCGGGCGCTCGGCATCCAGTGGGGCTTCAACGGCCGCGCCAACGCGGCGATCGGCAACACCACAGGCCTGGCGTTCCCGAACAGCGGCTCGCTCGGCGGCCGCACCAGGCACGACGCAGGGGCCCGACCGATCCGCGCGGCGGCCGTGGACGCGCAGAACGACGTCAACCGCCGTCAATCTGCCCGCCGCGGCGCGCCGCGACGTCCGCCATCGGCCTCGGCGCTCGGCGTCGATCAACGGCGCGTTCAACCTCGACGTCGCGCTGACCGCGCTCGAGAACACGGGCAAGGGGCGCATCCTGTCGTCGCCGCGCCTGACGACGCAGAACAACCAGACCGCCGACGTCCGGCAGGGCGTCGAGTTAGCAACGCTCGCGTAACTGAACGAAGTACA
>ERZ1370068.4462-contig-3534_pt1 | contig 14766 bp, 19 predicted proteins | sample MGYA00561227_ERZ1370068 | MGnify/ENA primary metagenome ERZ1370068 (study PRJEB38410, sample SAMEA6850437) | metagenome | study: Metagenomic assessment of the ecological functions of the soil: analysis of the soil microbiota associated with the...
ATGGGACCGCGACGTCCACCTTGGCAAAGTTGAGGTTTACATAGGTGATGTCACGGCAGCGGTGTAACGTTTTTCGCGCAAGAAGAGGCGATGCGGTTAACTGGTAGGCCATGTATGTGCCGTGCAACACTGAAGTTCTACGGCGGTCACACGATATTTTACAAACAGAATTGACGAGCACCAAGAGGAGTTTTCGGCGCTAAACGAAGGCGATGCCGGTGCCACGAGACAAGCAAATGACCGGTGATAAGCGATCGTCAAGCGGCGAGGAAATGATCGCCCGCGCGGTGGCAGCAGGTGCTGGCTCACACACGACTTCTGGCCTTCACTCGCCGAAATATTCTCGGAGAGCTCTGTGTCGGTGCCGAAGGGCCCAACGAGCGCTCGCGAGGCCAACGGAGCCAGTGATCAGCTTGGGCTTCGCCAAGCGGGTGCTGGCATTTCGGCGGTGGAGGCCAGAAGTGGTGTGTGAGCCTACGGCTTCGCCGTAAGGAGCGGAGCGACCTCGCGCCGGGTAGGGCCGGTGCATCTTGCCCGGCCTGAGCGTGAGCGAACCGGAGTTAGTATTCTCTGTAAGAGCTGCTCCGGCGCCTGTTGCGCTGCCTCGCTTGTAGCATGGCTCTGAGGTGCTCACCCCGCGAGGATGCGGCATCTCCACGCTCCGCGTAGTCTTGCTCTTACAGAGAATATTAATGTAGGAAGAAATTGTAAAGTATTCTGACGATTTTTCGGAACTTTGGGGTTACAATCCCGTAGTTGCCAATATGACACAGTCGTCCGCTTTGCTCGCGCTGCTCGATGAACCGGTTTGGTTCTGTCTAAAGGCGCAGCCGAAGCGGGAGCATCTGGCTGCCATCGCTCTCCGGCGTCAGTTCCGCATCGAATGTTTCTCGCCTCGATTGCGCTTCCGCAAGATGACCAACAGGGGGCCGGTGTGGTTCGTAGAAGCGATGTTTCCCGGTTATCTGTTCACGAAATTTGTGTATTCGAAACAACATCGCGCTGTTGAAGCTTCTCACGGCGTCCGGGGAATCGTCCGCTTTGGGGATCGCCTGGCGACCCTACCGGAAAGTATTGTCGCCGGGCTTCAGTCGACAGTGGGTGCAGAAGAAGTCGTGACCATCGATTCGTCCATCAAAATTGGCGAGGCGGTTGAAATTATTGAAGGGCCTTTTCGAGGCCTGGAGGTCGTCGTTACTCAGCTGCTGCCTGCGAAAGAACGGATTCGGGTCCTCTTTGAGTTTCTTGGGCGATCCGTCGAAATGGAGATTCCGACAGCAAAGTGCTCGCCGCCTAAAGCGGATAAAAATTCTGTGTAGGGCGACCGCTTAGGCAGCCACCGAGTGCCAGAATTGTAGCGCAAGCGCATCCGCTTGCCAGGGCGGAGCAGCACAAAAAACATTGCAGGGGCGACACGAAAAAGATTGTAGGGCAGGCGCTCCGCCTGCCAGATTTTGCCGATGGGCAGTCCGCCGCGGATACCTGTCTGGCTACCATGGGAACAAAGAGTCATTTATTTCGTCACGATTTGCGTTGAGAACCGACAATGCGTTTTAGCGAACCATCCGGCTTTCGCCGCCTTCAAAACGGCGATCGACAGGCTCAGGCACTGGAGAAGTGCTTGCGGCGACCCTGATGCCCGACCACATGCACGTTTTCGTCGCGCCAACGCAAGATCGAGACGCGAAGCTGGGGAATTTTTCAGCCGCAGTGAAACGGTGGATGCGCCAGGAACTAAGCGCATCGTGGAATTTTCAACCCGGCTGTTTCGATCGTCTTCTGCGCTCGATGAGTCGCTACACGACAAATGGCTCTATGTGTGGAAAATCCCGTCCGGGCCGGGCTGTCGAACATTGGAGCGATTGGCCATACCAAATCGGACTAGACAACGCTTGATTGTAGGGCGACCGCTCGGTTCGTCCTGGCAAGCGGTGCGCTTGCCCTACAATTCCATCTCTCCCCCGCCAGGCGGAGCGCCTGCCCTATCGGTGAACGACCTGATGGCTGACATTGTGGGTCCCGGCTTCGTAGCACGGAGTCGGTACCCGGCCAGTCGGCGATCAAACGCTCCCGGCTGCAGGCATTAAGCATTGCCCGACCTGCTCCCCGGCCATGCGGTGCGCCGGGATCTACGATCCCGGCTACAGGTTACGTGTTCTAATGCCGGATGCTTTCGGCAGCCTCTTATTGCACGAATGGGCCGGCTTTCGCCGGCCCTTCGTTGTTTGAAGCTTACGCAGTGCTCCTTTATGGCAGGTACATAACAGAACCGACCGGGGCTGAAATGTGGCCGTACCAGTGTAGGGCGCGGGTCGTGCTGACGTTGTTCGCGAAGGTAAACATCAAGGTTGCGCATGCACCCGCGGCGATCGTCCGCTGGTGTCGTGCGTGCCAGCACAGACGTAGTGAGCCGGTAACCGTGCCACCGCCGGTTGACGTGTTATAGATCGTGGTGCCGGCCATCGTAATCTTGGTCAGGTTGCCATTAGTAACCTGCGGCCAGGTCATGGTCAGCGGCCGCGTCAGCACTTGGCTCACCGCCGTGTTCGTTCTGGAACGTGACCGTGACCGTCTTGCCGGAGAAGACGTCTTGTCACCGGCGACGATCGTCCCCGGTGTCGCGAGTTGGCGTAGCCGTTGGTGTAGGTGTCGCAGTCGGGGTTGGGCTTGGCGATGCGGCAGGCCCTCCCGGCATCGTAATGTATGCACACCCTTGACCCGACATCGCCGCCGGTCTTGTTCTGGTCGCCGTCGTGCACCATGAAATACAGCCGATAGGTATGCCCGCGGTAGCAGCCCTAGTCTCTGGGCAATGTCCCAGCGAACTTCGGCGCCATAGCCCTGGTTTGTTAAGCCCAGGGGGCACCGGATCAGCTGCCCGGCTCCAGGTTCCAGTTATTTGTCCGCTGGGTCCAGCATCGGGCGTAACGGTAATCTGTGGTCGGGTTCTGGTCTGATCGATTATCTTGACGGCAGCCCTTCCATGTCCCGGAGACGAAACTCGGCGGGATGCCTGTGCCCCCAAACTGCCAGTCGCCCGCTAAAGGATTCGGTGGATCTGTAAGTGATATCGGTAACGAACATAGCCGGGAACATTGGTCGGTCCGCCGTGTCGGTGCCGGCCTGATCGTCCGGTGGGGGACTCGGATTGTCGAACCTACCAGTCGGGTTGATCACGCTTGGTCGGTCGGTCCAGGCGATGCCATAGGCGAAATTGGGTAGTTGGTCGTGGTCGGTCCCGACGGCAGGTCTTCACCTGGATCTGGCGAACACCAAGCGTCAGGGCGTGTTCGTCATTGTAGAAAACCTGAACTGTGAGCGGGGTGCAGCCGTCAGTTGACTCCCGTGATCCTGAAGGCTCTCAGCACCTCGCCTCGTTAAAGGCAATGTTCGTCCGCGGATTGCCGCTAACGAAACGGATACGTAGGCGTGCATGAAGCGAGAGCATTGCATGGTGTGAACGTCGGAGTTGGCGTAGCGGTGGCCGTAGCCGTGGCCGTAGCTGTATGGCGTAAGCTGCTGTAGCTGTCGGCTGTTGGAGTAGCTGTAGCCGTGGCCGTAGCTGTCGGGGTAGATGTAGCCGTAGCTGTAGGCGGTAAACGTTGCTGTAGCTGTCGGCGGTAGGCTCGTAGCCGTAGCTGTAGGCGGTAAATGTAGCTGTGGCTGTCGGCGTTGGTGTATCGGTAGCGGTCGCTGTAGCTGTCGGGGTAAATGTAGCTGTGGCTGTCGGCGTTGGTGTATCGGTAGCCGTGGCTGTAGCTGTCGGGTGTAAATGTAGCTGTAGCGGTCGGCGTTGGTGTATCGGTAGCCGTGGCTGTAGCTGTCGGTGTAAATGTAGCTGTAGCTGTCGGCGTTGGTGTATCGGTAGCCGTGCGCTGTAGCTGTAGCTGTGGGAGTCGGCGTCGGCGAACTAGCTGTGGTGGAGGCGGAGAACGAAAACACACCGTTGGCGGGCGGATTCTGGCTGGTAAACGTCCACGAGCCAGGCGTTGGGTCAAAGCCATTGCCGGTAATCGTCCCCGTCCTGCTGACGCTAATGAACCCATTACCCTGCTGGACAATGGAGGATGCTGTCAGGTCAAACGTAAAATCCGCCAACACTCCAGAGAGCAGGCAGTGAGGCCGGAATTAAAGTTCCAAGCGGCGCGGCCATCGTCACTGAAGCTCCGACGCCTACGAATGTCGTGAAGTCTCCTGATCGGCTGGACAACTGTTGGCAGCATGCTCCAGCCCCGTTGAGCCAATCTGTTACCTGGGTAGCAGTGTTGACCGAACTCGTGTTGAGGTGCGCGCCGCCCCTGATTGTGATGGAGCCATTGATTGGCGCTGCCTCAAGTGTTAACGCCCGCGCCGAGCAGGGCAATGGCGGCGAAGAGCGTCCGTTTGATTGTCTTATCCATATTCATGTTCTGGGGCTGCCTTCCTTCTGTTCGCGTTCTAATTTTTGATATCCAATTGCTCGAAATGCTGAAGCATGTCAGCTGATTAAGGCCATCTCAGCTCTTTGCCCTCCTAAGTTTTCGGCGGATGCCTTCGATTCCCGCCAATGACAGTCCGAGCAGAGCAACCGTAGCACCGCCGTCGGGGATAGTCGACTCGCGCCAGAAAAGGAAAACACGCCGTTTGATGGGTCATCCTGAGCGCTAAAGCTCCAAGCTGCCAGGTGGTAGTCAAAGCCGTTACCTGTAATAGTGCCCGTTCCAGAGACGAAAAGAAAACCGTCTCGTTGAAAGACGATGTTGGATGCGATTAAGTCAAACGTGAACCCATCAACCTGCCAAAGCAGACTTGCTGGCGCCGGAACCAAAAGTCCACGTAGAAGTGAAACGTTACCGTGTCTCCGGCATTAACAAACGTGGCGAAATCTCCACTGACGCTCTGCACTGTGGGCATGTTCCCGCCCTCGTCCAACCAACCCGTGACCTGTGTTGCCGTATTGACACGTAGCCGCTGTTCAACTGTGCGCCCCCTGCGAAAGTGATAACACCGTTGATCGGAACGGCCTGAGCTTGCTGGACGCAAAGTGCGCAACTGATTAACCCCAGCGCGAAGAAAACCAAAATTGTCTTACTTGATCTATTTTTCATTGTTTTCCCTCTCGATGGCATAAAAAGAAATTGAGTTTGGCCTTTAAGAAAGCTGCTTCCATGCCATGGAGTTTGTTTGCGGTCGATGTTTTATCGTAAGTCATTGTGTATGAACCATTTAAAATAATTAACTTCAATCTTCTGCGGTTCAAAGCAGCTATGCTAATTATGCTAATTTGTAAAGAATACCGGCGTTCCACAGGCGCATAACCCCATTAAGAAGTCGGACCTAAGCAATCAAATACATCTTCTGCAAAACCGTGTGACCGATCACCGCATCGGCCTCACGCTTTACAATTTGGATCGGGTAATGGATGGCGATCTCGGTGAGCTGATTCAGTCACTGCAAGCCGCTGATGTCGCTCTATGGTTATAAATGGTTGCTATCTAAAGAGTGCGGTCAGGAAGGCCAAACCGAGACCTGTAGTAGTAATCAAGACGCGGAGCTGAGTCTTATCGCCATGTGGAGTACCGAGCCTGGTTACAAGCCAGCCGAAGGTTCAGCACAAACACACGAATAAACGCGCATAAGAAAGCAAGAATCGATGTGCCATTGCTCCACGCAAACACGCGAAACGACACGAAAGTTTTGATGATAGCTCTTCTCCATTCGCGTAGTTCGTGTGTTTCGTGGGCACTCTTCTTATGAACCATCCGTGTTATCAGCGTAATCCGTGGTTCTATGTGACAGTCCAACTGTCACTTTAGTGACTGCGTCCGGACATACCGGCGACGACGATTAATTCGAAGGATCAGGTGCGAGGCCGCTGCGTTATCAAAGATCGCGATCGCCGTCGGGTTTGTGAAGGCAATCCCTCCTCCATCAGGGTGTCGGCGTCGGCGTCGGCGTCGGCGGACTAGCTGTCGAGGAGGCGGAGAACGAAAACACACCGTTGGCGGGCGGATTCTGGGTGCTAAACTTCCACGTGCCAGGCGTTGCGGTCAAAGCCATTGCCGGTAATCGTCCCCGTCCCGCTGACGGTAAGGAACCCATTACCCTGCATGACAATGGAGGATGCTGTCAGGTTAAACGTAAATCCGCCAACACTCCAGAGACCAGCCAGTGGGCCGGAATTAAAGTTCCAAGGCGCGGCCATCGTCACTGAAGCTCCGACGCTTACGAATGTCGCGAAGTCTCCTGATCGGCTGACAACTGTTGGCGGCTGCTCCAGTCCCGTTGAGCCAATCCTGTTACCTTGGTAGCAGTGTTGACCGAAGTCGAGTTGAGCTGCGCGCCGCCCTTGATTGTGATGGAGCCAGTGATTGGCACTGCCATTGGCGCTGCCTGTGGTTGCGACGCCATGAGTCCATAGGCGCCATAAAGTGTTACGCCCGCGCCGAGCAGGGCAACGGCGGCGAAGAGCGTCCGTTTGATTGTCTTATCCATATTCATATTCTTGGGCTGCCCCTTATGTTCGCGTTCTAATTTTTGGTTCCAAACACGACCACGGTCAATACGCGAGCGCATGTTTACCTGATCATCTCACACCGCTTCGGAATTTCTTCCGAAAATTTCGCGCATGCCTTATCGAAATTTTTCTCAAAACGACAGGTCTTGGGCAAACAAACATCAGTTGAAGAAGACGAGCGCCGTCAGCCACACCGGACTTGGCGAGCCGCCGAACATGGGAAGGATCATTCTCTCCCAAACATCGGCTGAACGGTGAAGAGCAGCGTGGCACTCAGGAGCAGCGTGAGGGCGAACAGAAAAGGTCTGGCCGATTGAACCCTACGCGACATGAACGCTGATTCTCAGGTCGAATTAGTAAGAATCAAATATCGACGAATCCCGCCTCAGAGGCGGGATGTAATCAAGGGAAGACGACCACCCGCCTTCGCGCGAGGTTATGGCGGGCAGGCGGACTACACGGATCAAAGGAATCAAACATCAAGAGAGGCTCGCGAAACACCGGCTTCGACGGCTACGGGCGTGGCAGCCGCGAATGAACGCTAGTGAGGAAAGCTTCGATACCGAATTCACAATTCGCACTGAATGCCTCCTTCAGATTAGTGGCAATTGGTGTAATTCGTGTCTCAATTCAGGCCAAGCCATTTGACCTGAAAGTTGCCTTCGGTGAGTTGATACACAGCCGTGGTTGAAAAAGTTCCCTCACCTGTTTCTTGTTCTTCTGATCGAAGGCGGGGCGCTGATGGCGGTGGAATTGATGGGCGCCAAGTTGGTGGCGCCGTTCTATGGCAACTCGCTCTATGTCTGGACCGCCGTGCTCACGATTACCGTTCTGGGCTTGACGCTCGGCTATTACACCGGCGGGCGGCTCGCGAAAAAGGAGCGTCCGAAACAACGCTCTTCGTCGTTCTCGAAATTTCGGCGGTGCTCGTCCTGGCATTGCCATTGACCGCTTCGATTGCCATAGGCGCTTACAAAGGGAATGGATCTGATCGCCGGGATCTGCGTTACGTGCATCCTCCTGCTGCTTCCGCCGATGCTCTGTTTCGGGATCGTGGGCCCGATGGTGGTGAGCTTGATGTCTTCACAGCTCGAAACAGTCGGCAAGACGGCGGGAACAGTCTATTTCACGTCCACATTCGGAGGAATAGCGGCGACGTTTTTCCTGGGACTTTATTTCATCCCTGTCGCCGGACTCAGATGGTGCGCGACTGTCACAGGCTTGGCGTTGGCTGCGTTGCCTGTCGTTTACATCGCAAAGAGGGCGTTTGGCGGGTCCGATGTAGCCGGCATCGGTGATGCCGGTTCCAAAGACTTTGGCGGGAACAGAGGGCCGGGATCAAGCGATCCCGGCTACAGCTGTCGGCATCGGTGATGCCGGTTCCAAAAGCGGAGATCGCCCGCGCACGCTGGAACGAGTGCCGGTCGGGGACGCCTCTCCTTCGCAAGGGAGACGGGGAGGGTGAGGGTTTTTTGGTAACACGCACCATCTACCTGTTTGCCGTGCTCGAAGGCGCGACGGTGATGGCCGTCGAGCTGATGTCCGCGCGAATGGTCGCGCCGTACTTTGGTTCATCGCTCTACGTCTGGGCAACGGTCATCGGCTTCACGCTGCTGGCGCTGGCGATCGGTTATTTTCTCGGTGGCGTCATCGCCGACAAATACCGCGGCCCTGATGCTCTGTTATGGGTGCTGCTGATCGCGTCAGTGTTTTTACTGCTGATGCATCTGTCCGCGTCGCTGTTAACGATCGCTTTTGAAAATATCAGCCCTCGCGCCGCTGTTGTTCTGGTCAGCGCGGCGCTGATTCTGCCGCCGCTAATGTTTCTCGGCATGGTACCCACGTTCCTGATACGAAGGGTGTCGGCGACCGCCGATCATGCCGGAGGCAGCACCGGCATTGTGTACGCAATTTCGTCCGCCAGCGGCATCATCGCGCTGCCGGTGTTCGGTTTTTTATCATTCCGCGATACGGGTTGACGCTGCCTTCCATCGTTACCGGGCTTGCGGTCGGGGCGTTCCCGTTCGCGAAACTCGTCGCGCGAAAAAAGCTACGCGTCGCTTTTGCTCGTGCCCGTCATTTTGTTTTCTTTTGTGGCAATCAAGACTCAGCAGCCAGGCAAAGGTGTCGAGGTGCAGTATTTTTCCGAAGGATTATTAGGGCAGCTTTTGGTCGCTGACGTGTCGCATTACAGGGACCAGAAATTCAATCACCGTTACCTTTTTGTGAACCGCATCGGCCAAACGTGTCTTGACAAAGACACGCTCAAGTCAAAATGGGGTGATATCTATTACCTTGCTTCGATTTGCAGCAAGTTCCCCGAAAAATCCGATGCACTGATACTCGGCGTGGGCGGCGGTGCCTTCGCCAATATCCTCCAAAACAACGTGGGGTTTAACGTGGATGCAGTCGAACTGGACAGACGTGTCCCGGAAGTTGCACGGCATTACTTCGGATTAAGCGACAAAGTGAACATTATCGTTGACGACGCCAGGCACTACCTCGAAGAGACGCAAAAAAATATGACGTCATAGTATTCGATGCTTATCGCGGCGAGTTCCCTCCGCCGCATGTTTTCAGCCTTGAATCGCTAACCAGGGCGAAGTCTCTTTTGAAAAAGGACGGTCTGATCGTCGTAAACTATAACGGATTTTTGGAGGGAAACCCAGGACGAGCAGCCAGGTCGATCTACAAAACGCTGCTTGCCGCTGGCCTGGAGGTGAGAATCCTCCCGACACCGGGCGCTGAAGCCACCAGGAGCGTCGTGTTTGTAGCAAGCAGGCACAAACAGGATTTCCACAAGCTGCGGATGACACTGTCGAAGGATGGACAACAGGTGGACATCGAGACGTTTTTCTATGATCCGCAGAAACTGGATCTCAACGATGCGGTGATTTTGACTGACGACAAACCGATCCTGGAGCTGTTAAATATCCCCGGCGGCAAAGTATGGCGCAAAACATACACCGAGATGACCAAAGCATTTTGTAAAGAAGGCGTTCCATTGTTCAGGTAATCTCCCGGGGAGAGCACGCCGCCCGCAAGATCTAACCGCTGGAGACCCACAACGCGGAACTGCGAGACCTCGTTCCGGTCTAGATGGCCGCTGCGAAGCCACCACTTGCATTTTCGCGTGAAGCAGGAATTCGACGGCGCCACCCACGTCTCGATCGTCTCTTCGCCACGAGCCCGCTCTATTTTGTCACGTTTTGCACCCACGTTGCGAAAGCCTGATCTCGCCCACGATGAGATCCACACGCGTTTCGTTGCCTATTGCGAAGCGTGCCGAGCATGACTTTAACGTCGCCGTTGGCCGCTATGTATCATGCCTGACCATGTTCATTTGTTCGTGCGCGGAAGCCAGCTTTTTAGATTAGGCCCCTGGGTCGGCCATTTGAAACAAGCCTCTAGCTGAAGGCCGCTAGATTGTCTCCGAGCAAAACACAGCTTTGGGAGGAAGGATTCGCTGATCACGTCTTGCGAAGCGATGAGAGTTACTGCAGAAGTGGAATTGTGTCCGTGAGAATCCGGTGCGCGCTGGACTTGTGAAATCGGCAGAGGATTGGCCGTTATCAAGGAGAATCGCTGTATATCGATCGTGCATGATTCGCTGCTTAGCCACACGGTCCGTTGCAGGACGAATCCGTCCGGTGTGCTGGCACGGCTGTGGCCGGGTCCATCTCGGCGCTCGTCGTCCATCAAGCAGACGGGCCCATAGGGCCGTGCGCTACGCGGCAGTGCGAAGCCCTTCGCCTGAATCGGTGCGGCACCGGCCTTACGCATCGCGCGGCGCTTCATGAGCAGTGCGCATGACTGATACAAAGGATTGCCATCCTAGAAAACGCCCGCGACAAGATGAACTCGTCGCGGGCGTTTAGGGTGAATCCGGTCTATTTAAGCTGAAATACTCGTGCTGCCTGATGCATCACGGGCGCTTGATTTCGACCGCGATCGTCCCCCAGTGCTTATTGGCGCCCGCGAACGACTCTGGTTCTGCTGCACGGCGTACCTGCGAAGAGACGTGCCCGCCGCGGTCCCTCCTCCGTGCGCGTAGTGCGAGGTTCGTGACCGCCGGCGTGCCCGTGGGAGCCGCAGCGCCGAGGTCGTCGCCCGCGCCGAGCGAAGTATACGTCGAAGTTGGTGCCTTGCACCGGCGGCAACGGCAGGTTGGCTGTAGTGCGGGTGTGGTGGTTGTTCCGCTCGGAGTTCGCATGCGCTCTGCGCGATCGGGGTTGACGTGTCGTTGCCGCCGAGCTCGACGACCTGGACGGTAGGAGTCTTTGCTGATGGTCTTCACGATAGGTGACCGTGATCGTTCCGGGCTCGCGTTGCTCCCACCGCCGTTTAGCCACGGCCGAACTCGTAGTCATTGGTGTTGCCGGTGAAGTTCAGCGACCCCGCCCCGATGTTGTTGAACGTCGGGCCGCCGAGGCCTGTGCTGCGTGAACGTGGCGGTGTCAGCCGACCGCGGACTCCATGAACGTGAACACGAGGTAGGTCGTGTTCGCCTTGAGGGTGAAGCTCGTCGACGTCATGGTGCGTCCCCATGCTGGCGGTTCCGGTGGCTACCTACCGTCGCTGTAGTCGCACACGCGGTCGGCGTAGCCGTAGCCGTTAGCCGTCGGTGAAGGCCGTAGCCGAAGCTGTAGCCGTTGCTGTAGACGTCGGCTGTAGGCTGTAGGCGTAAACGTCGCTGTAGCTGTCGGCGTGTAGCATGTAGCTGTAGCTGTCGGCGTAAACGTAGCTGTAGCTGTCGGGGTAAATGTAGCCGTAGCTGTCGGCGGTAAACGTTGCTGTAGCTGTGGCTGTAGGCGTCGGCGTATCGGTAGCCGTCGGCTGTAGCGTCGGTGTGCTGTAGGCGTTGGCTGTAGCTGTGCGGTCGTCATGTAGCTGTAGCTGTCGGCGTCGGTGTATCGGTAGCCGTCGCTGTGGCTGTCGGCGTAGTAGCTGTAGCTGTCGGCGTGTGTCGGTAGCCGTTGCTGTAGCGTCGTGGCTGTCGGCGTCGGTGTATCGGTAGCCGTCGCTGTAGCGTGTTGGGTGTATCGGTAGCTGTAGCCGTCGGCCGTCGGCGTAGTGTCGCCGTAGCTCGTTGCCGTAGGCTGTAGCTGTTGCTGTCGCCGTTGGTGTAACTGTAGCTGTAGCTGTAGCTGTCGCGTGTGGGAGTCGGCGTCGGCGGCACCTGTGGTGGAGGCGGAGAACGAAAACACACCGTTGGCGGGCGGATTCTGGGTGCTAAACCTCCACGTGCCAGGCGTTGGGTCAAAGCCATTGCCGCTAATCGTCCCCGTCCCGCTGACGTTAAGTGAACCCATTAACCCTGCTGGACAATGGTGGATGTTGCTAGGTCAAACGTAAATCCGCCAACACTCCAGAGACATAGGTCAGGCCGGAACCAAAGTTCCAAGGCGCGGCCATCGTCACTGGAGCTCCGACGGGTCACGAATGTCGTGAAGTCTCCTGATCGGCTGACAACTGTTGGCAGCGCTCCAGCCCCGTTGAGCCATCCTGTTACCCGGGTAGCAGTGTTGACCGAAGTCGTGTCGAGCGTGCGCGCCGCCCTTGATGTGTGATGGTGCCAGTGATTGGCGCTGCCTGTGGTGTTACGACCGCGCTGAGCTGGGAGGAGTCGCCGGTGGCGGTGGCCTGAACTTGGCGCCAATAAAATCTGAGGAGAAGACGCTACCAGCTGGTCTGAAATTGCCGTTCGCGTCGGCCACCACGTCCCACGGTTGGAACGATTGTTGGTTGGGGTTTGTTTCGACCACAATCATGTTCACGGTTTCGCCGGGCTGGAAGCCGGTGCCGTGTGAAATAGACATAGGTGTATGGCGCGTAATCTTCGCGATCGGTGGTGAGGGTCGGCTCGTCGTTAGGGCGCATCCGGGTCCGCGGCGTCTGGTGGCTCTGAGGCGTCGCTGCGCAGCGGTCAGCCAGATTAAATACCTGCGAGGCGAGCGGTTCGTACAGCTTGGTCGCAACGTGCGGCCGATCTTACGCAGGGCGGCTTTGTCGGCTGCCGTTAGGTCGGCCGTGAGCGGCTGGCCGGTTTGCGGTCTGCGCCTGGTCGGACGAAATACCGGCGTCAGCGCCGCTGGCTACAGGCGCGTCACCTGTGTCTCGGCCGGACGCCGTTGGCGGACTGCTGCGGTCCACCGACGAAGGAAACCAAGCTTAGCAAGGTTAAAGCGGTTAGTGACAGCGCCACGAACAGGGCGGTGCCTCGTTTTTGGGTGTGTCGAATTAGTTTACTCATATTTTTCTAACTGTTGTGGGGTGAGTGGCGGAACTGCTGAAAAGCTGAATGGAGCGACGAGGAGTGACATAGAAGGTAAAGTCGCGAGGGTAGCGATGAGGGAGTGTGGAAGCGACCGAGTTTCAAATGCTGAAAGCCATCTCAGCTCTTTGACCTCCTAAGTTTTCGGCGGATGCCTTCGATTCCCGCCAATGCCAGTCCGAGCAGAGCAACCGTAGCACCGCCGTCGGGGATAGCCTGACTCGCGGCAGAAAAGGAAAACACGCCGTCTGCTGGGTCATCCTGAGCGCTAAAGCTCCAAGTGCCAGTGTGGCAGTAAAGCCGTTACCTGTAACAGTGCCCGTTCCAGAGACGGCAAGAAAACCGTCTGCTTGAAAGACGATGTTGGATGCGATTAAGTTAAACGTGAACCCATCAACCTGCCAAAACAGCAGTTATTGCGCCGGAACTAAAAGTCCACGTAGAAGTGAAACGTTACCGTGTCTCCGACAGTAACAAACGCGGCGAAATCTCCACTGACGCTCTGCACTGTGGGCATGGCCCCGTTCTCGTCCAACCAACCCGATGACCTGTGTTGCCGTATTGACAGTAGACCGCTGTCCAACTGTGCGCCCCCTGCGAAAGTGATAACACTGTTGATCGGAACGGCCTGAGCTTGCTGGACGCAAAGTGCGCAACTGATTAACCCCAGCGCGAAGAAAACCAAAATTGTCTTACTTGATCTATTTTTCATTGTTTTCCTCTCGATGGCATAATTAAGAAATTGAGTTTGCCTTTAGGAAAGCTGCTTCCATGCCATGGAGTTTGTTTGCGGTCGATGTTGTTATCGTAAAGTCATTGTATATGAAACATTTAAAATAATTAACTTTAATCTTCTGCGGTTCAAAGCAGCTATGCTAATTTGTAAAGAATACCGACGTCCACAGGCGCATAACCTCATTCTATGGGTATAAATGGTTACTATCTAAAGAGTTACGATTCAACGTAAGGAAAGACGGCAGTCTTCGCCTTTATTCGTCGTCGTTCTGCGTATCCGGCCATGACGTGACAACCGAGCGCCGAGCATGAGGCCGGGCCGGGTGGGACTCGCACTGCATGTCGGGAGCGTCACGCTTGCAGCGTGCTGGTCACCGCGATATCAGCAGGACGACGAACTTTGAGCCGACTTTGCCGCGATGTCTGGTTGTTGCGCTGATAAAAGCTCGTGATCGCAATATGCGATCATCCAGCGGCTTAGAATGCGTGCGCTATCCATACGTGTAATTGCCGCGTCTGGCGCTTCGTGGCTACGGTTTCCAAGTGCTCTGAAGAGCAGCTCGTACGTTTACATGCGAGCGGGCGCAAAACTCATCATTGAGTTTTTGCTTCAGCGAGCAACCGCCTGGCATCCGAAGCAAACGGCTCCTGAAGCCCAGCTGCCAACGCGCCGTTCCAGGGCCTCTGTGGCTTGGGGCTTTTGCTTGCTGCAACTGACGATGCCCCCAGGTAGTAGGACCCCTTGGCGTCCAACGGGGTCGCACGGGCACTCTCCCGCAACAATTGAAGAGCACGAGAATAATCTTTTCTCTGGTAGGATATTTCGCCGAGGGTTCGCGCCAGTTCAGGATCATCCGGCAGAGCTTTTCGTGCTTTGACAGCGAATTCGTAGGCTGTATCCAAAGCTGTCGGATCATCCAGATACAAATCCGCCAGGCGCTTTTGGGCAGGAGCGAAATTGGGATAGACTTTTCAAGATCGCGGTGTAAGTAGCAATAGCCGTCCTGGCCTCGCCTCGTTGCTCCTCGATAGCAGCGCGCACCGCCAAAGCAGGCACATAATTCGGGTCCGCTTTGAGAAGTTTCTGGATCTCGCTCGAGGGTCACAGCTTCTTTTGGATTTCTATCCAGCGCTGTCATGCGCAAAAACGATTGCGCATCTCCGGAAATCTCCGGAGCCGGCGCCACTTTTAAGGTGCGTTCCATTAACTCGCGGGCTTCACTTACTTTTCTTCAGCAATACGTAACTGAACGAAGTACAA
>ERZ1370068.1535-contig-11440_pt1 | contig 14746 bp, 22 predicted proteins | sample MGYA00561227_ERZ1370068 | MGnify/ENA primary metagenome ERZ1370068 (study PRJEB38410, sample SAMEA6850437) | metagenome | study: Metagenomic assessment of the ecological functions of the soil: analysis of the soil microbiota associated with the...
ACGGTATGCTTCGTTCAGTTACGTATTGCTGATCGCGTCCGAGCACCGACACGCGCGGCACCGTGTAGCCACGCGCCAGGCCGGCGCGCATGTTGGCGATCTGCTCGTCGAAGTAGCGCGGCACGTCGCGCAGCCGCGCGAGTGCGAACGATACGCGGCCGCGGTGGCGAAGCCCTGGCGCGGCGTGAAGTCGGTCCAGAAGAACGTGTCGCTGTTGAATGGCGCTTCGTAGGTTCGGTGACTGCACGTCGCTGGCGAGCGCGCGCGAGAGGTGCGGAAGATCTGCGCGTTGATCTTCTCTTCGGGTGAGAGCTGGTCGAACGGGAATGGTGTCGAGCGTGGCGAGGTTCGCGTCCAGTAGGCGAGCCTCGCCTGTTGTGACGCGGCATCGACGCGCGGGAAGCGATCGCTTGCCGGACCGCCGCGTCCAGTTCCTGTTGCCGCCAGTTCCATTCCTCGGTGTAGAGCGCTCGGAGTCGAGCGTCGGCGGAGGTGTCCGTCTGGGTCTGGGCCGATACGGGCGAGAACGACGGCGCCACCGTGATCAGGACCAGATCAGCATGACGTGCGCGAGGGGTCTCGACATGACGCGCGATTATGGCATGGCCAAATGCGCTCTCTGCTTGGTCAGCGTCACGGCCACGCTCCCTGCGGAGATAATGCGCCGCCCCCGTTGGTGCCTTTGTAGCCGCTGGTCCCAGTGTCAGGTTCCTTTGATCCGCCATTGGTGAGCGTTCCCAGAACGACTGCGCACCGCAATACCATCCGAACTCGTGAACTGACTGCTGGCCTGGAAGCCCGCTGCCGTGCCTGTGACGGTGGCCTTTCCGTAGCTGACGTCACTGGTCCGGCTGACGAAGACGGACAGGTCGTCGAGAGTTCGGTGACGCTCCACTTGGCGGACATCGTGCCGGCGAGGTGTTCCGTCCTGCTCGCTCCTCGATCTCACCGCGCACCTCACCGCTGCTGGGAGAGTGAGGCGGTACAGGTGAGGCCGGATGACCCCGTTGGGCTGGGCCTGCTGAACGGTCAAGATTGTAGTCGATCCGGAAATCGCCTTCGTAAACGGCGACACCGCCCTGACGTCAAACGACCTGCGTCGCGACGATCGTCGCCGCCTCGCCACCGGCGCCGCCGGCGACGATGCCAATCGTGGTGAGTGAGATGCGCCTCCCGCTCGCGCCGCCCGCTCCGCCCGCACTCGATCCAGCAGCTGCGCTCGCACGCCTCGCGCTGCGGTCAGCACGTTGGTCTGCGCGATCGTGACGGCTGCGGTCTCGGCCTGATACGCGGCCGACGCGGTGATCTGAAACGCGCCGCTTCCCGTCGGCGTCATGGCCGGTGACCGCGGCGCGGCCCGCGGCGTCGGTCGTCAGCGTGATCGTCCGGGCGCCGCTGAACGTGGCGCGCCCGCCCTGGATCGTAAACCGCACGGTCGCGCCGGCGACCGGCTGATTGTTGCGATCGCGGACCTCGACAATCGGCGCGACGGCGGTCTTCTGCTGGATGACGTTGATCGCGTCTTCGCCGTCGACGACGACGATCGTGAGACGCGAGGGCGGCGCCGCGCGTTCTGCGGCGGCGTCGGGCGGTGGAACTACTGGCGGCAATCAGCAGGACAAGCGCGACGACACCTCACATACAGGCTCCCTCCGATCGCCCCGAAACCTCGGGGTGGGAGACCAGTGCGGCTGCAGCCTAGCACCTATCGCTCTGCGCAACCTCAGCTTATCGAGTCGTCGGCGAGACCGGCACGATCTCTGCCTCAGCAGTCCTCAAGATTCTACGGATCTGCGGATCTCCGCGGAAACCGCCTCGATTCCATCGGCGGTACACACGGTATTTCGTGACCTGCGCACCAGCGGCAGTAACTGACGACGAGCTGCTGACGACTGATGATATGACCAGACGCTTGATTGCCGCAACCGTCGTGTTGTTCGTGGCGTGCGGTCCGCCGCAGGACCAGATCGCCGCGGGCGCGCAGGCCGCACAGGCCTCACCGCTGCCGACAGGCACGCTGGACCAATTGCTCGCGCCGATTGCGCTCTACCCGGACTCACTGCTCGCGCAGATGCTGATGAGCGCGACCGACGCCCGCGAAAATCACCGAGCTCGACAAGTGGCTGAAGGCCAACCAGAAGCTGAAAGGCACGCCGCTTCAGGACGCCGCGGTCAAGGCCGGGTTCGATGCGAGCTTCGTGGCGTTGGTGCTCTTCCCTCAAGTCGTGGCGCAGGATGGCGGACCAGATCGCGTGGACGACGGTCCTGGGGCAGGCGTTCACGTCCGATCGAAGACGCGGTGTTTGCCAGCATCCAGAAATTGAGGCTGCAGGCGAAGAACGTCGGGACGCTGAAGAGCTCGCCACAGCAGGAGGTCGAAACCAAGACCACGTCAGCCGGCCAGGAAGTGATCGTCATCGAGCCCGACCAATCCGCAGATCGTCTACGTCCCGCAATACAACACCGAGGTGGTCTACACCCAGGCTCCGACGACGGTGGTCGTCGTCGAGGAAGACAATGACGCTGACGAGGCGGTCGCGGCTGGCCTCATCGGGTTCACCGCCGGGATCGCGATTGGCGCGGCGATGGACAACAACTACTACTACGGTCCGTACGGATTGCACGGCGGCGGCTACATGCTACACGACGCCTGGGACGACTACTACGACCATCGGGAAGACGCTCGCGAGGACTGGCAGGATCACCGCGAGGACCTCGTCGAGGAGCGCGGCGATCGCGCGGAGAACCGATCGGAGCAGCGGACCGAGCGCGCCGGCACGACCCAGGAGCAGCGCACGGACCGTCAACAGACGCGGCAGGAAAATCGACCGAGTCGCAGGCGCAACGAACGGAGCGGCACGCAGGCACAAGGCGCGTCGACCCAGAGCGCGACGTCACAGGCACAGACGTTCGGGTCGCACCGGAAGTGCCGAAGCCCGCGGTTACGGCGACGGAAGCAGAAGTCAGGCAGCGAAGCCGAGCGCAACGAGCGGCGGCTCGGACGCATTCTCGGGATATTCGAGCGGACAATCGCAACGCTCGTCCAGTGCTCGTGGACAACAGAGCCGAGGCAGCTCGCGCTCGCGCGGCGGCGGCGGCCGCCGCCGGTGAGCGCTTCGGAAGAGGTCGACACACATGACCAGGACATCATGATCGATCAGCACGATCTCGGCCCATGCGCGCAGCCTCGGCTCAGTGTTCGCGTGCGCGTGGCTGGCGCTTCGCATCATCGGCGACCGCCGCGGGACAGACCGCGACGCAGCGCACGTTTGCGACGCCTGAAGACGCCGTCAAGGCGCTCGTCGACACGGTCAAGGCCGGGAACCTCGACGCGCTGCTGGCGATCTTCGGTCCCGAAGGGCGGGAGCTGGCCGCGTCATCCGATCCCGCGACCGCTCGTATGAACCGCCAGGTGTTCGCGGTCGCGTTCAGAGAGCAGTGGCATCTCGAGGATGCGACGCCCGATCGAAAGACGCTCGTCATCGGCAACGAGGAGTGGCCCTTCCCGGTGCCGCTCGTCAAAGGGACGGACGGATGGCGATTCGACACAGCCGCCGGCAAGGAAGAAGTGCTGGCGCGGCGGATCGGACGCAACGAGCTGGAAGCGATCGCGACCTCCCGTGCCTACGTCACCGCGCAGCAGCGCTACGCGCAACAGGGACACGACGGCAAGCCCGCAGGCGTGCACGCGACGAAGTTAAAGAGCGATCCCGGCAAAGAGAACGGCCTGTATTGGCCGACCGCGCGCGGCCAGAAGCGGAGTCCACTTGGTGACCTGGTGGCACAGGCAGCGGAGGAAGGACGTCCGATCGGCGCGGATCGCCCGCAGCCGACGGGCTTTCATGGCTACTACTTCAAGATCCTGACCGGCCAGGGAGCTGCGGCATCAGGCGGAGCCAGGAGCTATATCGTCAAGGGCGAGATGTCTGGAGGATTCGCACTTGTCGCCTGGCCAGCTCAGTACGACGCGACCGGGGTCATGACGTTCATCGTCAATCAGGACGGCACCGTGCGGGAACGAGACCTGGGCCCTCAAACTGACGCCATCGCTCGAAAGATGACGGTCTACAACGCCGACAAATCCTGGCGGCCGGTCAGTGATCGTCATTAAGCGTGATCGTCAGTAGGTGTCGAAGAACTCCTGCACTCGCTTTGGGTCCGACGTCTGGGTCAGTGCGAGCTTCAGCAGGACGCGCGCCTTCGCCGGATTGAGCTCCTTCGACGCGACCGTGCCGACCGTGTCGTCGTCGACCTCGATGTTGCGGCGGACGATGCCGTCGCCGACTCGCGTCGAGCGCACGACCACGACGCCTTTGCCGATTGCGCGCTTGACGGCGTCGAGCGCCGGCGTCGTCATGTTGCCGTCGCCGACGCCGGCGACGATCAGGCCCTTCGCGCCGTTGGCAACGGCGCCATCGATCAGCGTCGGGAGACATCCCGGCGTGTGCGTAAATCACATCGACGCGCGGCAGCACCTGGCCGGTCGCGACCGTGAACGGTGTCGCCGTCGTGTGCGCGCGCGCGGGCGAGCGCATGAACTCACGATCGTCGAACAGGCAGACGCCGACCAGCCCGACTTCCGGTGAGACGAACGTCTGGACGTCGGTGGTGTGACGCTTGGTCATCGCGCGCGCATCGTGGATATCGTCGTTGGCGACCACCAGCACGCCGCGCCCTTTCGCCCTCGGATCGGACGCCACGCCGACCGCGTTGTAGATGTTCAACGGGCCATCGGCGCCGAGCGACGTCGACGGTCGCATCGAACCAGTGAGGACCACCGGCTTGTCGCTCTTGACGACGAGGTTGAGGAAGTACGCGGTTTCCTCCATCGTGTCGGTGCCGTGCGTGATGGCGACGCCGTCGACGTCCGCTGCCGCCAGCAGACGATTGACTTCGGTCGCCAGCGTCACCCACAGCTCGTCGTTCATGTCCTGGCTGCCGACCGACGACACCTGCACGCCACGGACGTCCGCGAACTTCTTCATTTGCGGCACGGCGGCGATGAGGACATCGACGGCGACCGCGCCGGACTGGTATCCGGCAGCGGTCGTGGACTCGGCACGTGCCGGCAATCGTGCCGCCGGTCGCGACGATGACGATGCGCGGACGTGAGGAGTCGATCGGACATCACCATCTCCTTTGATTGCCGCCGGAACCCTTTCCGGTCACCCGGCTCAATGAGTAGAAGAGAGGTTCACAAATGCTGTCTCGATTGAGTTCCATGGTTGCCGTGCGCCGCCGTGGCCGTCCCCGCCGTTGCGCAAACGGCAAGCCCACCGATCCGCAAATCGCTCACATTGCCTACACCGCCGGCGTGCTCGACGTTGAAGCGTCAAACAGGCTGGCGATTTCGAAGAACGCCGATGTTCGCGCGTTCGCCGAACAGATGATGAAGGATCACACCGCCGTCAACGATCAGGCGCTCGCCCTCGTCAAAAATACGGAGCACGCCGGAGGACAACGCCACGAGCAAGGCCTTGACCGCGCAGGCAGCGGCGAAGCGCGCCGAGCTGGCCAAACGCTGAGCGGCGCGAGAGCCGACTAAGGCTTATCGCCAACGAGTGGCGTACAAGACCGTGAACGGCGCGCTCGAAACCACGCTGATTCCGTCTTCATCAGACGCCGAGTTGAAGAGCCTCCTGCAAACCGGCCTCAAGTTGTTCCAGGGGCCACCAGCAGCACGCGGAACAGACTGCGAAGAAAGTGAAGTGAAGCGGCTGCTGCTCGCTCTCGGCCTCGTCGTCGCCGCCGCCGGATCCGCTCCGGCAGTGGCGCCGCCATGCGCGGGATCCCCAAAATCGCCGCGATGTCGTTCTCGGCGCCGAAAGATCCGATCAGAGTCGGTGACATCGAATGGGTGAACCACGACGTCGTCGATCACACGGCGTCCACCGAAAGGCCGGTGGGTGGAATGTGTCGATCGCCGGGCAAGAGCGCAACGGTCGTGATAGAGGAAGGCCGGAATTAGCTACTATTGCCGCTATCACCCGAACGCCGGTCGCGCGATCGTGGTGACCGCCCGAGCCAAGCGCTGAGGACTGGCCCGGGGATCCCCGGGAAACCATTAATGTTTCTTTCTTCTTCTACTGCCGCTGCCGTGCGCAGATTCGGCACGGAATCAAACCCTCTTGAGAAAATTCAGTCGAATGGCGTCTATAGATGAGATAAGAGGGTCAGGAGTCTGAGATGGGTAATAGCGATCTCGTCCGGGAACCAGTTTCCTCGATTGAGAAAGACGCGTTGCATGGACCATGGTCACTTGAGCGTGTTCGCCCGGTGACTGCCGCAACGGGCGATCACGACCGCTCCATCGCCGCCTTAAAGAAGTTGCTTTCAATTCCGTACGAGGGGCCGTTGGCTGCACACGTCCCACTCACACCAGCGCTACTCAAACTTGATCCAATGTTTGATCCCCTACGCAACGATCCGCGTTTCAAAGCGTTGACTGAGAGCTCCGCCGCGTCTGGTTCTCCCTAAGACTGCAATAAAGGCGCAGTCTCAAACGGACTTGGATCACCTGAAATTGCTCACCTCGAACTACCGCTCGTCGATGTGCTCGAGGAACGGCAGATCTTCGCGTAGGAAGCGAATTCGCTTGGGCTTCAACGATGGCGCGGGTATGATCAACCACGGAATCGGCCTGTTGCACGAACCGAAGTTAAATGAGTCGCTCGCATTTACCGGTATGGAACGCGAACCAACCGTGGGCACATGCGCGATCTGCGGACGACCGCTCACGCAAGGATGGTAGAATGCCTTCGTTGTCTCGCTGATCTTGGTTTTCTGAGCGGCAGTCAAGAACCTGGACAAATCTGAAACAGCGCCGACGATTGACGCCTGGACCGCTGAAGTACGATCACTTCGAAGTGGAAGTCGGCGCGGACGGTTTTCCGATCGAGCTCGGCGCAGGAGCAATGGCGATAACTTATCGCGCGCGCGACACGGTTTTGAATTCCGTGGTCGCTCTTAAAGTCATAGACCGAAAAGTCGCGAAGATGCCCGGAGTCCGATCGCGTTTCTTGCGCGAAGCGCGCGCGGCCGCGCAAATTCATCATCCGAATGTCGCGCGTGTCAGTCATTACGGCGAACAAGACGGCGAGTGTTTCTATGTCATGGAGTTGGTCGAAGGCGAAACGCTCGAAGCCAAAGTCCGGCGCGAAGGTCCGATGCCGCTCGCGCTGGCGCTTGAAATAATCGAACAAACGGCGCGCGCGCTGGCCGCCGCGGAAAAGTGCGGCGTGGTGCATCGCGACATCAAGCCGTCCAACATCATGCTCGAGTCGGATCCGAGCGGCGCGTTGATTGTTAAAGTGATCGACTACGGCATCGCTAAAATCCTCGATCCGGAAGCAGAACGCGGCGCCGAGCAAACTCAAACCGGATTCATTGGAACCCCAGCCTTCGCCAGTCCCGAGCAGTTCGCTCCTTCCGAACAGACGAAAATCGATACGCGATCGGACATCTATTCGTTAGGCGCGACCTTTGGTATTTGCTTTCCGGTCGTGTGCCATTTGTTGGGCGCACGCTCCGAGAAGTTGCGGCAAAACAGGCGGAGGAACTCCCGCTCGAGCAACTGAAGAATGCTCACGTCCCGGCGCGTGTGATCGCGCTCTTGCAGTCGATGTTGGCTGTCGATCCAGCGAAGCGCCCGCAAACAGCGCGCGAACTTCTGTCGGCAATCCACCGCTGCTACACAAAATTCAGCACGGAAGCACGTTCACGCCGGAAGCGATCTATCATAGTCGCTGCCGGAGCGATTCTAGTTCTCGGTGCGATCGCAATCGGCACCTGGCTGTATCAGCGCGCGCAATCTTCCGCTGAGATCGAACGCTCGATCGCGGTTTTGCCTTTTGAAAACCGGAGCGAAGACAAAGCGAATGCCTACTTCGCCGAGGGCATCCAGGATGAGATTTTGACGCGCTTATCCAAGATCGCCGATTTGAAGGTAATCTCGCGCACTTCCACGCAGCATTACAAAAGTGCGCCGGAAAACCTGGCCGAGATCGGCAAGCAGCTTGGGGTTGCTCACATCCTGGAAGGAAGTGTGCAGAGGAGCGGCGACGGAGTGCGTGTGAACGTGCAGTTGATCAAAGCCGCTAACGATTCCCATCTGTGGGCCGATACCTTCGATCGCAAACTGACCGACATCTTTTCAGTCGAGAGTGAGGTGGCCAAAGCCATCGCCGAGCAGTTGCGAGCGAAACTCACCGGTCAGGAAGAGCAAGTCATCGCCGCTAAACCCACCGACAACGTCGAGGCTTACGATGCCTACCTGCGTGGTCTGGCTTATACACTGAAAGCGGCAACCACACCCGCCAACGCCCTTGGCGCACAGAAATATCTCAGAGAAGCGGTGCGCTTGGACCCGAAGTTCGCCCTTGCCTGGGCGCTGCTGTCATACGTCGATGCGAGCGGCTACCTCACACAGACTCTTCAACCAACGGTCGCCCTGCGTGAAGAGGCACGGCAGGCAGCCGAAACCGCGCTCACTCTTCAGCCCAATCTCGGCGAGGCCGTATTGGCCAAGGGCCATTACCACTACGCCTGCCTAAAGGATTACGACACCGCGGTGCGTTACTTTGAGCAAGCACGTCAGTTCCTGCCCAATAGCAGCCGGATTCCTGAATCGCTGGCCTATGTCGCGCGGAGGCGAGGCCAGTGGGACCGGAGCGAGTCGTATCTCAACGAAGCCGAGCGGCTCGACCCGCGCAATGTCATCCTGCTCACCGAGCACGCGCTCTTCCTATGGGTTTCAGCGTCGTTTTCCCGAGGCGCTGCGAAAGCTTGATCAGGTTCTTAATATCACACCCGACGACGTGGATATCATCGCGCTCAAGGCGAATATCGCACAAGCCGAGGGCGACCTGCCGCGTGCCTCGGCGCTCCTCGCTCCGCTCCATCCGGACGCCGACGACGCCAGCGCCTTGGAAACACAAGTTTACCAAGCGATCCTGGAGCGCCGCCCTGCGCCAATCATCCCTCGGCTAAAGGAAATATTGGCCAAGCCTGATCCCGCGTTGGGCTACATCAATGGCGAACTGCGCTTCTATTTGGGCTGGGCGCAAGAAGTAGCCGGTGAGCATGCCGCCGCCCAGGAAACTTGGCGACAGGCGCGCAGCGAACTGGAACTTTTCCTCAAAGAACAGCCAGAAAATTCTATTCTGATTGGTGATCTCGCGCTGACCAATATGGGTCTCGGTGACAAAGCCGCCGCATTGGCTCTGGCCGAACGGGGTATGGCGCTGCGCCCGATCGAGAAAGACGCGTTGGAGGGTCCCGCTCGGATCGAGATCCTCGCCCGGGTAGCGGCGGGCACGGGCGAACCCGACCGCGCCATTGCCGCTTTACAGAAACTACTCTCGATACCAAGCGCCGGTGCGCTCGCCGAATCCATGCCGCTCACTCCTGCGCTGCTCCGGCTCGATCCGATGTTCGATCCGCTACGCAACGATCCGCGTTTCAAAGCGTTGACTGAGAGCTCCGCCGCGTCTGTCTCTCACTGAAAAGAATTATTCATCCGCGTTCTTCGCTGCAATCGCAGATCCGCTCTGGCCATATCGCGACAACGATGAGAGCAACGATGATCCCGACTGAAACTTCAATGAATCGATGCAGGGCAACGATCCACGCGGGATTTGTGCGCGGAATCAAAACAATGATCGTCAGGGTGACACTGGCATATCGATAAGCGGTCTTCTCCAGCCGAAAGCCAAACGAAAGTAGGCCGATGAAAAAGATCGCGAGCATGAAGGCGGCAAGATTTGCTCCGAAATAATTTGCCTCGACTGCTCCGACTGACGCGCCCAGGGCCGTAGCGACTACGCGTTCGATGGACGAGCGTCAGCGTAGCGCCGAGACTGGATTGCATTACGACCAGAGTCGCGATTGCCGCCCAATAAGCTTCGGGCATCTGCACCAGGCGCGCGACGATGACTGACGCGGTCGCCGCGAGCGGCCGTGCGAACGGAGTGTCCAATCGAAGGAAGATTCTCTTTCTGCCAGCTCCAGAGTTTCATGCGTGGCATGATCTTGCTGCGCGAATCCAGTCTTGGCAAGATCGCGTGCAGGAAAAATTCTCAATCCTATCTGAAATGCCGATCTTCGAATGCTTGAGAAAATAGTATGAAGAAAATCCGACTCCCGAAAACCGCGGTGTCCGCACCGGAGGTGGCGCGGGCAGATTCGCGGGCTCATCCGCGAATTGATGCTAAGCCGGAACCATTCGGACTAACGACACTTTTCAGACATGAATGCAGTCAGGAAAACGAAACGAGAAATTTGGCGTACGGCCTTAGCCATTAAGCAGGCTGGATGCCGTGACGTGCTAATCATATCCACGCCAGAATACGTCCGCTTTATCGTAACGATGAAGCTTCCCAAACCTCGTTAGGAATTCATTCTATGAAAACCAAAGCAATAGTTGCAACGCTGTTAATCGCGGCGGCGGCCAGCGCCGATGCGCGTTTTGCGTGGCCCTATCCGCCAAAAGCAGTATCACCGGACGAGATCGGTCACTGGGTTGTGATAAATGGCAATGCGTGGTCACAACGACGTGGAGTCGAGCTCACCACGGCGAGTCCATCCGGTGGCGGACCGGACCGGCGAAAAATCGTCGCGAAGTAAGGGAAACATTTCCCACGTCGCGGGACGATCTCCTGTGTCCTGGGCGCACGGCATCCCGAAAGCAATTCACGTTTTGTGAAATGTCGGTCTTCGAACGCTTGAGAAAAGTAGCATGAAGAGAAAACCGACTCCTAAAAACTCAGATTGGAATATTTCTTTCTGGTTTGTGGTACTGTGGCCGTTGATTGTCGTGGCGATTGTGGCGATTGGATTCCTGGCCCCAGCTTTGATTAAAACACTATGAAGGCTCGGCAGCCGGAATTGAGGGGCATTCCGCAATTCGATTCTGGACGGTGGAAATTGCGTTTGGAGCGTCGTGCCGGTAGCTCGTGTTAACGAAACTACGATGGGCATTGACGTTGATTCGGCCGCACAAACCAGGCTCAATAGCAACAATGAGACACATTGGCTTATGTGTTACCAATCGTGCCCGGCATAGCCGAACGATAAACATCCTGTCGAGCAAGTCGGTAGGCGCCACCGATTACTGAAACAGGCGCGCCAACAATTCGAAGCCCGGTACCCGCAGATTTATTGAACTAACCAATGATCGCACATGGCGCAGGAAATTTTAAACGCCGGGGCCGGTGCTCGTCGGAGTGCATGTCGATTACCGAGATAACGCCAGGCTGTTTGAAGATGGTCACGAGGGAACCATCCAGCAACTGTCAGTAGTTTGTGGCTACTCGTTAAGCCACCCGCGGGTGCTCTGGCTGCGCTCAATGAAGCCGGAAAGAAACTCGAACTTTTTATGAAATGTCCGTTTTCGAAGGCTTGAGAAAATAACATGAAGACAAATCCAACCGCTCAAGAGTCCGGCTGGCGTGTTTCCTTCTGGTTTGCCGTCTCGAGTCCGTTGATTGGTGTTCTGCTCGCCTTCCTCGCCGCGGCGATTTTTGTCGATGATCGAAGAAGCCATGAGCATAACACTAATCATCTTCGTCTTGGTGATTTTACTGTTCGGTTTCGATTCGGCCGGACGAGGTCAATGCCCGTTGCAACCCGGCAACGACTGGGCAAAAACCAAAACTTCTGAGATGTCGGCGGTTAAATTCCTGATAGAACTAAGAAAGCATGGAGGATGTTGGTCATGGCTAAAAACATCGCGCAATTGATGGTAGATACACTCGTTCAGGCGGGAGTGGAACGGGTTTATGGGCTTCCGGGTGACTCCCTCAATGGGTTTACAGACTCGATTCGAAAACAAAAAAGCTGCAGTGGATTCATGTCAGGCATGAAGAGACGGCAGCGTTTGCCGCCGGCGCCGAAGCACACCTGACCGGACGCCTGGCCGTCTGCGCGGGAAGCTGCGGGCCGGGCAACATGCATCTGGTCAATGGGCTTTACGATTGCCACCGAAGTCGTGTGCCGGTGCTAGCTATCGCCGCCCAGATTCCAAGCAATGAAATAGGCAGCGGATATTTTCAGGAAACCGATCCGGCACAACTATTCGCCAAATGCAGCCATTACTGCGAACTGGTTTCTCATCCCGAACAGATGCCGCGAGTGCTGGAGATCGCCATGCAGACTGCAATCGCGAAGCGGGGCGTAGCGGTCGTCATCATACCCGGAGATGTTTCCCTGTTAGAAGCCGGGGAACAGGAGCCGCGAGTTAAGTTTCGCGAGCAGCAAACAACCGTCTGTCCTTCCGACGAAGAGATCGCGTTGTTGGCCAAGGTTCTTAACGACTCGGAAAAGGTCACGATCCTGGGCGGCGCTGGCTGCGCCGGCGCTCACGCGGAATTGATTGAGTTAGCTGGTAAACTCAACGCTCCGATCGTGCATGCACTGCGCGGGAAGGAGTTCATCGAGTACGACAACCCGTTTGATGTCGGCATGACTGGTCTACTCGGATTTACCTCCGGTTACCATGCCATGATGAACTGCGACACCTTGCTCATGCTTGGAACTGACTTTCCCTACCAGCAGTTTTTCCCAAGACACGCCACGATTGTTCAAATCGATCTTCGCGGAGAACAACTCGGCCGTCGCACGAAGCTGGACTATGGATTTGTAGGCGACGTTAAAAGCACTCTGCGCGCTCTTCTGCCAAAGCTGAAGCAAAACGCCGAGGACAAACATCTCAAGCAAAGCGTCGAACATTATCGCAAAGCACGAAAAGGCCTGGACGAGCTCGCGACCGAAGGCAGGGAACAGAAAGGGAGCCATCCACAATTTGTCGCACGCGCGATCAGCGAGCTTGCCAGTGACGACGCCGTCTTCACCTGCGACGTGGGCACACCCACGATTTGGGCGGCGCGTTATCTCACCATGAATGGAAAACGGCGCCTACTCGGCTCCTTCAATCACGGATCAATGGCCTAGTGCTCTTCCACAGGCGATTGGCGCCCAACAAACTTATCCCGGTCGACAAGTTATTTCCATGTCCGGAGATGGCGGCCTCGCCATGCTCACTGGGCGATCTGCTTTCGCTTAAACAGTTGCAGCTGCCGGTCAAAATCATCGTCTTCAGAAATGATGATCTCGCCTTTGTCGAGCTGGAAATGAAAGCGGCTGGCTTCGTCGACTTTGGAACCGATCTGCAGAATCCGGATTTTGCAAAGCTGGCCGAGGCGGCCGGGGTGCTCGGACTCACCGCGGAAACACCACAAGACGTTCGACCGATGATCACGAAAGCTCTTAAGCACGACGGACCGGCTTTAGTGGAGGTCCACGTCCATCGGCAGGAACTCTCCATGCCTCCGACGATAAGTCTCGCGCAAATGAAAGGATTTACGCTCTTCACCCTCAAAGCAGTTTTGAGTGGCCGGGGCGACGAAGTCGTCGATCTGGCAAAGGTTAATCTCTTCCGTTAACCAGTCGGCAGTCGTCAGCTAGAAGTGCAGGAACATACGCAAGAGCCCCACTGCGCCAAAGCATCCCGAAACGCATTTCGCGTTTTGTGAAATATCGATCTTCGAAGGCTTGAGAAAGAATTATGAACACAGCAAAGCTTAAAGGCTTCAACTACCCGCTGACGCCGAAAGGCAAATCGACCCTGAATCCACCTCCGCCGTGGTATTACTCTTCAGACTTCCTCGACGTTGAGTTTTGGGCGCAACCGGCTGCAGTGGCGTCTCTCTTGCCTAACGGATTGGAGCCGGATCCCGCCGCAAATGGTCACTGCAACGCGCTCTTCTACGACTGGCAGTTCAGCGGTGCTAACGAAGAATACCTTGATCCGGCGCGTTATCAGTATCGCGAGTTCTTCATACTCGTGGACGCATTGTTCGAAGGTAGGTCAGTATCGTACTGCCCCTACATTTTCGTCGATAACGATGCTGCGCTCGCGCGTGGCTGGACTCAAGGTTATCCGAAGCGTCTCGGGCAAGTTTTCCAAACCAGGTATTACGCCGCGACAGGGAAAGCCGGTCCGGCACTCGAAACCGGGAGCGAAATTTGCTGGCTAGCCTGACCGCGGCCGGGCAACTCATTGCTGAGGCGGTTGTTACTTTAAGACAAGCGGTAACGGACCCGTCGCTGCTAAAGCAGCAGCCGGTCGTCAATCTCCTACACGTCCCGCGGCTCGCAGCCGGCAAGCACGACAAGCCGGCAATTCACGAACTTGTCGAGAACGTGCCGCACGATCGTGAAGAGTTGAGCAAGCGTGGATAGGAGAAGCTTCTCTCAGTCTGCCCGTCTGCAGAGGCGAAGAAATCTCGGACCTGGCCCCTCTGCGTTGTGGCAAAGGCATACGCGCTTCCATGGCATACGTCGTCGACGACCTGAAAACGCTTAAGGATCTCAGGAAGTAATCCGCTCAACGGCTGCCGAAAGAAATTTCGCGCTACGTGAAATGTCGATCTTCGAACGCTTGAGAAGAGAAAGAAAATCAACACTTCAGATGATCAAAACCATTACAAACACTCAAACCGTCGAACGCATGAACTCACACACCGACAGACGCAATCAGCCCGGCTCCTTTGATCCGGTTGGCTTTACCGTCGTGCCTCCGCGAAGGTTCGAGGACTTACGCGTCGGCGACGTATTCCGCGCCCCAAGCCGCACACTGACGGATGCGCATGCCTCCGCTTTCCAAACGGTTTCGGCTGACAATCACCCGATCCACTACGATGTCGAGTACGCGCGCCGACACGGGCATACCGCTCCTGTGGTGCATGGA
>ERZ1370068.11285-contig-9912_pt1 | contig 14743 bp, 18 predicted proteins | sample MGYA00561227_ERZ1370068 | MGnify/ENA primary metagenome ERZ1370068 (study PRJEB38410, sample SAMEA6850437) | metagenome | study: Metagenomic assessment of the ecological functions of the soil: analysis of the soil microbiota associated with the...
CGTTACGTATTGCTCCTCGGCCGTCGCGCGCGGAGCGCCCCGACGATGTCGACGTCGAGCCGCGAGAGCTCGCAGCGCTCGGAAGCGCGGATCGCGCGAGCCGGCCGCGCGCACCGATGGCCAAATCGATCCGTCGATGGGTCCGGAACTCGAGCGCCCGCACCCACTCGGGCTCGCCGGCCGGCGCTCTCCCGGGCGCGCGCGCAGGACGAGATTCTGTGGCATCGGCCTGAGCGACCATTGATTTCGTGGGGTTTCGCTCGTCGAGAGCTTGAGGCTCCTGCCGAGCTCCCCGCGGCCTGGAGACGCGCAGGAGGTACGCCGCGAAGCGCCAGAGATCTGCGCGACCGACGCGCGTCGCGAGACTGTCGAGCTCCGATCTGCCCCGGCCCTCGCGCGCCCCGGCGCGCGCCGCCAGCCCCTGGTAAAGTTGGCATGCGCGATCGGACCCGCGTCGAGGGTCCCCTTCTCGACGCGGAGGCCCGAGAAATCGCGCTCCACGGTCCCCTCGACGGCAGTCGGGCGTCGGTGGCGGCGCCGTCGCCGTCGCGCGAGGCGCGCACGCCCGCCGCGGTGAGGGAGACCGTGAGCCGCGCCGCGCCGTCGGCCCCGGCGCGAATGTTGGCCTTTCCGGAGATCGTCCCCTCGAATGTCGCCTCCGTCGGGAAGAAGGCCGCGAAGGTTTGTTGGGCTTTGCGCAGGTCGCCGTCGAGCGTGAGGTCGGCGCTGCCGCCGCTCGCCGCGCTGAAGCTCCCATTCTCAACTAAAGCGAAGGAGGTGCTTCAGGCCGAAGCCGTCGGCGGAGACGATCCTCGTGGCCGCGCGCGAAAGCAAACTTTGGCGTGAGCTCGATCGAGGGCTCGTGGATCGGCGCCGCGAGCTTGCCGCCCTCGAGCCGAAGATTGGTGATCGCGAGGGTGCTGCGCCCGGTGACTTCATCTTTCGCGAGCGCGAGGCCGACGCTCCCGTTCACCAGCCCCTCAACGGTCGAAACCCACTTCGTGCTCGCCGCGAGCGGCGCTAATGCGCCGAGATCGATGTTGATGCCCGCAGCTCGGCTGGCTCGAGGTGCGCTCGAAGTCATAGGTGCCGCCGAGCTCGAGCCCACCGGCGCCGCGCGTGCCGCTCACCGCGCATGCCAACGAAAAAGGCGAGCTCCCTCCTTCGAGCGGTCGCGTCGCCTCGATCGCGATCCGGTCGATCACCGCCTCCGCCCGCGCGGTCAGGTCGCGCAACACCACTTTTCCGCGCTCGAGCTTCGCGTGGAGGCCCCATGTTTTTTTCTTTGGTCTCGCTGGCGGGCCGCGACGCCGTCGGGGTCCACTCGCGCGGATCCTGGGTTTGCGCACCCGCTGTAAGTTGGTGATCCCGTCGGCGCCGCGCACGACCGTCGCCTCGACGCTCGCGATCTTTACATCGGGCTCGATCCGCCCGGAGGATCGCCGAGAAGAGCGATAGCTGGATTTCGATTCCTTGGGCTTCGAGCAGCGGCGCCGCCACCGCCTCGAATCCGGGGGCTGCCGCAGACGCAACGAATCGAGACGGAGCCCACTCCAACCCCCCGCGAGGTTTCCCAACTCGAATTCCGCAGGTGAGCTGCTCGCGCAGCTTCCGCTCGAGGTATGCCTTCCCGAAGAGCTTCGTTCCCGCCCACGGGGCCGCCGCCAGCAGGAGCACGAGCCCAATGCCAACGATGAGGAGGAGCCGCGGGAGCTTGCGTCGTTTGGAGGATCATCGGGTGGCCGGTCGCCGCGGAGTCCCCGCGGCTACGGCGCGTGCGAGCAAAGGTTGGGTAAGGTAGCTTTTGTGATGTTTCTCGAAAACCTGTACGAACGGGCGCGCGCGCTCGGCCGGCGCGTCGTCCTGGCCGAAGGGGGCGACGGGCGGGTCCGCGAGGCGGCGGCGATTCTGGCGCGGGAGCGAGCCGCGCGGCCGATCCTGCTGGGAGACGCGGGGGTCGAGGTGACGGGGGTGTCGCGCATCGATCCCGCGACCGATCCCCGCCGCGACGCATTCGCGGCGGCCCTTCCGCGCGCCGCGGCGACGATGGCGCTCGCCCCGCCGAGGCGCGGCGCCTCGCGGCCGATCCGCTCTTCTTCGCCGACCTGCTGGTGGCCGCCGGCGAGGCCGACGCGCGTCGGTCGCGGGGTCCCTTGCCACCACGGCGAGCGTGCTGCGCGCCGCCCTCTGGTCGATCGGCCTCGCGCCCGGCGTCGAGGTGGCGAGCAGCGCGTTTTTGATGGGATTCCCGAGCGGGTCCTCACCTTCGCCGATTGCGGCGTCGTCCCCGACCCCACGGCGTCGCAGCTCGCCTCGATCGCGATCGCCTCCGCGCAAACTCCACCTAAAGCTCACCGGCGAGACGCCGCGCGTCGCATTGTTGTCACTTCGATCCAAGGGCTCGGCCGAGCACCCGCGCGTCGACAAGGTGCGCGCCGCGCTATCGTTGGTGAAGGATCGCGCCCCGGATTGTTGGTGGACGGCGAGCTCCAGGGCGACGCGCCGCGCTCGTGCCGTCGATCGCCGTGCGCAAATCCCCCGGCTTCCCCGTCGCGGGGAAAGCCAACGTTCTGGTCTTCCCGATCTCGACTCCGGCAACATTGCTATACAAGCTCGTCGAGCGGCTCGCCGGCGCGCGCGCGCTCGGCCCGATCGTCCAGGGGCTCGCGAAACCCGCGATGGACCTCTCGCGCGGCTGCTCCGCCGAGGACATCGCCGACGTGGCGGCGATCGCGGCGATCCTCGCCTGAGGGGCGCGCACGGGCCGCCGCCGGCGCAATCCCACATTTATTTCTTCGCGATCCGCGCCCACGCGTCGCGGACGAGTTCGCGCAGTTCCTTGGCATCGGCGATTGGGAGGCGCACGCCGAGCGGAGCCGTTTCGTTGGGTCCAGCCGCCGTGGGAAAGTAGGTATCCGGATTCGCCGCGAGCAGCGCGGCGCAACGCAGAGAGGGGATGGACGGGCACCATCGCCTCGCTGCCGTCGGGCGTCATCGTTGCGAAGATTCGCTTTCCCACTCGAAACGATGTCCGCACGAAGTGAGGCTCCTCGTGCGAGCCGCGGCATCGAGAGCGCGAGCGCGCGAAAAGCCTCGGGATCCATGGGGCCTTTCTACAGCGGGCGTGGAGGTTCGCCCAGCGCCGCGCGATCCCCACCTTTCTTAGTTACCTTTGCCCCGAGCGGAGCTTTTCCGCAGCGCCTCGAAACGCGCCATGATTTCAAGACGAACTTTCGCATGATCCACGCAAGGTGACGGGTTCGCCCGTCGCAGTCGCACTCCGGCCGCCTCCACATCCTGGGGAGAGGCTTCAAAGGGCGCGCGGATCATGGCCGGCGAGAAGTCTCGCCAGCTCAGCTCATCCGAGCTCGGGGCATCCCAGAAATGGGAATCACTGTGCGACACACCGACCGTCGGGTCGAACGGGCGTCCTTCCAACACCGAGTTGAACACTCGGAAGTCGGTCGCGGCGTCGGTCCCCTGCGAAGACACCCATCGTCATCCATCAAGATCATTCGAGAGGTCACCATCCAACAGTTCCTTCATCAAGTGCGGCTTGCTTCTCCCCTGGATTCTTGGCGTGCGGCCTCCCTGTGCGCCGGCGCGATCCCCATGCTCTTCACCACAAAGAGCGCCCGCCGCTTTTTCGCGTTCGCTTCACCGCCGTGTGGGATTCTGGGATGGTATGGAACCCCAGTCTCCAGCCGACGCGATCCCGAACTTCGCGAGCCGATCCCCAACTTTTTCGTCTCGCAGCTCGAGCGCGCCGCTCGTACTCGGCGTTCCGATGGATCGCATCGCCACCGATCTGCCTTCCCAACTTCTGGGATTCCCGTCGACGCGATGCCGCGGCGCCGGATGGCGGCGAGGCTCGCTGACATGACAGACGACGACGTCTCGACCGGCTTCGGCCGCGGCCGCCGCGAGAGGCGGTGTTGTCAGCGAAGAGGAGATCCCATCGGAACCTTCGGAGGAATCGCACGGCGACGGAGACCCCGCCCACTTCCGGCGCGACGACGGAGCGCGACCCCAACACAGTCGCGTCGCTTCCTGCAGGCAGCGTTGTCGCTTCGCTGAACGGTGGCGTCCCTTTCTTGACGTCCTGTTAATCTAGTGGGCGTGAGCCAATCGTTACGTTCGGCGGTAGCCGGCGCGCGCCGCGCGTCTCGCAACCTGGCTACCCGCGATCGCCCATCCTCGGCGGCGCGATGCGGAGGCGTGATCATCGACATCGGCCGCCGCTCGGTGCGGGTCCAGGATGGTAACAATAGTATCATCATTGTGCCGATCTCCAAGTTCGCGGCGATGGTGGTGACAACACACCGATCCCCGAGGCAAGCGTGGCGACGCCCTCGGACCTCCCATTTCCGCACATGGGCGCCTCACTTCCTCCGCTTGCGCGTCACGTCGCGCACCCACGACAGCCCCGCCATCGCCCTGGGAAACCCAATTGTGGTGATGGCGAGCAACGCCGACGTGCTCGAGCTCCGCCGCCTCGAGCCCCTCGTCGATCGCGCGGCGCGCATGGCTGTGGACGGCCCCCTCGCTCCCGGCCGCGACGGCGAGCGCCAGCTTCACGAGGCGCTCGCTCCGCTCGTCGAGCGGCCCCCGCGTCAGCGCACGCGTCGCCGAGCGCGCGATAGGCCTTCATCACCTCGGGGTATTGTTTGGTAACGGAAGAGGGGAAGCGAGGGGAGATCGGGCATGGGGCGGCTCCGGTTCATGAGCAAGAGCGTATCGTTGGGAAATGCAGTTCGTTGGCGAGTCCGTATCGTTGACAACTGCGCGACGCTTCCATGGCGCGAGGCCGAGTCATTTGCGGATCCACCAGAGGCGGCACGCGCGGCGGTCGAGAGGGGGACGCGCTTCAGGTTCCACGAGACTCGCAGGCCGCGGTCGTCGCTGAAATATTGGCATTCCTCCGGAAGCAACACAAGGCTCACGCGAACGTTTGGGGCGAGGCCGATCGGAAGCCCGCGCCGCGCGCACGCCTCGAAGAGATGGCGGGAAGACCGGAACCAAAGAATCCGTGTCGGGGGCGGGACGTCCACGTAGTCGGTGCCTCGCAGAGGCCGGAACACGCACACCGTCGGCACCGCGCCGCGCCCACGAGCCAATCGATCGCGGCGATCGTCGACTCCGGCGCCCTCGGAGCCCCGCGATCAGCTCGCCGTTCACCACCCATGGCTCGAGCGCGGCCCGTCTGCGCGCGAGGCCCGTGCAGTACTCGATCGCGGCGAGGTAGCGATCCAAACCATAAGTCTTCGCCTTCCCGGGCAGACCCGCTCGAAGCAATCGCGATCGGAAGAGCTCGAAGCAGAACGAGACGCGGTTGAGTCCGACCTCGCGAAGGCGGTCGTAGCGCGAGAGATCCGAGTGCGGCGGCGCCTGGATTCCCACCAATAATCCGGTCTCGCGCTTGATCCGCGCGACGATCGGCTCGGAGGAGGTCGAGGAACCCCTCGTCCTCCTCCTGTGCCCCGCGTTCAAGTCCACATAGGTGATCTTCGATCTCCTCGCGCGCCGCGCGCGCACCACCTCCAGGATGTCGGCGATCGTCTTCTCGCGCGCGTCGTCGGCGCCGAGGTTCAGCCCGACGGAACAAAAGTGACAATTGGCGCGCGCGTCGCGTGTCCAGAACTCGCACACGCTCCCCGGATAGATTCCCAAGTATGTTCCCTGGAGCGAGCCGATCGAGGTCATGGTCCGCCCCGACGACGTTTTCTTGGGCATACCAATCGGGGCGCGGCGAGAGCTGGGCGGTGGCGACGCTCTCGCCGTCGCGGGAGGATCTCGACGAGGTCACCGAGCCCCGCCGGGTCGGCGGGGCGGATCTCGTAGGGAGCGGGCCGCGGAATTTTTCGGTCACGGGGACGTTCGTCCAGAGATTCTTGGGAAGGATCAGCTCGAGTCCACTCCCGAGGCCCGCGCGTGTGCGAAGGGATCTTCCGCCCGCCCGCCTCCTCGATCGAGAAACTCGAGTCGAGGCGCGCCCCACGGCAATACAAATCCAACTTTAGGAGGGCCGGATTCCTGCGGAGCGACTCGACGGTGGGCATGGGTGGTGTGCGATCGGGTTCGGCGCCGCCCGGCGAGCCAGTCGCCGTGGAGTGGTGTGTCGCCGTGACACACAGTTGCTCCCCACGACCGGATCGCGGCGGACCGGAGGTCGCGCACCGATCCCAAGCAAAGGGCGGCCCCGCTCTCACGGCGGGGCGCCGTGCGGCCACGGAACGATTGTTGACGACCGCGAAACTTGGCTTGTTCTGAGGCGGGCGCCACGCGCGCCCGGCGTTCCGATGCGTGCGATCCAAATTCGGCTTGCTGACGGCGGCCGCGGCGGCGGTGGGCGCGGCGGTTCACGGCCCGGCGCGCGGCGGCCCCCGCGCAGGACGACAAGACCCCCGCAAGCCAACAAAACCGAGACGCCGCTCGAGCGGGGCAAGCGCGTCTACGAGCAGAACTGCGCCGGATGCCACGGAAACGAAGGGCCTCGGGAACGGCCCGGCCTCCCCTACATCTACCCGCGGCCGCGCGACTTCTCGGCCGGCTTCTTCAAGCTCACCTCCACACCCCAAGGATCGCTTCCCACGGATGAGGATCTGTTGCGAACGATCACCAACGGCATGCCGGGCTCGGCGATGCCGTCGTGGGAGTTGCTCTCGGAGAGCGACCGAAGGGACGCGGCCGCGTACGTGAAGACGCTCGTCCGATTCTTCGACGAGGACGAAAAGAAATGGGTGAATCGCTTCGAGCTCGAGGGGAGGTGAAGCCGATCGCGATCCCTGACCCGCCGCCGGTGACCCCGAGGTGATCGCCCGCGGAAAGTTGGTGTTCCGCCGCGCCGAATGCTCCAAATGCCACGGCGACGAGGGGCGCGGCGACGGAATCCAGGCCTCGACGCTCAAGGATCAGGTGGGGCGCGAGATCCGCCCGCGCGATTTCACGGCCGGCTACTTCAAAGGTGGGAATGATCCGCGCGAGATCTTCAAGCTGGTCTCGATCGGCGTGAACGGCACGCCGATGCCCTCCCACGAGCAGGTGCTCACGCCTGAGGAACGTTGGGATGTGGTCTTCTACGTCCTCTCGATGGCGCGGCCCGGGGCGCAGGAGATGACGCGACAGGTGCGGCGCGCGATCACGGCGCGGCGCGTGGAGGCCGGCGGGAGCTGGGCCGACCCGATGGCGCCGGTGTGGAAGTCACAAAAAGACACCTACGTGGCGCTCATGCCCCTCTGGTGGCGCGACAAGCGGATCGAAGGATTGTTGGTGAAGGCGGTCCACGACGGCGCGCGGATCCACGTGCGCCTCGAGTGGGAGGATCCCACGAAAAACGCGGCATGCCGCTGCGCGCCGAGGATTTCCGCGACGCCGTCGCGATCCAGTGGGCGCGCACGGCCGACGCGCCGTTCCTCGCCATGGGGGCCGGTGTCGAGGATGTCAACATTTGGATGTGGAAGGCGGACCGCGACGTCGAGCCGGCGAGCCGCCCCGACGTCCAGACGGTCTATCCCAACTATGAGGCGATCGACTATCCGGAGGCGGCGAGCTGGAAGCCGGGCGAGGCGGGGGCGTCGGGGCGGGCGTTCGCGCAGATGGGGCCGAAGCTCGCGGCCGGATGGGCCGCCGGCAACCCGGTCTCCGATCCCAACATTCGCACGCCGGTCGAGAACCTGGCGGCCCACGGATTCTCCACGCTCTCGCCGATCGCCAAGGCGCTCCGCCGCGTGGACGGCAAGGGGATCCACGACAAGGAACGTGGTGCGTCGTGCTGAGTCGCGAGTTTCCCACACAAGATCCGACCGAGGCGCCGCTCGCGCCGGGCAAGCACGTGCCGGCCGCGTTCGCGGTCTGGGACGGCGCCGCGCGCGACCGCAACGGCCAGAAGTCCATCAGCATTTGGCAAGATTTCGGCGATCGAGATTGAGACGAGGAGCCGATCCATGTCCGAGATTCCCAACTTTCGAAACACGACGCGGCGGCAATTCCCTGACATGGGCGGGGGCCGCGGGGCTGCCTACGGTGTCCTCGGCGACCGTCTGGTCCTGCGCTCCTTCGAGCCGCTCCAGGACATCGGCAATCCCCTCGACCACTATCCAGCGCGCGATTGGGAGAAGGTCTACCGGGACCAATACGCCTACGACTCGACGTTTACTTGGGTTTGCTCGCCGAACGATACCCACGCCTGCCGCGTGAAAGCGTACGTCCGCAACGGCGTGATCACGCGCCTCGGCAACGATTACTCGTACCAGAATTACGCGGACCTCTATGGCAACAAAGCCACGCCGAACTGGAACCCGCGGCAGTGCGCGAAGGGTACACGTTCCACCGGCGCGTCTACGGCCCGTTCCGACTCAAGTATCCGATGGTGCGCCTCGGTTGGAAGGAGTGGGCCGACGCGGGGTTCCCCGAGCTCGACGAGGCGGCTCGCCACAAATACCGCTTCGACGCGCGCGGCTCCGACCGCTTCACCAAGATCTCCTGGGACGAGGCGTTCCGATACTTGGCGAATGGGATCGTGGCGATCGCGAAGGCCTACGGCGGCGACGCCGGCGCGAAGAAGCTCCTCGCCGCGGGCTATCCCCCGAGATGGTGAAGGCCATGGGGGCGCTGGGACGCGCACGATCAAGTTCCGCGGCGGGATGGGATTGTTGGGAATCTTCGGGAAGTACGGCGCCTACCGCCTCGCCAACTCCCTCGCGATCCTCGACACGATCCTCCGCGGCGTCGATCCCAAGGATGCGAAGGGGGCGCGCAAGTGGTCGAACTATACTTGGCATGGCGACCAGGCGCCGGGGCAGCCCTGGGTGCATGGCCTCCAGGCGAGCGACTGCGACTTCAACGATCTCCGCTTCTCCCGCCTCATCATCATGGATGGGAAGAACCTGGTGGAGAACAAGATGACCGACTCCCCACTGGTTCGTCGAGTGCATGGAGCGCGGGGCGAAGGTCGTCGTGATCACGCCGGAATACGGCGCCCCCGCCACGAAAGCCGACGATTGGATCCCGATCCGTCCGTCGACCGACGCGGCGCTCTTCCTTGGCATCACGAAGATCATGATGGACGAAGGGTGGTACAAGGCCGATTTCGTCAAGGGCTTCACCGATTTCCCACTCTTCCTGCGGACCGACGACCTGACGCTCCTGCGCGCCAAGGATCTCTTCCCCAACTATCGGTCGCGGATCTCCGACGAGGGGCGAGCTTCAAGGTCCAAAATCTCACGAAGGAGCAGCACCAGAAGCTCGGTGACTTCGTCGTGTGGGATCGCAAGACCAACGCCCCCGCCGCGGTCACGCGCGACGACGTGGGGAAGCGCCTCGCGGCCGCGGGGATCGATCCCGAGCTCGACAAGCGCTGCGAGCTCACCCTCGCCGATGGCAAGAAAGTCGAGTGCGTGACGGTCTGGGCCGCCTACCGCAAGCACCTCGAGGACTACGACCTCGAGACCGTCCACCAGATCACGCAGACGCCGAAGGAGCAGATCGTCCGCCTCGCGAAGGACATTGCCAACTTTTTCCCCGTGGCGATCCACCAGGGGAAGGGATCAACCACTGGTTCCACGCGACCGAGATGAACCGCGCGGCGCACCTGCCTCTCATGCTGACGGGGAATATTGGGATTCCCGGCGGCGGATGCCACACATGGGCGGGGAACTACAAGGCCGCCCTGTTCCAGGGCTCGCCGTGGACCGGCCCCGGCTTCAAGGGGTGGGTCGCCGAGGATCCGTTCGAGCCGAACCTCGATCCGAGCGCCCATGGCAAGGATATCCATGCCCACGATTACGGGAGGGACGAGGAGCCCGCCTATTGGAACCACCGCGACCGGCCGCTGATCGTCGACACGCCGAAGGAAGGGCGGAAGTGCTTTACGGGCGACACCCACATGCCGACCCCAACGAAGATGATCTTCTGCTCGAACGTGAACCTCTTCAACAACGCCAAGTGGGCGTACGAGATGTTCAAGAACGTGAACCCGAAGATCGACCTGATCTGTACGGTCGACATCAACATGACCGCCACGGTCGAGTACGCGGACTTCGCGCTCCCGGCGAATAGTTGGGTGGAGTTCGAGGGGCTCGAGGTGACGGCGTCGTGCTCCAACCCCTTCCTACAGATCTGGAAAGGTGGGATCAAGCCGCTCTTCGACACGAAGGACGACCTGATGATCCTCGCCGGGATCGCGAAGGCGCTCGGCGACGCGACGGGCGACGCGCGCTTTGCCAACTATTTCAAATCCGCCCTCGAGGGGAAGCGCGAGGTCTACATCCAGCGTCTGCTGGACACCTGCACGACCACGGCCGGATACAAACTATCCGACATCATGGCCGGGAAGTACGGCCCGCCGGGGGCGCGCTCATGCTCTTCCGCACCTATCCGCGGATCCCGTTCTGGGAGCAGGTGCACGACGACCAGCCCTTCTTCACCTCCCACGGCCGGCTCAGCGCGTACGCCGACGTCCCCGAGGCGATCGAGTACGGCGAGAACTTCATCGTCCACCGCGAGGGCCCCGAGGCGACGCCGTACCTCCCCAACGTGATCGTTACCAACAATCCGCTCGTACGCCCCAACGACTACGGGATCCCCGCGAGCGCCGAAGACGCGGACGAGCGCACGGTCCGCAACGTGAAGATGTCGTGGCCCGATGTGCAACGGACGGAGAACTTCCTCTGGAAGAAGGGATTCCGCTTCTGGTGCCTCACGCCGAAGACCCGCCACCGCGTCCATTCCCAATGGAGCGACGTGGATTGGCACAACCTCTACGATAGCAACTTTGGCGATCCGTATCGCGTCGACAAGCGCCTGCCTTTCGTTGGGGATCACCAGATGCATATGAATCCGCAGGCGGCGAAGGACCACGGCGTGGAGGACGGCGATTACGTCTACGTCGACGCGAACCCGGCCGACCGCCCCTATGTGGGAGCCACACCCGACGATCCGTTCTACAAGGTCGCGCGGTGCATGGTGCGGGTCATCTACAACCCCGCCTATCCCTACAACATCGTGATGATGAAGCACGCGCCGTACATCGCGACGGAGCGGAGCGTCAAAGCCCACGAATCGCGCCCCGACGGCCTCGCCCGCTCGGCCGACACGGGATACCAGGCAAACCTCCGCTACGGTTCCCAACAATCGGTGACGCGGAACTGGCACATGCCGATGCACCAGACCGACACGCTCTTCCACAAGGCGAAGGCGGCGGTCGCGTTTCTCTTCGGCGGTGAGGCCGACAACCACGCCGTCAACACCGTTCCCAAGGAAACGATCGTGCGGATCACGAAGGCGGAGGACGGCGGGCTCGGCGGCAAGGGGTGTGGGCGCCGGCGACCACGGGGCGCACGCCCGGCCACGAGAACGCGGCATTCACCAAGTATCTCCGCGGCGGATTCGTCACGAACAAGGAGTCCTGACCATGCCCAAGAATGAAATCGATCCCGAGGATCCGCACGCGCTCATCGGAGTGGTCGTGCCGGTCGACGACCTCGAGGCGGCGCGCGACGCGCTGGCCCGCGGGCTCGTCGAGGAATTCGTCCGCTTCGGCTACGACGTCGAGGCGGTCCTAGCCCTCTTCAAGACTCCGTTCTACGCGGGCGCGCACCAGTCTTGCGTTTGCGCGGCGAGGCGTACGTGCGGGCGCTCGCGGAGGAGGCGGTCCTTCGCTACCGCCCGCGCGTCCAGCGCGAACCCCAACAATGGACCGAGGCACCCACTCTGCCATGAAACGATTCCTCCAATCCATCCACAAGGTCTTCAATTGGCATCTCGGCCGCGAGATGGAGTACCCTATCCCGCGGCCTATCCGGAGCAGCAGTTCGCGTTCGTCTTCAACACCAATCGTTGCCTCGGATGCCAAACATGCACGATGGCGTGCAAGTCCACGTGGACCTTCGGCAAGGGGCAGGAGGCGATGTGGTGGGCGAATGTCGAGACGAAGCCCTACGGCGGATACCCACAAAACTGGGATACCAAGATTCTCGAGCTCCTGTCGGACGCGAACCCCGAAGCGGATGCGCTGGCGCGACGGGAAATACGAGGGGAAGACGATCTTCGAGGCGGCGCCGCAGCACGCCGCCGGCGAGCAGCAGTCGGCGCTCGGCTACCTCCCGACCGACGAGGAGTGGAAGACTCCCAACTTATACGAGGACGTGCCGCTGGCGCCGCGCGGCCGCGCGAACACGCTCCACGAGAGCGGCGAGCAGCTCCCGACGCACAAGACCTGGTTCTTCTACCTCGCGCGCATTTGTAACCACTGCACCTATCCTGCCTCGCCTCGCGGCCTGCCCGCGCAAAGCCATCTATAAGCGCCCGGAGGACGGGATCGTCCTCATCGATCAGGAGCGCTGCCGCGGCTACCGCAATGCATGGAGGCGTGCCCCTACAAGAAGACCATGTATCGCGGCACGACGCGCGTCAGCGAGAAGTGCATCGGCTGTTTTCCGCGCGTCGAAGGCGAGGATCCGCAGAGCGGCGGCCGGCGGATGGAGACTCGGTGCATGGCCGCCTGCATCGGCCAGATCCGCCTCCAGGGTCTCGTCAAGATGGGGAAGAACGGCGACTGGGCCGAGGATCCCAAGAATCCGATCTACTACCTCGTGAAGAAAGCGAAGGTCGCCCTCCCCTCTACCCACAGATTCGGCACGCAACCCAACGGCTACTACATCCCGCCGCGCTGGGTCCCCCGCGACTACCTGGAAGCAGATGTTCGGCCCCGGAGTCGACCACGCGATCGACGCGTATATGCATCCCGACCGCGAGCTCCTCGCCGTTCTCCAACTATTCCGAAAGTCCAACTATATCATCTTCCGCTACGAGATCGAGCAGGGGCGGAAGGTGTGGGAGCACGAGGACGAGCGCGGGAAGTTCGAGCTCTACGACGACACGGTCATCGCCTTCGACGACAAGGGGAAGGAGATCTTCCGCACGAACGTCGAGGAGCCGATCTACGTCCGGCCGGCCAAACACCTCAATTCCATCTGACCACGCGACCTCTCAACTTCCCAACGATACCGAAACCCATGGAAATCCAACTCGAAGATCGGGCCCTCGAATGCAAGGTGCGCGCGTTTCTGTGGCGTTGGGCCGCGGGGCCTTCCGCTACCCCGACGCCGTGACCCACGCCCAGCTCGCGGACGCGGCGACCTGGAGCGCCGCCGAGAGCTTCGCGCGCTCTCGGGTACGGCCCGCTCGCCGCGGCGATGGCGCGCGCGGGCGAAGCGATGGCGGGGTTTCCCAAGATTCCCTCGAGGCGGCCTACGCCAGCGCCTTCGGCCACACGGTCCGCTCCCCGCGCCCCCTACGAGACCGAGTGGGGCTTCCAGGATAGTTTGGTTCAGCCGCACTGGATCGCCGACGCGGCCGCGTTCTACCGGGCGCACGGTCTGCAGCTCGCGCCGGGCGCCGAGCGCGGCGACCACGTCTCGGTCGAGTGCGAGTTCGTCCATTTCCTCCTCGCCAAGGAAGGGCGCGCCGCGGAGAGAGACCAACTTTCCAACGCCGATCTCTGCGCCCAGAGCCGCCGCCGCTTCGTGGAGGAGCACATCGCACGCTTCGTCCCCGCGTTCGCGAGCCGCCTCGCCGGAAGCGCCGGCGCCGGCCCATACCAACATTTCGCGGCGGTGCTCGAGTCGCTCGTCCGCGCCGAATGCGCGGCCTCGGGAATCTCCTGCGGAGACGAAGCGATCACCCAACGGATCCCCACGGAGGACGACGCCGCTGGCATGAGCTGCCCGCTCCACGCGCCCGCCGAGACTCCAACCTAGGAACGCCATGAATCCCAAGAATACTCACTACGACGCGAAGCTCGTCGAGCTCGTGGTCTTCGACCGGGCCTGCGCGCTCGAGTCGCGCGGCGAGGGGTCGGCCGTCCGACCGTTCCACCTCGAGCGCGAGGCCGCCTCACCGCGAGCCGCAGGGCCCCCGACGCGAGGCGGCCCAGCACGCCACCCACGATAAGTGGTTTTCTATCCTCGGCCTCGACCGGATCCTCCCACGCGCGGCCGACGACGCGGGTGCGGCGAGCTCGAGCTCCCGCCGGTCTTCGTCCATGCCGTCGCGTCGCCGCTCGACGAGGGGGCGAGGTCTTCGAGAAGAGTGGGGTTCGCACGGTGGTGATCGCGGTCCGGGCGAGCCGATTTGGCGCGCCCGAGGGATTGTTGGGATTCTTCCGCCACGAGATCCGCCTCGTCGCCGATTTGTTGGATCCGAGTTCGAGTTCGGCGGAGCATTCCGCGAGGGCCCGGGGCGATCCCCGCCAATCTCGCCAAGGAGCGCTACCGCGCTCTCTGGAAGGTCTCGGCCGACGGCCGCATCGCCCGCCGCGGATTCGTGGGGATCGCGAGGACGCGAAGATTGGGAAACTCTTTTCGCGAGGATCTTCTCGTTCCTCCCCGCGGACGCGAGACGCGGCGCGTTCGTCCGTCTGTGGGAAGGGCGCGCCCCGCCATCCCCAACTATTGAGTGGGCCCAGGCGCCGCGCCGCTGGTTCGCGGGCGAGAGCGCGGAGGAGCCCGACGCGGAGCGCCCGACCCCGGCGCGCGCTGCCCGCTCTGCGGCTTCTCGACGTTTGATTGGCATCCCTCCCCGAACGCGATCTCCCCGATGTGTTGGATCTCGTCACGCGACGCCACCCTCGCTGGAGCCCGAGCAACGGCGCGTGCGCGTCGTGCGTCGAGCGGTACGACCTGGCCTCGCGGGGAGCGTTCGGCCGCTCCTGACCGTCGGCGCCCCGGGGGCGCGCCCCCGAATC
>ERZ1370068.7643-contig-6549_pt1 | contig 14741 bp, 22 predicted proteins | sample MGYA00561227_ERZ1370068 | MGnify/ENA primary metagenome ERZ1370068 (study PRJEB38410, sample SAMEA6850437) | metagenome | study: Metagenomic assessment of the ecological functions of the soil: analysis of the soil microbiota associated with the...
TCGTGCTGATGAGCGCGGCCGAAGCGAAGAAGCGCAAGCTCAAGCCGCTCGCTCGCATCGCGTCGTGGGCGACGGCCGGCGTCGATCCCAAGATCATGGGCTCCGGCCCGATCCCCGCCTCGCGCAAGGCGCTGGAGAAGGCCGGCTGGAAGGTCGGCGACCTCGACCTGATCGAGGCCAACGAGGCCTTCGCCGCGCAGGCGCTGCGCCGTGAACAAGGACCTCGGCTGCGATACCGGCAAGGTCAACGTCAATGGCGGCGCCATCGCCATCGGTCATCCGATCGGCGCCTCCGGCGCGCGCATCCTCGTCACGCTGCTGCACGAGATGCAGAAGCGCGACGCCAAGAAAGGTCTCGCCACGCTGTGCATCGGCGGCGGCATGGGCATCGCCATGTGCGTCGAGCGTGATTAGAACGCGTTAGCGGTCAGCTTTAGAGGCCTCGCGCCGGCTCGTCCGTCGCGGGCCAATTCGACTTGCAAATGCGAAGCGCCCGTAAAGAGCGCCTAAAGGGAGGAACGCGACATGGGGAGAGTGGCTCTCGTCACCGGAGGAACGCGCGGTATCGGCGCTGCCATCAGCAAGGCCCTGAAGAAGGCTGGCTACAACGTCGCCGCCAATTACGGCGGCAATGACGAGGCCGCTCAAGCCTTCAAGAAGGAAACCAAGATCCCGGTGTTCAAATGGGACGTCGGCGACTACGTCGCCTGCGAGCAGGGCATCGTCAGCGTCGAGAACGAGGTCGGCCCGGTCGAGGTGCTGGTCAACAATGCCGGCATCTCGCGCGACGCCATGCTGCAGAAGATGAGCGCATGAGCAATGGGAGCAGGTGATCCGCACCAATCTCGACTCGCTGTTCAACATGACGCGCCCGGTGATCAACGGCATGCGCGAGCGGAACTTCGGCCGGGTGGTCAACATCGCCTCGATCAACGGCCAGAAGGGCCAGCTTGGCCTCGCCAATTACTGCTCGGCCAAGGCCGGCGTGATCGGCTTCACCAGGGCGCTTGCGCTTGAGAGCGCGCGGAAGGGCATCACGGTGAACGCCATCGCCCCAGGCTATGTGGCGACCGAGCTGCTGACCGGCGTGTCCGAGGAGGTGATGAAGTCGATCGTCGGCCAGATCCCGGTCGGGCGCCTGGGCGAGGCCGATGAGGTCGCCCGCTGCGTGATGTTCCTCGCCGCCGACGAGGCCGGCTGGATCACCGGCTCGACGCTCACCATCAATGGCGGGCAGTTCATGGATTAGGCCTCGAAGCCCTCGGAGCGCGAGCTCGTGGCCGGCAGAAGTCGAAGCCTGGCGCCACGGTGCAGCCTGAGGCGTCCACGGCCTCGAGGCTGCGGGCGCTCTGCCAGTGCGCCGGAGGCACCGAGCATGCATGCGGTAGCTCGCCTTTGCAGCCAATCAGGGCCGAGGCGATGCTCGTGCCGCGCCTCATGCCGTGCTTCGATCTTCGAGCAGCAGCGGCGCGCCGCCATACCAAGTGCCACATCTCGGCGGCGTCGACGCGATGCCAGCGCGATATCTCGCCCGCCCTGAGCAGATAGAGGATCGCCGTCGAGTGCGCCCGGCCTTTGTGCCCGGCTCGTCCCGGAAGGTCTCGCGGAAATAGCCGCCTTCCGGATGGGGCTCGAGCTTGAGATGCGCGATGATCTCGGTCTGCCGGTCAGCGGAGCCGCCACGGTTAGAACTCGTCCTTGCGCCGCCGCCGCGTCTCGCCGAAGATCTCCCACAGCTCGCGTCCCTCCATGCCGAGCCGCTTCTGGATCTCCGGGCTCGACGGGCGCAGGAAGGGGTTGGTGGCGAAGCTCGCGTCCGATGGTGGTTGGCAGCGCCGGCTCTCTCTTCTTGGCAAGCTCCTCGGCTTCGACCGCGCGCGCTTGCAGCGCGGCGTTCCCAGGCTCGACGGTGAGCGCGAACTTGGTGTTGGCGCGCGGTATATTCATGCCCGCAATAGAGTTGCGTCTCCGGCGGCAGCGCCATCAGCTTCTGCAGCGAGCGCCACATCATCTTGGCGTCGCCTTCGAGCAGCTTGCCGCAGCCGACCGAGAACAGCGTGTCGCCGACAAACACGATGCCGTCCTCGGGGAACAGATAGCTGATATGCCCGCGCGTGTGGCCTGGCGTTTCGATGATGAGCCCGTTGGCCTTGCCCACCGCGACGCTGTCGCCTTCGCTCACCTCGACGTCGATGGCGGGGATGCTGCGCGCCTCCACTTTCGGGCCGACGATGATGCAGCCGGTCAGCGCCTTCAGCCGCTTGTTGCCGGCGGTGTGGTCGCCGTGGTGATGGGTGATGAGGATGTGGGTGAGCGTCCAGCCCTTCTCCTCGAGCGCCGCGAGCACCGCGTCGGCGTCGGGCGCGTCGATCGAGGCCGTGGCCCCGGTTTCGGGGTCGTGAATCAGCACGCCATAATTGTCGCTGCGCGCCGGAAATTGGTGAACTTCAAGCTTTGCCATTACGTACTGCCGTTTTCCGTCATTCCTCGGGCCACCCTAGCATCCGCACGCGACCGTTCATCGCCTGCCCGTGCATGGCGAGGGATCAAGAACCTGACCTCCACGAGGGAGGTATGCCGCGCTCGGTTCCACAGTTATGATGACGGCCGATGCATCTCGATGCCATCGATCTGAAGGACTTCTACGCCTCCCCCTCGGGGCGTGGTGCGCCGCCTGCTCGGGGCAAGGCTCAGGGCGCGCTGGAGCAATTTGCAGGGCATGAGCCTGTTCGGTCTCGGCTTCGCCACGCCTTACCTTGGCGCCTTCCGCGCCGATGCCTGCCCCTTGGGCGCGCTGATGCCGGCCGAGCTTGGCGTGATCTCCTGGCCGCGACCAGGGCAATGGCTTGAGCGTGCTCGTCGACGAGACCGAGCTGCCGCTTCCCGATGAATGCGCCGACCGGCTTCTCGCTCGTGCACATGCTCGAATGGAGCGAACGCACGCGCGCGCTGTTGCGCGAGCTGTGGCGAGTGATGGCGCCGAACGGACGGCTGCTCATCATCGTGCCGAACCGGCGCGGCCTGTGGGCGCGGGTCGACTCCACGCCCTTCGGCTACGGACGCCCGTTCAGCCGCTCGCAGATCGGGACGCTGCTCAAGGACGCCATGTTCTCTCCCGAGGACTGGCAATACGCGCTCTACATGCCGCCCTTCAGCTTGGCGCGTCCTGCTCAAATGGCCGGTGTTCTGGGAGCGGCTCGGGCTCGTGCTGTGGCCGACCTTCTCCGGCGTGATCCTGGTCGAGGCGACCAAGCAGATCTACGCCGCGCGTGCCGGTCAAGGAGGTTCGCAGCAAGCGCCGCCGCGTGGTGCCCGTGCCCGCCGGGGTGACGCCTCATGAAGCTCATTCTTCGAGACGGGCCTTCGGCCCTCCTCCAGGACGAGGTCTGAGCTCCTCATGCTGAGGAGGTACGCATGCGCGCGCCGTCTCGAAGCATGAGTCACAGGCTCAGCGCGACAGGAGGAACACCGCCTGCTCGCCGAACAAATTCTGCATGAACAGCGGCATGGAGACGCCGAGCTTGGTGCCAGACGCGTTGAGCGCGGCCACGCGCTCGACCTTGGCCCCGGCATCCCGGCACAGATCCAAGAAGTCCTTGATGGTGCAGAGATGGATGTTCGGCGTGTCGTACCAGCGGTCCGGCAGATTGTCGGTCTTCGGCATCTTGCCGCCGAACAGAAGCTGCGTGCGCACGCGCCAGTGCCCGAAATTGGGGAAGGACACGATCGACCCGCTTGCCGATGCGCAAGCAGCTGCTCGAGCACATGGCGCGGGCTGTAGGTCGCCTGGATGGTCTGGCTCAGGATGGCGTAGTCGAAGGCGAGGTCCGGGTAGTGGACGAGGTCGGTGTCGGCGTCGCCCTGGATCACCGCGAGCCCCTGCGCCACGCAGGAATTCACCCCGGCTTGGCTCAGCTCGATGCCGCGCGCATCGGCGCCGCGTTTCGCCGCGAGCAGGCGCATCAGCGTCCCGTCGCCGCAGCCGATATCGAGCACGCGCGCGCCGGGGTCACCATCTCGGCGATGAGGACGAGATCGACGCGCGCGTCTCGGCGCCGTGCGCACGGTCTGCGGCGGCACGTTCAGGTTCATGGGCGCCAGCCCTCTGGCTCGGCGATGCCGCGCTGCGCGCGCGGCGGCGTTCAGGAATCCGCGGATGGTGTCGAACAGCTCAGGCTCGTGCAGCAGGAAGGAGTCGTGGCCCCTGTCGGTCTTGAGCTCGACGAAGCTGACATTGGCGGCGACCGCGTTCAGCGCATGCACGATCTCCCGGCTTTCCTCGGTGGGAAACAGCCAGTCGCTGGTGAAGGAGACGAGGCAGAAGCGCGTGCTGCGTGCCCTGGAAGGCGTTGGCGAGCACGCCGCCATGATCCGCGGCGAGATCGAAATAATCCATGGCGCGCGTGATGTAGAGATAGGAGTTGGCGTCGAACCGGTCGACGAAGCTCAAGCCCTGATAGCGGAGATAGCTCTCCACCTGGAAGTCGGCGTCGAAGCCGAAGGTGATCTTGTCGCGGTCCTGCAAGTTCCGGCCGAACTTGCGTGTGCAGCGCGTCGTCCGAAAGATAGGTGATGTGCGCCGCCATGCGGGCGACGGCGAGACCTTTGCGCGGGCTCGTGCCCTCATCGAGATAGCGCCCCTGGCACCAGTCGGGATCGGCCATCACCGCCTGCCGCCCGACCTCGTGGAAGGCGATGTTCTGCGAGGAGTGGCGCGCGGCGCAGGCGATCGGCACGGCCGAGAATACGCGGTCCTTATAGGTCGCGGCCCATTCGAGCACCTGCATGCCGCCCATCGAGCCGCCGAGCACGCAGAGCACGTCGGCGATGCCGAGATGATCGAGCAGCCGCGCCTGCGCCCGCACCATGTCGCGCGATGGTGATGACGGGAAAGTCGAGCCCGTAGGGATGGCCGGTCGCGGGATTGATCGAGCTCGGCCCGGTCGAGCCCATGCAGCCGCCGATCACATTGGGGCAGAGCACGAAATAGCGGTCGGTGTCGATCGGCTTGCCGGGGCCGACCATGGTCTCCCACCAGCCGGGCTTGCCGGTGACCGGATGGATGTTGGCCACATGCTGGTCGCCGGTCAGCGCATGGCAGACGAGCACGAGGTTCGACTTGTCGGCGTTCAGCGTGCCGTAGGTCTGGTAGGCGATGCGAGAAGGGCGCGAGCTCTCGCCGCAGTCGAGCGGCAAGGGCTCGTGCTCACCGAAATGGACGATCTGGCTCTCGGGATTGGCGACCTGCGCTAGCCGAACGGAATGGTCCAGGAACGGCTTGCGACGCCGGCGCTTCACTCATCACTCTAAGTCCAGGGCTCCATTCCGTCTCGGAGGACATTATGCCTCCGAATTTGACAATTCGGCGTTAGCTAGGAGCTTAAGGCCGAAAGTCAATCTTTTCTTTGCCTTGGGCAAAGGAAAGGTCCTATGAGAGGCCCCGCTGCCCAAGCGGAAGCCAAGCGGCCGATCGCACCAGGAGACCGAAATGACGGCGAAGCGGGCCTTGCGCCCCCGGCAAGGCATTCTCGACATTGCGCCCTATGTGCCGGGCAAAGCGCGCTCGCCGACGGCGGGCCGGCGATCAAGCTCTCCTCCAACGAGACGCCGTTCGGTCCTTCCCGCGCGCCGTCGAGGCCTACCTCGCTAGCGCCAAGACCTTGTCGCGCTACCCCGACGGCTCGGCCCGGCCCTTGCGCGAGGCAATCGCCAAGCTCTACGGGCTCGATCCTGCGCGCATCGTCTGCGGCGCGCGGCTCCGACGAGCTGCTCAGCCTGCTCGCGCACGGCCTACCTCGGCCCCGGCGACGAGGCGATCTACTCGCGCCACGGCTTTCTCGTGTACCGCATCGTCATTCTGGCGAGGGGCGCGCACGCCGGTGGTCGCGCCGGAGAAGGACCTCACCGCCGATGTCGATGCGATTCTGGCCCGCGTGACGCCTGCCACGCGCATGGTCTATCCTCGCCAATCCCAACAATCCGACCGGGACCTATCTCACCTTCGACGAGGTCAAGCGCCTGCGCGCGGGGCTTCCCGACGATGTCCTGCTCGTGCTCGACGCGGCTTACGCCGAATACGTGCGCGCCAACGACTATGAGGTCGGGCATCGAGCTGGTCGCCACCACCCGCAACACGGTGATGACGCGCACCTTCTCCAAGATCTATGGGCTCGCCTCGCTGCCGCATCGGCTGGGCGTACTGCCCCGACGCTGTCGCCGACGCGCTGAACCGCATCAGGGGCCCGTTCAACGTGTCGGGTCCGGCGATCGCCGCCGGCGTCGCGTCGCTTGAAGACCGGCCGCACATGCAGCGCGCGGCCGACCACAACGAGATCTGGCGCGGGCGCATGGCCGAGGACCTCGCGGCGCTCGGCCTCGCCGTCACGCCGAGCGCGGCGAATTTTCTTCTCGTCCATTTTCCGCGCGCCAATGGCCACTCGGCGGTGGAGGCCGACAAATTCCTCCAGTCGCGGCGGATCATCTTGCGCCGGGTCGAGGAATACGGCTTTCCCGACGCGTTGCGCATGACCATCGGCACCGAGGATGAAAATCTCGCCGTGCTCGATGCGCTCAAGGCCTTCATGGGCGCTCCAGGTGCAAAGCGCCAATGACCGAGCCACTGTTCGACACCATTGCCGTCGTCGGGCTCGGGCTGATCGGCTCCTCGGTCGCCGCGCGGCGTGCAAGGCGCGCGGGCTCGCCCGGCGCGTCGTCGGCTACGACCCTCCACGCAAGTGCATAACCGCGCCAAGGAGCTCGGCTTCTGCGATCCCGTTGCCAACACCCCGGCTGAGGCGGTGAAGGACGCCGAGCTCGTGCTCATCGCCGTGCCGGTCGGCGCCACCGCCGATGCGGTGAAGTCCGTGGCGCCGCATCTCCGCGCAGGGCGCCATCGTCACCGAGGTCGGCTCGGTCAAGGCGGCGGTGATCCGCCAGCGTTCTCGCCGTGCTTCCGAAGCCAAGCAGTATTCGTCCCCGGCCATCCGATCGCCGGCACCGAGCATTCCGGTCCAGACGCGGGCTTCGCCGAGTTGTTCGACGGCCGCTGGTGCATCCTGACCCCATGCGAGCGGAGCAACGAGGAAGCGGTCGAGAAGGTCGCGACGCTGTGGCGCGCGCTCGGCTCGGCGGTCGAGACCATGACGCCCGAGCACCACGACATCGTGCTCGCCATCACCAGCCACATCCCGCATCTGATCGCCTTCAACATCGTCGGCACCGCCGCCGACGTCGAGGAGGTCACCCAATCGGAGGTGATCAAATTCTCCGCCGGCGGCTTCCGCGACTTCACCCGCATCGCCGCCTCCGATCCCGATCATGTGGCGCGACGTGTTCCTCAACAACAAGGAGGCGGTGCTCGAGATGCTCGGCCGCTTCTCCGAGGATCTGGCGGCGCTGCAGCGCATGATCCGCTGGGACGACGGCACGGCGCTGCTCGAGCTGTTCACCCGCACCCGCGCCATCCGCCGCGGCATCATCGAGGCCGGGCAGGACACGCAGGAGGCCGATTTCGGCCGCCCGCACGGGCACGAGGATTAGAGTTAGAGGTGGCTCGCCCGCACTTGTCGGGCGAGCGGGTGGGGCGACCGATAGAATCTGAGAGCGAGGACGGTTCGGTCACGGGATGGCTGAGCTTTGGGTGTTCGGCTATGGCTCGCTGATGTGGCGGCCTGGCTTTCCCTTCGCCGAATCCGCACCCGGCGCTGCTCAAGGGCGCCCACCGCGCGCTCTGCGTCTATTCCGTGGTGCATCGCGGCACCCATGCTCGAGCCAGGGCTGGTGCTTGGCCTCGATCGCGGCGGCGCCTGCCAGCGGCGTCGCTTTCCGCGTGGCCTCAGGCGCCGAGGACCGACACGCTCGCCTATTTGCGCGAGCGCGAGCAGGTCACCGACGTCTATGTCGAGGCGGTGCGGCCGATACGCCTGCTCGACGGCTCAGGCCGCGTGCTGAAAGCGCTGACCTATCTCGTCGACCGCAATCACGCCCAATATGCCGGCGATCTTCTCGCTCGAGGAGCAGCTCCGCATGGTGCGCGGCGGCAAGGGCCAGGCCGGAGGCAATGTCGAATATGTGATGAAGACGCTCCGCCATCTCGAGGAAACCGGCGTGCACGATCCTCTGCTCGCGAGCATCGCCGCGCATCTGACTGAGCCGCTGGACTAAAAGCTCAAGCCGCGTCGGTGGCGAATTGCAGCTCGGCGAGCCGTGGCATAGATGCCGCCATTGCCAGAGCAGGCTCTGATGCGTGCCCTCTTCCACCAATCGCCCCTGATCGAGAACGAGGATGCGGTCGGCGCGCGTCACCGTGGCGAGACGATGCGCGATGACGAGCGTGGTGCGCGCCTTGCATGATCGCGTCGAGCGCCCGCTGCACCAGCGTCTCGCTCTCTGAATCGAGCGCGCTCGTCGCCTCGTCGAGCAGCAGGATGGGCGCGTCGCGCAACACGGCGCGGCGCAATGGCGATGCGTTGGCGCTGGCCGGCGGAAAGCGTGACACCCCCTCCCCCAGCATGGTGTCGTAGCCTTGCGGCAGGCGCGGCGATGAAGTCATGGGCAAAGGCCGCGCGCGCCGCCTTCTCGATCTCGGCCCGGCTCGCTTCGCCGACGCCGTAGCCGATATTGGCGGCGACCGTATCGGCGAACAGCGCCGGCTCCTGCGGCACGATGGCGAAGCGTGCGCGAAGCTCGTGAAGATCGGCCTGGTTGACGGGCACGCCGTCGACGCTCACCGTTCCCTTTGCGGATCGTAGAAGCGGAGCAGAAGCGCAAAGATCGTGGTCTTGCCGGCGCCTGAGGGGCCGACGATGGCCACGCGCTCACCGGACTTCGCCCGGAACGACACGCCGTTCAGCGCGCTGGTCGCCGGGCGCGAGGGGTAGTGGAACGTGACGTCGCGGAACGCAATTTCGCCGCGCGGCGGCTCGGGCAGCGGAACCGGCCGCGGCGGCGATTTGATCGCAGACTGCACCGCGAGCAGCTCGCCGAGCCGCTCCGCCGCGCCTGCCGCCTGATTGATCTCGCCCCAGACTTCGCTGAGCTCGCCGGTCGCTGCCGCGGCGAACACGGCGTAGAGCACGAACTGCCCGAGCCTGCCGCCGGTCATGGTGCCGGCGAGCACGTCCTGGGCGCCGTACCACAGAATGCCGACGACGCTGGCAAAGATGAGGAAGATGGCAAGCGCGGTGAGCCCGGCGCGGGCTTTCGTGCGCGCTTTCGCTGCCCCGAAGGCGCGCTCGACAGCGCCGGCAAATCTCGCGGCTCGCCGCCCGCTCATGGGTGAAGGCTTGCAGCACCCTCACCTGGCTCAAGCTTTCGCTCGCGTAAGCCGAAGCGTGGGCGAGGCTGTCTTGCGCCTCGCGCGAGAGTGAGCGGACCGCGCGGCCATAGGCGACGAGCGGCAGCACGATGACCGGAATGGCGATCAGCACCAGCAACGACAGTTTCGGGCTGGTGACGATCATCATGGCCACGGCGCCCACCAGGATCACGATGTTGCGCAAGGCTTGGCTGATCGTCGTGCTCGCCGCCGCCTTGATTTGCGTGGTGTCGGCGGTCAGCCGCGACATCACCTCGCCCGAATGCGCCGTCTCGTAGAAGGCGGGGCTGAGGCCGGTGAGATGTTTGAAGATGTCGGCGCGGATATCGGCGACGACGCGCTCGCCGAGCCAGTTCACGCAATAGAAGCGGGCGGCGCTGGCGATGGCGAGGACGAGGCCGACGCCAAGCAGGGTTGCGAAATATTTGTCGACCAGGCCAGGCTCGACCCCGCTGAAGCCGACATCGATCATGCGCCGCACGGCAAGCGGCACGGCGAGCGTTGCCGCGGCCGAGACGATGAGGGCCGCGAGCGCCGCCGCGATCATGCCCCGGTAGCGCAGAACATAGGGTTTGAGGGCAAGCAGCGGACGGAGCGAGGCACGTCCGTCCTTGACCTCGCCCGCCGCTTCTGACGCAGGAAAGGGGTCCAGGTCCGGGCCGTCGGGCTTTGCGGTCACGGGCGGGGTATCCTCATTCTCGGGGGAAATGTACGGAAGGAGGGCGGGGAGCGAAAGATCAAAGGCCCGCGCCCTTCCGGCGCAGCCTTGTGCGCGTGGCGAACTTCCGTTATAGGCTCAACCTCAACGTAAACAGCGCGATTTCCAAGGCAAAACGCCATGAAAAAGGACATCCATCCCGAGTATCACCGCATCAAGGTGGTGATGACCGATGGCACCGAGTTCGTCACCTATTCGACCTACGGGGCGGAGGGCGAGACGCTGAAGCTCGACATCGATTCAAAGACGCACCCGGCCTGGACCGGCGGCGGCCAGCACCTCATCGACCGTGGCGGCCGGCTCACCCGCTTCAAGCGGAAATACGAAGGCTTCCTCAAATAGTCCGCTAGTCGCCGTCGGGGCCGAAGGCCGCGCGCAAGCCGCGACAGCTGCGTGCTCAAGGGGCGATCGGCATCCTCGCCGAGAGGCGCCTGCTCGAGCCCAAGCATCTGGTCGAGGCGGACGATGCGTTCCTGCAGCTTGACGCTTTCCGCGATCAGCTCTTTCAGGCGAGGTGGAAGCGCGCCGAAATCCCGGGTCGGCTGATCGCTGCCTTTGCCCGGAAGCTTGATCTTGCGCTGCTCCTCGAGCGCCTGATCGAGCGTCAGCTCGCCCTCGCTCACCGCGCGCCTGATCAGAAGCCAGGACGCAAGCTGCATGAGCCGCGTGGTCAGCCGCATGCTCTCGGTGGCATAGGCGAGCGAATGCGGCGGCTGCAGCTTGCGCGCCTCCTTCCGTCCGTCGCCATCGAGATAGGTGGCGGCCGCCTCGACGAGCGCCATGCCCTCGCGAAAGACGGTTCTGAATTGGTCTGATTGCGCAAATTTCGCGCCGAACGAAACGGTGACGCCGTCACCGCGCTTAGACTTCCCCGCCATCGGCTACTCCCTCAACGCCCGTGCCCACGGCATATGCGCCACGCGGCAAACTCGCCCGCGCTGGCGAAGACAGGTTAGACCGTCGAATGGGGCAAAAGAGCGCCATGCGGCGGCTCAGGAAGTTAACAGGGAGGCGTCAAACAGAGTGGACAGGCCACTCGCATCCAGAGGACTGGATGGCTGAAAACCTAGCGCAAAGCTCCTAATAACGAGTTAACGCTAAGGTCCGATTTACCTAAAGAAAGGGAGTTAGCAAGATTGGTTAACGCTTGAAGGCGCGCGTCCGCGGCGCTCAGCGAGGACTGTTTCGCCGCGCGTGCCGCTTCCACCCGGGCAATCTCCGCCTTCAGCGTCTCGACGAGCTCGGCGAGCTCGCCGACGGAGAGTTTGCTCAAGTCCTGGCCGAGCTCGTAGGCCTTCTTTTCTTCGGTTCGAGATCCTCTAGGTCCATGCCACATCTTATCATCTTCGCTGCGCTCGAACCCGCATCCTAGTCATCGCGAGCTGACCGCGACGAGAACCGATGCCTCGCGACAGATGTCGATGCTCGCCTGGATGACGTCAGAGTGACCGTGCTGATCGTGAAGCGAAGGGCCACGGGGGCCCGGAGGTGCTCGTGCCGGCAACGCGGCCCGTGCCGGTCCCCGGTCCCGGAGAGGTGCTGATCGCGGTCAAAGCTGCCGGCGTCAATCGCCCTGACGTGCTTCAGCGTCAGGGTCTCTATCCTCCGCCCAAAGGCGCCTCCGATCTTCTCGGCATGGAGGTCGCCGGGCACGTGGCGGCGCGCGGTCCCGGCGCCACGCGGTTCAAGGACGGCGATGCCGTGTGCGCGCTCACCAATGGCGGCGGCTATGCGGAATTCTGCCTGGTGCCTGAAGCGATGACCCTGCCGGTGCCGCAAGGATTGTCGCTCATCGAGGCGGCGGCCTTGCCGGAGACCGTGTTCACCGTGTGGCACAACGTGTTTGAGCGCGCGGGCCTCAAGCCAGGCGAGTGGCTGCTCGTCCATGGCGGCGCGAGCGGCATCGGCACCACCGCCATCCAGCTGGCGAAGGCGTTCGGCGCCAAGGTGATCGTGACCGCGGGCACCGCCGAGAAGGTGCGGGCCTGCGAGGAGCTTGGCGCGGTCCGCGCCATCAACTATCGCGACCGAGGATTTCGTCGAGGTGGTGAAGGAGGTCGACCGGCAGGCCATGGCGCCGACGTGATCCTCGACATGGTCGGCGGCGACTATATCGAGCGCGACCTGCGCGCCGCCGCCGCTGAAGGCCGCATCGTGCAGATCGCCTTCCTGGAAGGATCCAAGGTGGAGGTCGATCTGATGCGGCTGATGATGCGGCGCCTGACGCTCACCGGCTCGACGCTGCGCGCCCAGAGCATCGAAGCCAAGGGCCGCATGGCGCGCGGCATCGAGGAGAACGTCTGGCCGCTCATCGCGGAAGGCAAGTTCAAGCCCGTGATCGACTCGACCTTCAGCTTCACGGACGCCGCCGCCGCGCACGCCCGCATCGACGATCCCGATCACATCGGCAAGATCGTGCTGGTGGTGGAGAGCTAAGGGCCGGCAGAGCCGCATCCAGCGTCATTCCGGCGAAAGCCGGAATCCAGCCCGCGTTCGAAGCGGCCAAGAAGTACGGCGGAACCCGGCTCGGCCGGGCACTGATGACGACCGAAGAACTAGCGTAGGCCGCAACGGCTTCGGAAGCATTTGCCTAGCGAAGCGGCAGACCCTATATACAGGCCCTCTCCCTTCATGTGAATCTGGCCTCGCTCTCGTGGCCTTTAGGGGTCGAGAGACCGCCCTTCTTCTTACAGGTATTGCAAGACCTATGGACCGTACCCCGCTCATGCCCAAAGCGACCGCCGTCTGGCTGGTCGACAACACCTCGCTCACCTTCGAGCAGATCGCCGAGTTCTGCGGCCTGCATGTGCTCGAAGTGAAGGGCATCGCCGACGGCGACGTCGCCCATGGCATCAAGGGCATGGATCCCATCTCCTCGGGCCAATTGACCCGCGACGAGATCGCCAAGGCGGAGAAGGACAGCTCCTATCGCCTGAAGCTTGCCGAGCCGAAGGTCGAGGTGCCGGAGGTCAAGACCAAGCGCGGCCCGCGCTATACGCCGGTGTCGCGCCGTCAGGACCGGCCGAATGCCATTCTCTGGCTTCTGAAAAACCACCCTGAGCTCAAGGACTCCCAGATCATGCGCCTCGTCGGCACCACCAAGCCGACGATCATCGCCATCCGCGAGCGGTCGCATTGGAATTCGGTCAGCCTCGTGGCCCAGGACCCGGTGGCGCTCAGCCTCTGCTCGCAGATCGACCTCGACGCCGAGGTGAAGAAGGCGGCGGCGAGGCTCGCCCGCGAGCGCCATGAGGTCGAAGCCGTCGAGCCTCCCAGGGCCGGCACCCTCATCCCGGCCGAGGAGACCATTGCCGCGGCGCCTGCTCCGGCGCCGGAGCCGTCGATGGCAACCGCTCTGGCGCAGGAGGCGCGCGAGGCCATGGCCGCACCGGAAGAGGAGGAAGACGTTCCTGACGTCGATTCGGTGTTCGCCAAGCTGAAAGAGCTCGAAGCGCGAGCTAGCAGGACTAGGCGCCGGTCCGTCGTCTCGCCAGCGGCCGGGCTTTGATCAGGATCAAGGCCCCGAAGCCCTGCATCCCCGACCCTTGCACCTCCGATGCAATGACGAGGTGCACCATGAGCACTGGCGAAATTCTCTATCTGGCGTTGGTCGTGTTCGCTGGGGCGGCTTTCGCGGTAACGCTCGCCTACTATTCGAGAGGCTGAATCTCGTCACCCTCCTCCACGAGGGGAATTGATCGGAGGGCTTAAGCTTCGCTAGGGTGCAACGAGGAAACGTACCCAAGGCGGGCCATGACGAGCCCCTACGACACCGATCTCGGCAAGAACGCCGCCAACTACCAGCCGCTGACGCCGCTTGTCGTTCCTCGAGCGGTCCGCCAGCGCGTTCCCCGATCATCCGGCCATCATCCACGGCAAGCGGCGCTATTCCTATGCCGAGTTCTATGCCCGCTCGCGCAGGCTTGCCTCGGCGCTTGCCGCACGCGGCATCGGCAAGGACGACACCGTTTCGGTGATGCTCGCCAACACCCCGGCCGATGCTCGAGGCCCACTACGGCGTGCCCATGACGGGCGCGGTGCTGCACTCCATCAACACGCGGCTCGATCCGCCAGTCATCGCCTTCATGCTCGACCACGCCGACGCCAAGCTGCTCATCATCGACACGCGAGTTTGCGCCGGTGATCGAAGGAGGCGCTCGCGCAGACCAGCGTGCAGCCGCTCGTCGTCAATTACCGACGACCTTGAATGCGGCGTCGAAGGCGATGCGCATTGGCGATCTCGACTACGAGGACTTCATCGCCGGCGGCGACCCCGACTATCGCCTGGGACATGCCGAGCGATGAGTGGAACGCCATCTCGCTCAACTATACGTCGCGGCACCACCGGCAATCCCAAGGGCGTCGTCTACCACCATCGCGGCGCGGCGCTGATGTGCTACGCCAACACCATCGCCACCGGCATGGGCCACGCATCCGGTCTATCTGTGGACGCTGCCGATGTTCCACTGCAACGGCTGGTGCTTTCCCTGGTCGCTGTCGGTGGTTGCCGGCACCCATGTCTGCCTCCGCTCGGTGCGGGCGAAGCCCATGTACGACGCGATCGCCGATCACAAGGTGACGCATCTCTCCGGCGCGCCCTTCGTCATGTCCGGCCCTGCTCAACGCCACGGAGGAAGAGAGGCGCAATTTCAATCATCGCGTGGCCTTCAACCATGCCGCTGCCCCGCCTCCGAAGCCGTGCTCGGC
>ERZ1370068.2805-contig-1933_pt1 | contig 14737 bp, 22 predicted proteins | sample MGYA00561227_ERZ1370068 | MGnify/ENA primary metagenome ERZ1370068 (study PRJEB38410, sample SAMEA6850437) | metagenome | study: Metagenomic assessment of the ecological functions of the soil: analysis of the soil microbiota associated with the...
CATGATCGGCTGCGTCTCGGGATCGCCCAGCCGGCAGTTGAATTCGAGCACGTGCGGATTGCCGGCAGCGTCGATCATCACGCCGGCGTACAGGAAATCCGGTGTAGGGGATGCCGTCGGCCGCCATGCCCGCTGACCGTCGGAACGATCACCTCGCGCATGATCCGCGCATGCATCGCCGGCGTGATCACCGGCGCGGGCGAATACGCGCCCATGCCGCCCGTGTTCGGGCCCTGGTCGCTGTCGCGCAGCCGCTTGTGATCCTGCGACGACGCGAGCGGCAGCACGTGCGGCCGTCGCGACCATGACGATGAAGCTCGCTTCCTCGCCGGCGAGGAAGTCCTCGACGACGACACGCGCACCCGCCGTACCCATCGCGCTGGCCGACGAGCATCGCGTCGATCGCCGCATGCGCCTCAGCGACCGTCGTCGCGATGACGACGCCCTTGCCGGCGGCGAGGCCGTCGGCCTTGACGACGATCGGAGCGCCGCGCTCGTCGACGTAGCGCGCGCGGCGGCGGCATCGGTGAACGTACGGTAGCTGCGCGGTCGGGATGCCGTGCCGCGCCATGAACGCTTTCGCAAAGTCCTTCGAGCCTCGAGCTGCGCCGCCGCCTGCGTCGGACCGAAGATCCGGAGCCCGGCGGCACGGAATGCGTCGACGATTCCCGCGGCGAGCGGCGCCTCGGGGCCGACGACCGTCAGCGCGACTTCCTCGTCCCGCGCGAAGGCGACGAGCTGCGGGAGTCGCGGTGAGCGACACGGTCGGTCAACTCCGGCTCGCGCACCGTTCCCGCGTTGCCCGGCGCGACGAACACCTTGGCGCACGCGCGGCGACTGCGCGACCTTCCAGGCGAGCGCGTGCTCGCGGCCGCCGCCGCCGATGATGAGGATGTTCACGCAGACGCCGTTAATCGAGTGCGACCTTGCCGAATACGTACACGACGCTGCCGTTGTTGATGCCGCCGCAGCGACGGAATGTACGTGGATATACAGGGTGAGCCTGTCGTAGCGCAGCGAGGCGAGTGGAAGCACCGCGGAAACGGCCAGCCGCTGAAGATATCGTTGCAGGCGACCAGCATCAGCGTATAACCCAATCCAGCCTGCAGGCCGATCGCGCTTGCCCCAGTAGGTCGACCAGCCGTAGCCCAGGTTGTACTGTGGCTCGCTGTGCGAGTCGCTGAAAACGAGGAAGAAGACCGTGTCGGTGTCGCCGTTCACGCGTTCCACCGTGCGGCCCCACCCGCCGCCCCACGCGTACTCGGTTTTCCTCGGCGCGCTTCTCGTCGGTCCACGTCCACGGCGTGTGCCAGGCGAAGCCGGAGAGGATCAGGTCGTTGCCGCCGTGCTCGATAGGTGTCGGCGAGCCGCCGGCAGCCCGCTGTTGAGCCAATCCCAGAGGTCGTCGCAGCCCGCCGCGCGCGGGCGCGGACAGGCAGCAGATCGAATCGCGGCGAGAAGGACGCAGCATCCAGCTCGGGCGCATGAGTGCGGTCTCCGTTCAATGTCGAAAGTGCCGGATCGCCGGTGAACACCATCGGCGATGCCGCGCTGGTCGGCAGCCGCGATCGACCTCGGCATCGCGCACGCTGCCTCCCGGCTGGATCACCGCGACCGCGCCGTTGTCGGCGACGACGTCGAGTCCGTCGCGAAAGGGGAAGAAGGCGTCCGAGGCGGCCACCGAGCCGGCGAGGCTCAGCACCGCCGTGCGCGCCTTTGACCGCCGCGATGCGTGCGGAGTCGACGCGGCTCATCTGACCGGCGCCGATGCCCAGCGTCTGCCCGTCCGCGGCAGTACACAATCGCATTGCTCTTCACGAACTTGGCGACGCGCCATGCGAACAGCAGATCGGTGAGCTCTTCCGGCGGTCGGCGCCTTCCGGGTCACGACCTTGAGCTCGGACAGCGCGACGTTCGCCGTGTCCGCGGTCTGCAGCAGCAACCCGCCGCCGATGCGCTTCAGATCGAGCTGCCCGGGCACGGAAGCCGACGGCAACGCGACTTCGAGCACACGGACGTTCTTCTTCTGCGCGATCACCGCGAGCGCATCCGGCGTGTAGCCCGGCGCAATCAGCACTTCGAGGAATTGGGCGGCGACCGCGTCGAGCGTCGTCGCGTCGACCGGCCGGTTGAACGCGATGATGCCGCCGAACGCGGACACCGGATCCGTCGCGAACGCCTTTCCGTAGGCGTCGAGCGGCGTGTCGGCGACGGCGGCGCCGCAAGGGTTGGCGTGCTTGACGATGACACACGCCGCAGCGTCCGCGGCATCGGCGAGCGTCTTCACGCACTCCCAAGCCGCGTCGGAATCGGCGAGGTTGTTGTACGAGAGATCCTTACCCTGCAGCTGCCGGTAGGTCGCGATGCTGCCGGCGACGGGCGTTTCATCCCGATAGAAGCGCGGCACGCTGATGCGGGTTCTCGCCATAGCGCAGGTCCTGCACCTTGATTGCCTGCAGGTTGAACCGGTCGGGGAATGCGGCAGCCGCGCCGTCAGGTGCCCGCGCGGTCAGCCAGTTCGAGATCGCGCCATCGTAGGACGCGGTGTGCGAGAACGCCTTGCGCGCGAGGGCAAAGCGGGTCGCGGTCGACAGACACCCGGCCGTTGGCGCCAAGCTCGGCGACGATCGCATCGTAGTCCATCGGGTCGACAACGACGCCGACGTGCTGCCAGTTCTTCGCCGCGGCACGGACCATCGTCGGCCCGCCGATGTCGATGTTTTCGATCGCCTCATCGAGCGTGCATCCGGGCTTCGCAACCGTTTCGCGGAACGGGTACAGGTTGACGACGACGAGATCGATTGTCGGAATACCGTGCATTTCGAGCGCCGCCGCGTGCGCCGGGTCGTCGCGCCGCGCGAGGATTCCGGCATGCACCTTCGGGTGCAGCGTCTTCACGCGACCGTCGAGCATCTCGGGAAACCCCGTGTAGGCGCCGATCTCGGTGACGGCGAGACCCGCGCCCGCCAGCGTCTTCGCCGTTCCGCCGGTCGACAGCAGCTTCACGCCGAGGCCCGCCAATCCGCGCGCGAAGTCGACGAGCCCGGTCTTGTCGGACACCGAGAGCAGCGCTTGCGTGACGGGCGCGGGCATGGCTGGGCTACGCAAAAGTGCGCGGCGTACCGCGGAATAGTTTAGGCGGCTGACGGCGCGCGCGCCGTCAGCGTATGTGGTACTTGACGAGCTTCGCGCGCAACGTGTTCCGATTCATTCCGAGCATGTCCGCTGCCTGCGTCTGATTGCCGCCGGCGCGGTCCATCACCGACGCGATCAACGCCCGCTCGACATGGTTGATCACCATGTCGTAGATGCCGTGCGGCGTCTCGCCGTCGAGCCTGCGAAAGTATTCGTCCAGCGATTTTTCGACCGTCCTGCCGATCTCGTTGCCGCCGTTGATACGCAGTGTCTTTCTCACGCGGCCAGGGCCTCCCTACCCCGTAGCGATTCTTGCCGTAACCCGCCGAATGCGATGGAAGCGTCGACGATGTCCGGCACTGGATGCGCGGTACTCGAGACGCTCGCCCGCATCGGCGAGGCTATCGAAAAAACGGTGGACGGCGGCGAGCTGCTCCGCAATCGTCTCCACCGCGTTCACCTCCCGCCGGAACGCGTCGCCGCCGGCCAGGTCCTTCGTGTACCAGCCGAGGTGCTTGCGCGCGATCCGCACGCCGCCCGCCTCACCATAGAAATGGTAATGATCGTCGAGATGTTCGGCAATCGCCGCGCGCGCCTCGGCCACGGTCGGCGGGGGCAGATGCGTGCCGGACTCGAGATAGTGGCTGATTTCGCGAAAGATCCATGGGCGCCCTTGCGCTGCGCGCCCGATCATCGATCGCGTCGGCACCCGTGTACTCGAGCACGCGCAGCGCCTGTTCCGGCGTCGCGATATCGCCGTTCGCGATCACCGGTATCGAGACGGCCGCCTTGACCGCGCGGATTGTCTCGTACTCGACCGGCCCACGTAGGCGCACGCGCGGGTGCGGCCATGCACGGCAAGCGCCGAATGCCCGCGCGCTTCGGCGATACGCGCAATGGCAAGCGCGTTTCGGTTCGCGGGTCGGTGCCCGTGCGGATCTTGAGCGTCACCGGAACCTCGACCGCGCGCACGACGGCCTCGACGATCGCGCGCGACCAGCGGACTCGTTCGCGAGCAGCGCGCGAACCGGCGGCGGCGTTGCAGCACCTTCTTCGCCGGGCAGCCCATGTTGATGTCGATGATCTCGGCGCCGCGCGCGACGTTGTACTGCGCGGCGTCGGCCATCAGCGCGGGATCGGCCCCGGCGATCTGCACGGCAACGGGGCGCACTTCGCCGCGATGATCGGTGCGCCGCTGCGATTTCTCGGTGCCCCACAGTCGCGGATTCGACGCGACCATCTCCGACACCGCGTAGCCCGCGCCGTGGCGCTTGCAGAGCTGCCGGAATGGACGATCGGTGACCCCCGCCATCGGTGCGACGACAAGGTTGTTCGCAAGAACGTGAGGGCCGATTTGCACGGAAATCGAATCGAGTGGAGCAGGAATCGACGGCGAGGGGAGCGGATTATAACCGTTCTGCGCGCGATGCGGAGCGACGAAACAAATGTCTTTGCGCGAGGACAAACATTTGACAACGTGGCACGTTTTTTGAGTCCTGCCACATGATGGCGCGCTCAGTTGTGCATCACACGTTCGTTCGCAAGAAGAATGCCTGCGGCCACGCCAGCGCGCGTCAAGCCGCACGAGCGCGCGCCGTTTCACGAAATCAACAGGTTATGAAAACGGAAGTCGTCGATTGCGAACGAGGACCGCGTCGCGGATCACGAAAACGGAAGTCGCACCCGCTCTTCAATGGAGTCCGAAGAGCATCGCGCGGGTAAACGCGCGCTTCGCCGCCGGGACCGCGTCAAGCAAAGTGAGCGCCAACCCGCGCGGCCAGCGGACGAGCGGCGCGTCGTTGCCGAATACGCCGACGAGTCCGTGCGTGAACGCGATCCCCGCGATGCGATCGGTGCGGCGGGCGCGCAGATAGCGATCGATCATTGCGCGATCCCCCATGGCGTCGCGCGGCGTATCGAGGACGATCTGCGAGAGCTCCCAGGCGTCGCGGAGCCCGACGTTGAATCCCTGTCCCGCGACCGGATGAAGCGTCTGCGCGGCGTTGCCGAGAACGACGCAGCGCGCGCTGGCGGGCTCGGTCGCGAACTCCATTGCCAGGGGAAACGAGCGCCGCTGCGTCACCTTCGTGAAGACGCCGCCACGCTTCGCGAAACGCCGCGCAAGTCCGGCCAGGAAGGTCGCCGTCGTCCTGCGCCTGCAGCGCCTCGGCGCGATCCGGCGTCGCGGTCCAGACGAGGCCATAGTGATCGCCCTCGGGCAGCAGCGCCATCGGTCCATCCGGGGTGAAGCGCTCGTACGCGAGTCCCGCGTGCGGCGTTGCGGTCCACACTTTGGCGATGACCGCGACCTGCCCGTAGTCGTGCCGTCGCCGCGCGATCCCCGCGACCGTCGCGCCGGTCCCGTCGGCAACGGCGGCAAGGCGAGCGAGCAGCGGCTCGCTCTGCGGTGTCGTCCAGCGTCACCGCCGCATACGCGGGCGTGCCGCCGACAGCGCTGACCGCGAGCGCCATGCCGCAGCCGCGACACGCGACCGTGCGAGCGCCGCGTCCAACACGAGCTGCAGCGCGCGATAGCTGACGACATAGCCGAGCGCCGGCAGGCCCTGCTCCTCCGCCGCGAGCTGCATCGCGCCGAATCCGCCGGCCTGCGAGATGTCGATGCGCGTGATCGGCGTCGCGGCATCCGGCACTGCCGCGAGCGCACCCCAGACGCCGAGTCGTTCGCAGTATGAGCCTCGCGCCATGCGACAGCGCGAGCGAGCGGTCGCCGCGCAACGTCTCGAAGGCGGCGCGCGCGTCGAGGCACGGCCACGTCGAGATCGCCTATCGGCCAACGCGAGCGCGAGCGTCGGTCTGACCGGACCCGCTCCGACGATGACGACGTCATCCAGCATCGTGGAGACTCGGCGCCGCTGCGCGCGGCTAGGTGCGTCAGCGCCGGCAGGCGCGCTCGACGTCGATCACCGTCTTCGGCGCCGCCACAGTGAGATTTTCGATACCGGTCGCCGTCACCAGAACGTCGTCCTCGATGCGCACGCCGATGTCCCAGAACTCGGCCGGGACGTTGTCGGCCGGGCGGATGTACGTGCCGGGCTCGACGGTGAGCACCATGCCGGGCGCGAGCTTCTGCGAGGCGCCCTTGACCTGATAGAGGCCCGCGTCGTGCACGTCCATCCCGAGCCAGTGTCCGGCGCGATGCATGTAGAACTGCTTGTAGCTGCCGTTCGCCAGCACCGTCGTCGAGCGTGCCCTTGCAGAGCCCGAGGTCGATGTAGCCCTGCGCGAGCACGCGCTCGGCGACCTTGTGGTAGTCGTGGAAGTCGGCGCCGGGCTTCACCGCGTCGATGCACGCCTGCTGGGCGGCGAGCACGAGCTCGTAGATCGCCTTCTGCGGTCCGCTGAATTTGCCGTTGACCGGAAACGTACGCGTGATATCGGACGCGTAGCCGTGGTATTCGCAGCCGGCGTCGATCAGCAGCGAGCTCGCCGTCCTGCAGCTGGCGGTTGTTGTCGCGATAGTGCAGCACGCAGGCATTGGGGCCGCCGGCGACGATCGACGAATACGCGACGGCCTGCGCGCCCGAACGCAGGAATTCGTGCGCGAGCTCGGCTTCGACCTGGTATTCGTACCAGCCGGCGCGGGTATGCTCCATCGCGCGCCGATGCGCCTCCGCCGAGATCGCCGCCGCGCGGCGCATCAGCGCGAGCTCATGCGCGTCCTTCACGAGGCGCAGCACATCGAGCGCCTGCCGCACGTCGACGATCTCTTCCGGCGCGCGAGACGCCGGTGCGCGCGCGGTTGCGGACTTCGTTGAGGAGCTCGGTGACGCGGCGATCCCATGACGCGAAGAGGCCGAGCGGCGTGTAGAGCGCCGGCCGGTCCGCGGCCAGATCGGGAGCGCCTTGTCGAGCGCTTCGATCGGGTGGGCTTCGTCGAAACCGAAGATCTCGCGCGCCGCGTCGGGTCCGTAGCGGAAGCCGTCCCAGATTTCGCGTTCCGCGATTCTTCTCGCGGCAAAACAGCACCTGCCGGTCGCCGTCGGGGCTCGCGACGAGCGCGACGACCGCCTCGGCTCCGGAAATCCCGACACGTAGTAGAAGTAGCTGTCGTGGCGGAACGGATAGAGCGAGTCGCGATTGCGCGGGACCTCGGCTGCGGTCGGCACGAGCGCGAGGCCCCCGCCGGTTTGCGTCGCGCATCTGCTTCAGCAGCGCCGCGCGCCGATCGCGATAGATCTGGTGGTTGTGGTTCATCGAAACCTCGGGGAGAAGCCGCAATTATAGTGGTTTCGAGGGACTCCGCGCCGCGCCCGCGGCATATGCGGTCACCACGATGCGTTACCATTTGCGCATGCCCGATCCCGCCCACGGCGGCGGCGCGAACGCAACGCACGGCGTCGCGCTGCACGAAGCGAAGCTCGCGCTGCGCCGGCAGGTCCTCGCGCGGCGCGATGCGCTGCCGGCCGAGGCGCGCGTGGCGGCATCGGCTGCCATCGCGGCGCGGATCCCGACGCTGCCGGAATTCGGCGCGCGCAGCGACCGTGCTGCTGACGCTCGCCTTTCGCAGCGAGTGGGACACGCGCCCGCTGGTGGAGAGCGCGCTCGCCGCGCGCAAGACGGTGGTCGTTCCGCGCGTCAACACGCAGACGCGGATGCTCGAGCTCTACGCGATCGCGGATCCGGATCGCGACGTCGTCGCCGGGCACCTCGGCATTCCCCGAGCCGCGCTCAGGCAGCGACCGCAGATTCCTCGCGATGCGATCGAGTTCGTCCTGGTTCCCGGCGTCGCGTTCGATCTCGGCGGCCGGCGGCTCGGCTATGGAGGCGGCTACTATGATCGCCTGCTGCCGCTGCTTGTCGCCGCGCGCGCGCGTGTCGCCGGCGCATTCGACCTCCAGCTCGTCGAACACGTGCCGGCGGCGCCGCACGATGTCGCCATCGATGCGATCGTTACCGAATCGCGTATCGTCGCGCTGAAGCGATGTGTAGACGGGCGACGGGGATGGCGTCATCCTCGCGCGCGCACCGCCGCTTTCGCACTCGCGATCACCCTGGCGATACAGGTGTTCACGTCGCTCGCGGCGACGGCGACTTCCGTGCTCGCACCGGAAATGGGTCGCGATCTCGATATGGCGCCGAAGCTGATCGGCGTGTTCGTCGGCCTGATCTACGCGGGCGGCGATGTCGGCGAGCCTCGCCTCGGGCGGGTTCGTCGAGCGCTACGGCGCGATTCGCGTGTCGCAGGTTGGCGTGCTGCTGTGCGCGGCCGGCCTCGCGATGGTCGTCGGCTACGCGGCGCGGCCCGAACTGCTGCTGCCGCTGCTCTTCGTGGCGTCCGTCGTCATCGGACTTGGCTACGGACCGATCACGCCGGCGTCCTCCCAGCTGCTTGCGCGTACCGCGCCACCGTCGCGGATGGCACTGACGTTCTCGATCAAGCAGACCGGGGTTCCGGTCGGGCAGCGCTCGCGGGCGCGCCTGCTTCCCGCCCTCGCGTTGAGCGTCGGTTGGCACGTCGCGTTTCTGACGGTCGCGGGCGCCGGGGTCGTGATCGCACTGTTGGCGCAGCTCGCACGCGCGAGCTCGATGCGCATCGAGATCCCGAGCGACCGCTTTCGGTCGCCGGGCGTGATCGATCCGCTGCGCGTCAGGTGCTGCGCACGCCGCGCGCTTCGCGAGCTCGCGGTTTGCGGCTTCGCCTATGCCGGCGCTGCAGGTTTGCATGATGAGCTTCCTCGGTCGTCTATCTGACCGAATCGCTCGGCTACTCGCTGGTGGCGGCGGGATTCGCGCTCACTGCGGCGAATCTCGGCGGGATCGCCGGCCGGATCTCTGGGGCGCCGTCGCAGATCTCTTCGTCGGCGCCGCGCACGCTGCTCGGGCTGATCGGCGTCGGCAGCGGCATCTGCGCGTGGCTGACCGTCCTCTTCAGCGCAGGTTGGCCGACCGTCGCGCTGATCAGCGTATGCGTGCTGTTCGGCATGACGGCGATCGGATGGAACGGCGTCCAAATCTCGGAGGTCGCGCGCGCGGCGCCCGCCGGGCAGGAGGAGTTCGGTTACGGGCGCCGCTGGATTCATCACGTTTGGCGGCGTACTCGTGCGGGCCGCCCGACGTTCGCGCTGATCTCGGCGCTGACCGGGCGGCTATCGCGCCGGATTCGCGCTCTTCGGGGCCTTCGCGATCGCGAGCGGCGCGCGGCTGGTCGTGCGCCACCGCAAGTAAACGTTTACATTCAAAGCATTGGGCGCTCGGCCGTCGGGAATGCTGCAGGCGCGGCCGCCCGCGCGCGCTCGAATTCATCGCGTTGCGGAAATCGATTCCGCCGTGCTGGCCAACGGAATGCGGCGCGGTAGAATCCACCGCTCGGCGAGACCGCGACGCGGCATCGGAAGACGGTCGCCGTGCGCCCCGCTCGTGCCCGCGACGAAGCGTGCGCCGTCATCCCGCAATCGACCACGGGCGACTGCCGCATAGGAGGACCTCGCATGGACACCGTTCCCGATCGCGATCCGCAGGAAACGCGCGAGTGGCTGGACGCGCTGGACGGCGTGCTCGCCGCCGAGGGTCCGGATCGCGCGCACTTCCTGATCGAGCAACTGATCGACAAGGCCCGCCGATCGGGCGCCTACCTGCCGTTCTCCGGCCAACACTGCGTACATCAACACGATCCCCGTCGACAAGCAGCCGACGCTTCCCGGCGATTTCAACATCGAGCACAAGATCCGCAACTACGTTCGGTGGAATGCGATGGCAATGGTCGTTCGCGCGAACAAGAACACCAACGTCGGCGGCCACATCGCGAGCTTCGCCTCGGCGGCGATGCTCTACGACATCGGCTACAACCATTTCTGGCACGCGCCGTCGAAAGAGCACGGCGGCGACCTCGTGTTCGTGCAGGGTCATTCGGCGCCCGGGCGTCTACGCGCGCGCGTTCATGCTCGGCCGGTTCACGCCCAGAGCAGATGGACAACTTCCGCCAGGAAGTCGACGGCAAGGGCGTCTCGTCGTACCCGCACCCGTGGCTGATGCCCGATTTCTGGCAGTTCCCGACGGTGTCGATGGGCCTCGGCCCGCTGATGGCGATCTACCAGGCGCGGTTCATGAAATACCTGCAGGACCGCGGACTCGCGACGACCGAAGGCCGCAAGGTCTGGTGCTTCTGCGGCGACGGCGAGATGGACGAGCCGGAGTCGATGGGCGCGATCGGCATGGCGGCGCGCGAGAACCTCGACAACCTGATCTTCGTCGTCAACTGCAACCTGCAGCGCCTCGACGGACCCGGTGCGCGGCAACGGCAAGATCATCCAGGAGCTCGAGAGCGACTTCCGCGGCGCGGGCTGGAACGTGATCAAGGTGATCTGGGGCCGGCACTGGGATCCGCTGCTCGCGCGCGACAAGAACGGCATCCTGATGCGCCGGATGATGGAAGTGCGTCGACGGCGAGTACCAGACGTTCAAGTCGAAGGACGGCGCGTACGTGCGCGAGCACTTCTTCAACACGCCCGGAGTTGAAGGCGCTCGTCGCCGACTATTCCGACGACGACATCTGGCAGCTGAATCGCGGCGGCCACGACCCGTTCAAGGTCTATGCGGCGCTATCACGCGGCGGTCAACCACAAGGGCCAGCCGACCGTGATCCTCGCCAAGACGATCAAGGGCTACGGCATGGGCGAGGCGGGCGAGGCGCAGAACATCACGCATCAGCAGAAGAAGATGTCGCACGATGCGATCCGCAGCTTCCGCGACCGCTTCCAGCATTCCGGTCCCCGACGACAAGCTCGACGAAGTGCCTTACGTGACGTTCGCCGAAGGCTCGCCTGAGCTCGAGTACATGCGCGCGCGCGCGGATGGAGCTCGGCGGCTACCTGCCGCGCGCGCGGCAGACAGGCGGACGCGCTCGTCACGCCGGAGCTCTCCGCGTTCGAGCGGCTGCTCAAGAGCTCGGAGGAGCGCGAGATCTCGACGACGATGGCGTTCGTGCAGATCCTGCAGCTCGCTGCTGCGGGACAAGAACATCGGCAAGCGCATCGTGCCGATCGTCCCGACGAGTCGCGCACGTTCGGCATGGAGGGCATGTTCCGCCAGCTCGGCATCTGGAACCAGCAGGGGCAGCTCTACACGCCGCAGGATGCCGACCAGCTGATGTTCTACAAGGAGAGCGAAGGACGGCCAGATCCTGCAGGAGGGAATCAACGAGGCGGGCGGGATGTGCGACTGGATGGCGGCGGCGACCTCCTACTCGACGCACGGCGTGCCGATGATCCCGTTCTACATCTTCTATTCGATGTTCGGCTTCCAGCGCGTCGGCGATCTCGCGTGGGCGGCGGGCGACATGCGCTCGCGCGGCTTCCTGCTGGGCGGCACGGCGGGGCGCACGACGCTCAACGGCGAGGGACTGCAGCACGAGGACGGCCACTCGCACCAGATTTCGGCGACGGTGCCCGAATTGCATCTCGTACGACCCGACGTTCGCCTACGAAGTTGCGGTGATCATCCAGGACGGCCTCCGGCGGATGTACGCGGAGCAGGAGGACGTCTACTACTACCTGACCGTGATGAACGAGAACTACCGGCATCCCGCGATGCCCGACGGCGCGGCGCCGTCGATCATCAAGGGGATGTACCTGTTCGCGTGCCGGCGCGAAGAACGACGAAGGCGGCCGCGCGTGCAGCTGCTCGGGATCGGGACGATCTTCCGCGAAGTGATCGAGGCGGCGGCGCTGCTCAAGGCCGACTGGGGCGTCGAATCGGATCTGTGGAGCTGCCCGAGCTTCACCGAGCTCGCGCGCGACGGGATGGCGGTCGGCTCGCCACAACCTGCTGAACCCGACCGCAAGCCGAGGATTTCGCACGTCACACAATGCCTCGACGGCACGCAGGGGCCGGTGATCGCGGCGACCGACTACGTCCGCGCGTTCGCCGAGCAGATCCGCGCGTACGTCCCGCGCCGCTACGTCGTCCTCGGCGCCGACGGTTTCGGTCGATCGGACACGCGCGCGAAGCTGCGCCGGTATTTCGAAGTCGACCGCTACTACGTCACCATCGCCGCGCTGCGCGCGCTCGCCGACGAAGGGGACGATGCCCGCCGCGGGTCATCGAAGCGATGCAGAAATACGCGATCGATCCGGCCAAGCCGGCGCCGTGGCTCACCAGCCTGAACGCACAGGAAACGATTGCGATGAGCACGATCGAGGTCAAAGTTCCGGACATCGGCGACTTCACCGATGTTCCGGTGATCGAGGTCTTCGTCAAGCCGGGCGATGCGGTGAAGGCCGGAGACTCGCTCGTCACGCTCGAATCGGACAAGGCGACGATGGATGTCCCGTCGCCCGCCGCGGGCACCGTGAAGGAAGTGAAGGTCAAGGTCGGCGACAAAGTGCGCGAAGGCTCGCCGATCGTGTTGCTCGAAGCCGCAGCTGCGCCGGGCGCCGACGCGGCAAACGCCCTGCGAGCGTCCCGGCAGAGCCGCGCGCGCGCGCCTGCGCGCGCGCGCGCCTGCGACCGTCTCCCGCAGCCCGCCGCGGAGGCTAAGACCGCGAGCGAGGAACCGGCAACCGCGGAAGATCGCCGCCGGCAGCGCCGGTCGACGCCGAAGCCTTCAAGGCGGCGCACGCATCGCCGTCGGTACGCAAATTCGCACGCGAGCTTGGGCGTCGATCTTGCCCGCGTCACCGGGGTCCGGTCCGAAGGGCCGTATCCTGCAGGAAGATGTCCAGGCCTTCGTGAAGGGCATCATGCGCGGCGCTGCCGCGCGCAGCCAACGAGCGCGGGCGGCGGCGTCGGCGGCGGCGGGACGCTCAATCTCCTGCCGTGGCCGAGCGTGGATTTCGCGAAGTTCGGTCCGGTCGAGCCGCGGCCGCTGTCGCGGATCAAGAAGATTTCAGGCGCGAATCTCGCGCGCAACTGGGTGGTGATTCCGCACGTCACCCAGTTCGACGAGGCCGACATCACCGGACCTCGAAGCGTTTCGCCTCGCGCTCAACAAGGAGAACGAGAAGGCCGGCATCAAGGTCACGATGCTCGCGTTCCTGATCAAGCGCGAGCGTCGCGGCGCTCAAGAAATTCCGGACGTCAACGCTTCGCTCGACGGCGACAACCTCGTGCTGAAGCGCTACTTCCACATCGGCTTTGCTGCCGACACGCCGAACGGGCTCGTCGTGCCGGTCATCAAGAACGCCGATCAGAAAGGCGTTCTGCGATCGCGACGCGAGATGTCGGCGCTGTCGGCAAAGGCGCGCGAAGGCAAGCTCGGCCCGGCCGACATGCAGGGCGGCTGCTTCTCGATCTCGAGCCTCGGGCGGCATCGGCGGCACCGCGTTCACGCCGATCATCAACGCGCCGGAGGTTGCGATCCTCGGCGTGTCGAAGAGCGGCGATGAAACCGGTGTGGGACGGCAAGGGCGTTCGTGCCGCGACTGCTGCTGCCGCTGTCGTTCTCGTACGACCACCGCGTGATCGACGGCGCGGCGGCGGCGCGTTTCACCGCGTACCTGGCGGCAGCTGCTCGCCGACATGCGCCGGGTGATGCTGTGAGGGGCGCTGCAGGCGTTGGATTGCCGATGGGTCGGAGGCCACGTCAATGAGCGCAGTCGAAGTCAAGGTCCCCGACATCGGTGACTTCAAGGACGTTCCCGTCATCGAGATCTTCGTCAAGCCGGGCGACGTCGTGGCTGCGGAGGACTCGCTGCTGACGCTCGAATCGGACAAGGCGACGATGGATGTCAACCGTCGCCGTCGGCAGGCACGGTCAAGAGCGTCAGCGTCAAGGTCGGCGACAAGGTGAGCGAGGGGACGGTCATTGTCGTGCTCGACGTCGCCGAGGCGAGCGCGGCGAAGCCCGCGGCGACGCCCGCACCGCCGCCCGAGAAGACACGCCAACCCGCCCACTGCCGCGGGCTCGGCCGCCCCGCCCAAGGTGCCGGCGGCGCCCCAGGCTCAACCGGTCGCTTCAGCCTACGCCGGGCAGGTGGACGCTGAATGCGAAATGCTGGTCCTCGGCTCCGGGTCGGGCGGCTACAGCGCGCGCGTTCCGCGCCGCGGATCTCGGCATGAAGACGGTGCTCGTCGAACGCTACGCGACGCTCGGCGGGTGTGTCTCAACGTCGGCTGCATTCCGTCCGAAGGCGTTGCTGCACATCGCTGCGGCGACGGACGAGGCGAAGGCGCTCGCCGAGCATGGCGTTCGCGTTCGGATCGCCGCAATTCGATCTCGACAAGTTGCGTGGGTGGAAGAACAAGGTCGTCGGCAAGCTGACCGGCGGGCTCACGGGGATGGCAAACGCGCGCAAGGTCGAGGTCGTTGCGCGGATACGGCAGGTTCCTCGATGCGCACCACGTCGAAGTCGAGGTGACCGACGGGGCCGGCCAGGACAAAACCGGCGCGAAGAAGGTCGTGCGCTTCGCGCAAGGCGATCATCGCCGCCGGCTCGCAATCCGGTGCAGTTGCCGTTCGTGCCGGAGGACCCGCGCATCTTCGATTCGACCGGCGCGCTCGGTCGCCACCGATCCTGCGCATGCCGCCAGCTTCCGTGGCGGCGGCACCATACCGGTTTTTGATGGTACACCGCGTCTGGCCTGACACTGGCGCGGGCGCGGCTCGACGTCGTCGAGATAGATCCGCAGGTTGACCTCGATCACA
>ERZ1370068.3459-contig-2571_pt1 | contig 14694 bp, 19 predicted proteins | sample MGYA00561227_ERZ1370068 | MGnify/ENA primary metagenome ERZ1370068 (study PRJEB38410, sample SAMEA6850437) | metagenome | study: Metagenomic assessment of the ecological functions of the soil: analysis of the soil microbiota associated with the...
GGTCCAGCGCGCTGCTGCGCCGGACGCCGTGGAACCGGCCGCCGTGCCTGCGCCGGCAGTTTGACGACGCAATGATTGCGACCTTCACCTTGTCGCACGCACGAAGCTTCGCGCTCGCTGTCCTCGCATGCCTGCTCGCAGGCTGCGCGACGAATCATGCGTTGATGCCGACGCCTGCGACATACACCGGACCAAACGCGAAACCGCTGTTCGCCGATGCGTCGTTAGATCTCGCAGGCGCTGGCGCTCGATCTTCTGTTTCCTCACTGATCGCGCGCCAGGAGACGGCAACGCGGCGTATACCGCCGAGCGCTCGCGTTCAATCGCGTTCGGCTCGACGACGATCACGTTCGCCGAAGGAGTGACACTCGGGGCCACGACAGAGCTCGGCCGCTTTCCCCCGATTCCGTACGTGCTCACTGAGACACCAGAGGGTATGCGGCGCGCACCTGCGTTTCTCGCAACTCACACGCAGGCGAAACAGCGCTTGCAGGGCGCGATCGCAAGGCGTCTTGCCATCGCGCCCCGCAAGGAAATGGTTCTGTTCGTGCACGGCTATCACGTGACCTTCGAGGATGCCGCGTTGACCATGGGACAAATGTGCCATTTCCTAGGGCGCGAGTTCGTGTGCGGCATCTTCACATGGCCGGCCGGCGGCGATCGCGGCGCCCTCTTCGGCTACGACGTCGATCGCGAGTCCGCCGAATACGCAGTCGAGGACCTCGTGAAGCTGATACGCATCATCGCAGGGACACCGGGTCTCGAGAGGATTCACTTCATCGCCCATAGCCGCGGCACCGACACGCTCGCGTCGGCGCTTGCCGTCTTGAGTGTGGAGGCTTATGCCCGGAAGAGCTCGCCTGCCCGCGAGTTTCACATCGGCAACGTCGTGCTCGTCGCTCCTGACCTCGACGGCGACGTCGCAGTCACCAAGATCTTCAAGGTCTTCTCCGACCCTGACCTGCCCCTTCGGCGGCGAACCGCAGCCGGACACAATCATCCCCCGGCACCGGGGCTCAAGCTCACCCTCTATGTCTCGCGCGGCGACAAGGCGCTCGCAACGTCCGGCTGGTTGTTCGGCAGCATTGCGCGGCTCGGGCGCATCGACGCAACGATGTTCACGCCCGACCAGATCGAATTGATCGGCAATCTGGGCGCGGTTGACATCATCGAGGTCCGCGGCAGCACCGACTTCTTCGGGCACAGCTATTTCGTCTCGAATCCCAAAGTGAGCGCCGACATCATCGCGATGCTTCGATACGGTTTGCGTGCCAGCGAGCCGGGCAGACCCCTGCAGCAGATCGCGGGACCCTTTTGGCGCGTGCCGGCTGACTAGGAAAGCAGACGACAGGAGATCACGGCAATGAAACCGATAGTCGAATCAGTCTTGAAGTATGTGGGCGGCGTCACGCAGCGGAAGTTGTTCGCTTCGGCGGTCGCGCGAACGTCGTATGCCCGGGACACGTGCTGCACGCCGCTCGTCGACAAACAGATCCCGGAGCAGGCACGCAAGCTTCGCTCGAGCGAGAGCGACGTGTTGATGCCCCAGAGTCGGTCGACGACGTGTCCACCACCGTCGACGACGTCGCCGAGGTGACGCTGATGCTCTGGAGCTATCCGTCGAGCGCGCCTACCGGGCAACCGATGGTGGTGAGCCACGGCTGGTTCATGCAATGAATCAAGCGCGCGTCCTGTCGATTGCAAGCCTGGCCGGGTCGATGAGTCGACACCGCGGCGTTCGCCCATTCATGACAGGAGTCTTGATTGGCGCCGCCGTGCTGGTTGTCGTATTCGTCGTTTGATGAATATGGAGACATAGATGCTGAACGGATTCGTCAAAGCGTTGAGTGTGCGCAGCAGCGGAAAACTGACCAAATCGCGACGCTTCGCTGACAACTCTCCCTTCGCCTCCTCATATCCTGATCGCAGATAGAGACGACACTCAATGGGGACCTTTTTCAATGAGTAATTACCCGATCCGGCGCTTGGCTATCGCCCTGCAAGGTGGCGGCTCGCACGGCGCGTTCACCTGGGGCGTGCTCGACCGACTGCTGCAGGAGCCGGGATTCGAGATCGTTGGCATCAGCGGAACGAGCGCCGGCGCGATGAACGCCGGCATTCTCGCCGATGGGCTGCGGCGCGGCGGCGCTGCCGAAGCGCGAAAGGCGCTCGCGCACTACTGGTACGACGTGGGCCGCTTCCCGGGCTATGCCACCGTCGCACCGCCGGCGGTGCCGGGCGCGCCGCCCACCTGGAACCTGGAGCGCAACCCTGTCTTCCTGTGGCAGGAGATGCTCACGCGTATTTGGTCGCCATACGAGACCAATCTGCTCAACTACAATCCGCTTCGCAGCCTCCTCGCGCGCATCGACTTCGACGGTCTGCGTCAGGATGTCCGGGCGCCGCGTGTATTTATCTGCGCAACGAACGTTCGCACCGGCTTGCGGCGCGTATTCGAGAACCAGGAACTCTCGGCCGATGTGCTGCTAGCCTCCGCCGCGCTGCCGCAGGTTTACCAGGCGGTGGAGATCGACGGCGAGTACTACTGGGACGGCGGCTATACCGGCAATCCGGCGCTGGCACCGCTTTACCTCAGTACACAAGCGAGCGACTTGATCGTGGTCGGCATCAATCCGATCGTGCGCTCAGAAGTCCCGCGTACCGCGCGCGCCATTACCGACCGCATCGGCGAGATCAGCTTCAACTCCACCTTCATGGGCGAGGTGGCGGCGATCGCGTTCTTCGAGGAGCTGATGCAGTCGCGGCCGGCGGATCGAAGGTTCAGACGTCTTTTGTCCACGGCATCGGCGACGATGCGCTCGGCGCGTTCGGCGCATCGAGCAAGATGAACAACCATCCCGACTTCCTCGCCCATCTGCGCGAGATCGGCACGCGCGCCGCCGACCGCTGGCTCGCGGATCACCGCAAAGCCGTAGGCAAGCGCTCGACGGTCGATCTGTCCGGGCTCGTTCCGACGCGGCACGGCTCGCTGATCGGCCCATCCATCATTAAACAGCCACTCGAGGTTCAAAAATGAAGATTGACGACGTCCGGCGCGCCTACGCGATGCCACTGACCAGTCCGTCGTTTCCGCCCGGACCGTACCGCTTTTTCGACCGCGAATACCTGATCGTCACCTACCGCACCGACCCAAAGGCCTTGCGCGCGGTCGTACCGGAGCCGCTCGAGATCACTGAGCCGCTGGTGAAATATGAATTCATTCGCATGCCCGACTCGACAGGATTCGGCGACTACACCGAATCCGGCCAGGTCATTCCGGTGCGCTTTGCGGGCGAGGACGGCGTGTACGTGCACTCGATGTATCTCGACGACGATGCGCCGATCGCGCGGCGGCCGCGAGCTGTGGGGCTTTCCGAAGAAGCTGGCGCTCCCGAAGATCAGCCACGAAGGCGAGGTGATAGTCGGCACGCTGCACTACGGCCAAGCGCTTTGTGCGCTCGGCACGTTCGGCTACAAGCACCGCGCGGCGGCCAAGGATGCCGTACTGAAGAGCCTGCGCCAGCCGAACTTCCTGCTGAAGGTTATCCCCCACGTCGACGGCACGCCGCGGATCTGCGAGCTGGTGCGCTATCACCTCGAGGACATCGTCTTGAAGGAAGCGTGGAACACGCCAGCCGAGCTCCAGCTCTTCCGTCACGTCATCGCCACCGTCCGCGCAGCTGCCGGTGCTCGAGATCGTGTCGGGACAGCACCTGGTCGCGGACCTCACGCTGGGGCTTGGCCAGGTCGCCTTTGACTACCTCGCGGAAAACACCGGGCGCGCTGCCGCGCGCCATCCAAACCACAACGGGAGCTCGCCAATGTTTAAGGATAAAGCAGCAGTCGTTACGGGGTCGACCAGCGGCATCGGACTGGGCATCGCCCGGGCGCTCGGTGCGCAAGGCGCCAACATCATGTTGAACGGCTTTGGCGACCGCAATGCGATCGAAGCGCTAATGGCGGAGCTCCGTGCCCAATACCACGTCGAGGTCGACTATAGCGCCGCCGACATGTCGCGGCCCGAGCAAGCGACTGAAATGGTCGAGCAGTGCGTCGGGCGCTTCGGCGGCGTCGACATTCTCGTCAACAACGCTGGCATCCAGCATACCGCGCCGGTGGAAGAGTTTCCGATGGAGAAGTGGGAGCAGATCATAGCCATCAATCTGTCCTCCGCGTTCTACAGCATCAAGGCGGGGTTGCCAAATATGCGGCGCCGACGCTGGGGCAGGATCGTCAACATCGCTTCGGCGCACGGACTGGTGGCATCGGCGACCAAATCGGCGTACGTCGCCGCGAAGCACGGACTTCTCGGCCTCACAAAGGTCGTCGCGCTCGAGACTGCGCAGTCGCCGATTACGTGTAATGCCATCTGCCCCGGCTGGGTGCTCACGCCGCTGGTGCAAAAGCAGATCGACGATGCGGCCGCCCGCGGCGGAATTTCCCGGGACGAATCGAAGGCGAGGTTGCTTGCCGAAAAACAGCCATCCCTCGAGTTCGCGACTCCAGAGCAGATCGGTGCAGTCGCGGTCTTCCCAGTGCTCGAGCGCCGCCAACCAGATCCGCGGCACATCCATCAGCGTCGATGGCGGCTGGACGGCGCAGTGACCAATCGCTCGTTCGCATCGTATCCAAGGCGTGCGCATGACCTTCGCTCGAGAAAACCTGGGCTGCTCTTCTTCACGTCCACCAAGGCGATCGTCGCCGTTGGCCATCGGCGCACCGCAGTGGAGTCAGTTAGATGAATCGCGCAATGCTTAGATGCCGGCACCGCGTCGCGATCGTAGGTGGCGGCTTCGGCGGGCTTTGCCGCCCAACAGCTCGCGCGCGCCGATGTCGACGTCACGCTCATCGACCGCACCAACCACCACCTGTTCCAGCCGCTGCTCTACCAGGTGGCGACCGGACTCCTCTCCGAAGGCGACATCGCGCCGCCGCTCCGCGAGGTGTTGCGTAATCAACGCAACACGACCGTTGCGCTCGGCGAGGTCGTCGGGATTAATCTCGACAGCCGCCGTCTTTCCGTGCAAACGTTGGACCACTGCAGCGAGATTACCTACGACAGCCTGATCGTCGCCACAGGCGCGAGCCAGTCGTACTTCGGGCACCCGGAGTTTTCGCATCATGCGCCGGGAATGAAGACGATCGATGACGCGCTCGAGCTGCGTGGCCGGATCTTCGGTGCCTTCGAAATGGCGGAGCGCGAGCCCGATCCGAACGTCCGGCGTCGGTGGCTCACGTTCGTCGTCGTTGGCGCAGGGCCGACGGGGTCGAGCTCGCGGGCCAGCTCGTCGAGCTGTCACGCCATTCGTTGCGCGGCAACTTCCGACGCATCGATCCGGCTCAGGCGCGCATCGTTCTGCTCGACGCTTCGCCAACGATTCTCAGCGCCTTTCCGAGGCGCTGCGACAACGCGGTACGCGCGACCTGCGAGACCTCGGCGTCGAGATTCTCCTGGGCACCGCGGTGACCGGCGTCGACGAGCGCGGGGTGGAAACGAATTCGGCCGATCCGCGACTGCGCCGCATCGAGGCAGCGACGAAGATCTGGGCCGCCGGCGTACAGGCCTCGCCGCTCGGCGGGATGCTTGCCGCCGCGGCGGGCGCCGAGCTCGATCGCGCAGGCCGCGTGAAGGTCGAGCCGGACTGCTCGCTTGCCGGCCATCCCGAGGTGTTCGTGATCGGCGACCTGATGAGCCTCGACGGGCTCCCCGGAGTGTCTCAAGTTGCCATCCAGTCCGGTCGGCACGCCGCGGACACCATCCGACGGCGGCTTGCGGGCGACAACACAGGCCGCCCGTTTCGCTACCGCGATCTCGGGTCGATGGCGACGATCTCGCTCTTCCGCGCGCTGGCCGGGATCGGTCCCGCTCGGGTGGGGGGCTTCGCAGCCTGGGTGCTGTGGCTCGTCGTCCATCTCGCTGCGCTCATCGGATTCAGGAACCGCCTTTCCGTTCTCTTCAGCTGGACCGTCGCGTTCCTCGGCGGCGGACGCGCCGAGCGCGTCATCACTCGCCAGCAGGTGTTCGGGCGGCACGCCATGGCAGCGCAAGCGCCGATGAAACAGCCGAGTTTCACGAATTCACGGACATGATCGCGCGCGGCGCGCGGCCGAGCGTCGATTGCTACTGGGGCAGGCTGCGCACATAGGCGTCAGGGCTATTGCGGCATGAATGGCGAGCGATTATTGATCTCATAGCTTGCAGTTGAGAAACAAAAGCCCGCCGAAGCGGGCTCTAGTTGCGTGCGCTGGAGTCAGTGGCGCTCGACGCCGCGTTGCTGCTACTCCAAATAGTCCAAGACCTAGCAGGCGCGAGCGTGGCGGGTTCGGGGACGGCGCTTACAAAGCCGGGATCGGTGATGGTGATTGTGCCGTCCAACTCCTCGAGGATGGTGGGATCGCTAGGAAACGCTTGGACAAAGAATGGCGTTACGCCGAAATCGGCGTCGGTTTCCCCAGCCCCGTTCGGTGGGGTCACTGCTAGCATAAATGTGCAGCTCGCGCCTCTTAAAAGATCCGCGCCCAAGCAGTGGTCAGTGAAAATCCCCTGACACGTCCGTGAGATCACCGGACTCGAGCACCGTGATGTCATTCACCTCAGCGTGGCTTGTCATGAAGAAAATCTCGTCTGCAACATCGTTCGTGAACGTAAAGACGAAGTCGTGCTCGACCCCGTCTTCGGGGATCACGATGTTCGTCGGTCCGCTAAGGGTGGCAAATGCATACGTCGTGGCGCTCGCAAGAATGCAAAGCAAGGAAGAACTTCGCAAGGCGAGCCATCGAGCCTCCGGGTCGAAATCCAAGAACCCCGACGCGCCCCGCAGCATTTTCTGAGCCACAACGCCGATCCTGATAAGTTTTCAAAAAGTTATTATTCCGCCGTGGTGCGAATCGTAAGCACTTTTGTAAAACACATCGACGTAGACTCTGTCAGCGAATTGTCAGCATTCATGACGATGTCACCATGCCAATCTGAATAGCGCTACGCTGTGTTGTCAGCGACGAATCGTCGCGGCATCTGTTGGCGCTGCACGAAGTTGGACACGCGCGATATGACTGGCCGGCTTTGACTGCGAATGTGGATGAACACGAGCGTCGCTCGAGGACCTGAATCGCGGCGACGAACTCGGGCGTCGCTTTGATCTGCTGGCCGCAATGCGGGCATTTCGTGCTGCGCTTGCAGAAGGTGCGCGATCTGCGCGTCGATCGTGTGCTGGCACACCGCGCAAATAATTGGGAGCGTGCTTCGCTTCAACACAGTTCCGCGAACAGCCGCGCCGCGCCATTCATCGCGGCGAATCGTCGCCGCCGGGCGAAATACGTGATGTACCGGCGCAGGAACACGAGCAGCGAGGAAGCGCTCGAGTTGGTCGTCGACGGGCGGCGGCTCTTCCATTGGATGATCGTCGTCCGGCGGCTTTTCTGGCGCCGGGTCGTCCGGGGTTCTTCGATCGGCTAGGTTTCGCGCGACGCGGTCGAGCGTGCTCCTAATGGAATCGAACGTTCCCGAGTTCATCGTCGCCTCCCATCGCGCTAGCCCGGCGCTAGCCGGCGGTAAATGACAAGGGCCTACATCGCTGTAAGCCCTTGATTATTTGGCGCGCCCGGCAGGATTCGAACCCACGACCCCTGGTTCGTAGCCAGGTACTCTATCCAACTGAGCTACGGGCGCGCTAACCCATAATTATAACAAACCAGCCGTCCTGCAGCCGCGCGGCGCAGCGTCCGTGCGGTTCTTGTTCCGGCTCCGATAACACCCAGAACCGGCCGCGGCCGAGCCTCGTCCAAATTGTGCGCGGAAGGTACCATCGCGATCGGATCACGCAACGCGTCCCGCCGTTTCACGCATTTGGTCCACGCGATGAAACGCCGCTCCCGGCAAACCGCACGAAATCGAGCAACGGATGAACGATTGGCACGACGAGGTGCGCTATCGGCGCAGCGTCATAACGATACCGGTCACCATTTCGATACCGGTCATCTGGCTGGCGTTCGTGCTGTCGCTGATGGTTCACATCGCGGCGCTTTGGGAGTGGCTGCCGCGTCTGCCCCCTCTCGCGCGGGATGCGCTTGCTCCAAACGAGGTCGCCACGCCGATGACGGTGCAACTCGCAAGCCCGGAGAACGCATCACCTGAATCGTCGGCCGCGGCGAAGCTTGCCGATGCGCAATCGGCGAAGCCGGCGCCAGCACTGCGGACGCCACCTCCGAAGCCGCCGCGACGTACGCTTCCCACGCCGCCCGTAATCGCGCTGATTCCGCCGTCGTCCACCCTCCCCGTCCCGTCCGCCGGTGCAGCCACGCGAGTTCGCGCCGGCGCCACCAACGCCGCCACCGGCGCCCCCTATGGAAGGTGATCTATCGGCCTACATCGCCGCCGCTGGCGCCGCGCCCGCGGCGAGGCGCGAAGCCCGCGAGCTCCAGAGCGTAGCAGCCGCCAACTCACCGGCCGAGGACGACATCGCGCGCCGCGATCGCATCGTCGCGTCGAATCTCGCCTCGGTGAACTCGCAGAACTCGGCAGCAGCCCCAAAAACTCCGGTGGCATCTTCCAGATTACGCGGATGGGCTACACCGACGCCGAATTCGCGTTTTTCGGCTGGAACAAGGACATCCGTCGTCTCGCATCGCAGAAGATCGAGGTCCGCTTGGGCGACAACGGCGACATTCAGCACGCGGTGATCCGCAAGATGATCGCGATCATCCGCGAATATGAGATCGAGGATTTCGTCTGGGAGTCGCATCGGCTCACCCGCAACATCACGCTGTCTGCGCGACTCCGGGACAACACGGAGCTCGAGGCATTCATGATGCGCGAATTCTTCGACGATCCCGGCCTGCCGCGTTGAGGCGTTGACCGAAACGCCAAAGCGAGTCTGTGGGTGATTCACGACGAGGCGCGACGCTGGTCGAGGACATAGTCGACGACAAGGCTAACCGACTGCTCTGGCGTGGCGTGTCCATACCGCAGATCCCGCAGCCCGATCACGTAGGCTCCCAGAAAGCGTAGCGACAGAATTCGCCAAACGCTCGGGATTGGTCGGCCTCGCGGAGGCGACCAGGATCAGATCGCAGAGCAGCGCCCGCGTCTCCTCCACCATGGCCTGCGCGCGATCGTGATCTGCATCGGTCCAAAACCACATGTACCCGATGTATGCCATCACGACCGTTCAGGCGGGCGAGATCCGAGCTCGAACAGGCGGCGAACCGTGTCCGCGAGACGCCGCTCGAGGCCCAGTACGCCGCTTTATCGCTTGACGGATCACTTCGGGACGCGTCTGGCGATCCTCATCGCCAAGGGTCAACAGGATCCTCGCCTTGCCACCCACCGATTTGATAACCGCGGCCTTGGTGATCCCAGCGTCACGGGCCAGGGCATCGGCGCGACAACGCCTCGAATCCATCTGCAAGGATCCGTGTGCGCGCCGCTGCCAAAATTCGTTGCCGTGTCGCCTCCCCCACGGACCACGTTGCGCGAATCCGGCCGCACCGGTCCTCGCTTGCCCGTGATCGCAACGCCCATTTGCTAACCCCCGCGGCGGATCGTTAAGTGGTTCGTTTCGGTATACGTTGGTCACCATCTCGCTGTAAGGTATACTATAGTCACTATCTTAAGTATGCAGCGAAGGGGCGACAACGTAGACCGCGCCATCCAAACCTAATCATGCTTCAAGGAGACCCCGGTGGTGGCGTCTGTCCGAGACCATCTCGAATGAGGATCGCCTTCCGCAATCGCACATAACGCCCACGCTCCAATCGAGTGCCGCCTGCGGCAGACTACCTGAACCCGTACCTTGCGTTGGCGCGATCATGACGGCACCCGTCGTGCTACTCTTTCGCATCCTGCGCTGGACGCACGATCGACGCCAGACGACTATTCGTTTCGGCGGCCAGGATGGCCCTCTCGGCGCTCCATGCCGACGCGCCGCAGGGAATTGCGGAATGGTGGCGCAGCCGCGTCGCCGCGCTCGTCGATCTATTCGGCGCGCAACACGTTTCGAACGCAGTGGCGGCGGTGTTCTGACGCCTTGGCGCAGCGTCGCGTTCTCGATCGACTTCGCGCTTGCCGAGCAGGCGCCGCACTGATCTTGCCGCCAGCGCGGCGGCGCGGGACGCACTTTTGCTGATGTTGCGACACGAGGATCTGTGGACCGAGCATGCGGTGATCGCAGCGCTTCCGTCAACGCGGCGTTTCAACCGCAGATGGTGGCGAGTGACGGAGCTCAATCGCCGGAAACCTCGGCGACGATGCGTGGACCACTGTGCAGGCGCATCGAAAATTCCCGCGTGGCTCTGAAGGTTAAGTGTCCATTTGACATCGGTGCGCGGCGCGCGTTGTGAAACGGTCGGAGTTCGATACGCGCGAGCTAGCCGCCGCTAGCAACAAATCAGCTGTCCTTCCCTCCCACCGCGTCGGCTCTTGCCGCTGACTCCGCCGGGTCCGGGCTACGGGACGCTGCCCGCGGCGCTTCAGCACGATCGCCTTCGCCGTCCATGCGACGCCGAGCCGTACGCAGATCACCGCCAGCGGCCAGGCAGGGACGCGCGGCCACAACGCGGCAATCACGCCGATCGCAATTACGACGGCGCTGACGACGAACAGCAGTCCCGCCTCTGGTGGCGCCAAGGGCGCGGCGATTGGTGAGTGCGGCGCTGAGCGCGCTCCCCACGCTAACCGCTCCGGCCGCCGCCCGATTCGCGCTGCCGGACATCGATCGGCGCACAGGCGGGCCGCGATTCAACTCCGGTCTGCGTAGCGTCGACCTGCTGCGCCGGAACGCCGCACGCGGTTGCGCGCGCGTCAGAACGATTTCCGTCGCACGTCACGAGATCGCGCTCGAACTGCGCTGCCATCGCTCGCCGCGAAGGCGCGATCCTCGACGGCGACGTCCAGCTCGTAGTTGGTGAGCCAGCTCGCGAGATTGAGGTTCGTCGAACCGACGCGCGCCCACAGGCCCGTCCGGCGACCGCGGCCTTCGCGTGCAGCATCGTGCCGTCCCATTCGAACACACGCACGCCCGATTCGAGCAACGGCCGATACTGCGCGCGCGACAGCGGCTGACAGCGCAGGAATGTCGCTTGCGCCGGGCACGAGCAGGCTCACGTCGACGCCATCCTTCGCGGCCGCGCGCAGCGCTCTGAACGTACGCCGATGTGGCGACGAAGTAGGCGTCCGTCAGCCAGAGGCTCTGCGCGCGATCGACGCGACGACGAGATCGAGCCGAAACGTCGACGCCGCCGACGGAACGCCGGCGATCACGCGCAGGCGGGATGTCGCCCGACGCGATCGATCTGCTCGACTGCCGGGGTCAGATGCCTGCGGCGGGCAGCGCGCTCGCCGCAAACGTCCCACATACCTGCGCGAACGCGCGCTCGAGTCTCGGCCACGCCCGGGCCGCGGCAATTCGATGCCCGTATCGCGCCACGGCTCCTGCCCTTGCCTGGGATCGCCGCTCCCATCGCGTGCTCACGCACAAACCACTGACGAATCCCGTCTTGCCATCGACGACGATCGTCTTGCGATGGTCGCGCGTGAACTCAGCCGAGCGGACTGTCGAGCCGCAATGGATTGAATACCGCGCACCTGGACGCCGCCGTCGCGCATCACGCGCGGTCAGCGGCGCATCCGCGACGATCCGCAGCCAGTCGTACGACGACGCAGACGTACACGCCGGCGCGCGCGCGCTCGCAGCGAGCGCGTCGGCGAACATCGCGGCCGACCGCGTCGTCCGCGAAAATGTACATCTCGAAGAAGATCGGTGCGCTCCGCGGCGGCGAATCGCGCTCGCAGCCACGCCGGCGAAGTTTTCGCTCAGCGTCGAGCAGCAGCTGCACGCGATTGCCTTCCGCTCGCCTGCGCGCCGGAAGCGCGCTCGAGCGCGCGATCACCGATCTCGGCCAGCGGGCCGGAGCGTGCGACGGAAGGAGGATGCAGCGGCGCTGCAGAATTCCGATGCCAGATCCGCCAGCGGACGCCAGACGCCGCCCCACACGTCGCGCGCGGTCTCGACGACAGAGCCGCAGCTTCGCGGCCTGCGATTCGACGGCGATATCGTTGCCGTGCACGGTGCTCGAGAATCCGCATTGCGGCGACAGGCACAGCTGCTCGAGCGGCACGTAGCTGCGCGGCCTCGTCGATGCGCGCGCTTGAGATCGTCCTTCGACTCGAGCTGGCCGACCTTGGTGCTGACCAGGCCGAGCACGACGATCTTGCCCTTCGGCACGAAGCGCAGCGGCGCGAAGTCGCCCGAGCGCGCGTCGTCGTACTCGAGGAAATAGCCGTCGACCGCGAGCTCGTTGAACAGCACTTCGGCCACCGGCTCGTAGCCGCCTTCGGCCGCCCAGGCGCTCTTGAAGTTGCCGCGGCACAGATGCACGCAGATGCGTCATGCCCGGCGGACGATCGGCGATCGCGGCGTTGATCAGCCGCGCGTAGCGGCGCGGCAGCTCGTTCGGGATCGTCGCCGCGCGACTGCGCGCCTTCGCGCATCTTGTCGTCGCACAGGTAGGCGAGGTTGGTGTCGTCGAGCTGCACGTAGCGTGCAGCCGGCGGCGCCCAGCGAGCTGTTGAGCTCGTCGCGCATAGGCCTGCGGCGACGTCGGCGTAGAACGCGCTCGAGGTCGGGATATGCGTCGCGGCTGATCGCGTCGCGGCCGCCGCGAAAGTGCAGCATCGTCGGCGACGGAATCGTCACCTTCGGCGTGTGCGTCGTGACCGACTTGCAGGAACTCGAAATCGGCGCGCTGGATCGGCTTCGACATGGCGCACCTTGCCGCGTCACCTGCATCACCGGCGGCGCGAAATCGACGTTGCCCGTCGGCGCTGTGGAAGCTGACGGCGATGCCGCCCTTGGTCTCGACGCCGTCGAGCTGCGTCAGAAAGTCGATGTGGAAATAGGTGCGCCGGAACTCGCCGTCGGTGATGCCGTGCAGGCCGAGGTCCTCCTGGAATTCTGACGATGCCGCGGATCGCCTCATCCTCGACGGCGCGCAGCGCGTGCGCCGTCAATCGTGCCAGCCTTGGTGCTGCTCGCGCGCGTCGAGCAGGAACTTGGGGCGCAGGAAACTGCCGACGTGGTCGGCGCGAAACGGCGTCGTTCGCGCGCCGCCGGGCGACGCGGAGGCCGGCGTTCATCGATCCCCCGCCGCGGTTGGTTGACGACGAGAACGACAGCCTATCACGAGGTCTGGCAGCTCGAGGCGGCGCGAGATGAGGCGGCCGCGCCTGACCGTCCGTTGCCAGCTCAAATCGCGGCCTTCCACGCGATAACGAAATGGTTCTTGCCCGGCCTCGAGGGCGGTCGACCCGCGCGCCCCTGAAGCGCTTCTCCCATAAGTCTGCGGCTCCCTCGCGTGCGCCAGAACGCCTTACTCTGTGGTCAGATGCCTCGAAGACGCCGTCCCAATCATCCGGCGGCGGTATCTCTATATAGCTCCGGCACCGCTCCGCCATGATGCGTGAGAAGGATTGTCGTCCGGCCAGTGAAACCAGCCCTTCGACTGAAGAGCCCCGAGGCTTCCGTCCAGCGCTTTTGATAGTACGCGTCCAGCGCCGTTGCATAGACATCGTCCGCATCCTCTCCTGCCCCACGCCCGGCAGAGAGGAGGTTTTCTCGGGCGACCCCAGGCGAAGCTCGAAAATCTTCACAGCGCCTGCTGGCGCCCGACGCGACGCGCACCAGGTCGAGCTTGGCGCAGGGTGAAAGAGCCAGCGCTGACCAGATGCGCCGTTTGCTCACCAATGATGACTCCGTCCCGCATACCTTGCTGATGTTTCCGAGGCGAGCAGCGAGGATTCACCGGATCGCCAGAGGACGCACTGTACTGGAACCGATATTTGGACCCGATATTTTGCCGACGAGCATTGATCCCTGAATTGATCCCGGTCCGCGCGCGCAGGCGAGGGCGTCCCATCTTCACCACGCGTCGCCCAGCGCGTTGCGGTGGTCGCGCACGGCCGACGCGGTCGCGCAGGCCCGTTGCGCCTGATCGGCCTGCTCGACCAGTGCCCCGAACAGGGCGATCAGCTCGTCGCCCCATGTAACCGACGAGCGCGCGTACCCTGGTGGGCAGAGCAGTTGCAGCGGTCATCAGGTCGTTGAGTATCTCGCCGAGAATTTTCAATTGCCTGATTTCGGCGAAAGTCGCTCCGAGAACGCCGTAAAGCCTCGCCAGGCGTCGCTGAACAACACCATCTGCAAAGAACCACCAGCACGTTCAGTCCTCCGGTCTTCATCTGCCTCAATTGTTGATGGTGATCTGAATTGATCACGTCCAGGCGCATTGTATTACAGCGAACGTCTCGCGATCGTTCACACCTCACGCTTTTGCACTCCATCTTCTTTGCTTGCCATTATGAATAAATTCAAGAATCACGATATTACGTCTACCGCCATGCACATGATTATTGGCGCAAAAGTTGGGATGTTCCACCATGTTCAGCTAACCTTGCTTGCTTCACTTGGGTTATGAGATATTCTCAATCTCTTTTCATAGACCCACTGGTTTATATAGCTATATAAGTACTGGCTCTTGCATATAGCCTGCCTTGTGGGTATGCCTATACACATGTGTACCTTATATATATATGTATATATATATATATATATATATATATATATATATATATATATATATATATTATATATATATATATATATATATATATATATATATATATATATATATATGTATATA
>ERZ1370068.3697-contig-2799_pt1 | contig 14694 bp, 25 predicted proteins | sample MGYA00561227_ERZ1370068 | MGnify/ENA primary metagenome ERZ1370068 (study PRJEB38410, sample SAMEA6850437) | metagenome | study: Metagenomic assessment of the ecological functions of the soil: analysis of the soil microbiota associated with the...
GGCGGCGGTTCAGATGGAGATCAGAGTTAGTCCTGAAGATTTACGAGGCCGCCGGATACACCGTTGCTGGGCGGACACTGATCGGTCGGATTTGGACGACGTGCGCCGAATCGCTAGACACCGTCACTGGCTTGCTGAGCGACTCGGCGTGGCAAGTCGCCGCCAATAATTCTAGTCTCAACACACGCAGATCCACGGCATGTTGATGCGATTTTTATGCCGCGGAGGAGCGTGGATTGCCAGACGATAACATCATTGCTGCGCGGGACAGTCAATCTGCCCGGCGCGGTTGCTAATACAGGATCATTTCGAATGCATTCACCCCGGAAGATCGAACGAGCCGGGGCAGTTGATTCACGAATGCGAACCCGACCTTCGTCGCTAACTCCTACCGCCGCGCTGAGTGGAATCTGGGCGCTCTTGCTTATCGCATTTGTCGTTGCTGCACTCTACTTCGGGCGCTCAGTGTTCGTGCCAATCGCCCTGGCCACGCTGATCACGTTTCTTCTTTCCAGGTTGGTCACTCGCCTGGAGCGTTGGATCGGGCGCATCGCGGCTGTGTTAGTGACGGTCATTGCGATGTTCACCATTTTCGCCGGAGCGAGTTGGGTTATCGGCCGCCAGGTCATCGATCTGGCTGACAAATTGCCCGATTACCAGGCGAACATCGTCGCCAAAATCCGGTCACTGAAACTTCCTGCTGGCGGCCCGCTGGCGCGATTTTCATCCAGTGTTCACGTGCTGCAAAGCGAACTGGCCGCGCCCAGCCCTGCGCCGTCGACGGACCGAGCTCGCGGTGATTCTTCGACCAGAACGCCTCCGCCTGTGGCGAGTCCTATCCCGGTGAAGGTCATCGAAGGGCGAAGCGCGATTCCACAATTAATGCAGGAGACTCTCAGCGCGATTCTGAGTCCGCTCGGCACCGCTGCGCTGGTGCTGTTGCTGGTAATTTTCATGCTGCTGAAGAGAGAAGATCTTCGCGGCCGATTGATTCGTCTGGTGGGGCAGGGGCGTATCAGCACAACCACGCGCGCGATGGAAGACGCTGGACGTCGTGTGTCGCGTTACCTTTCCACGCAGTTCCTCGTCAACACGTGTTACGGCATCTGTGTTGCATGTTGGGCTGCAGTTTATCGGAGTTCCCAATGCGGTGTTGTGGGGAGTGTTGGCCGGAGTGCTGAGATTCATTCCCTACGTCGGTCCATGGGTCGGCGCTCTCTTGCCGGTGTTACTCTCGTTTGCGATCTCGAGCAGTTGGTTCACACCGCTGATGACGATCGCTTTGTTCATCGTGTTAGAGGCGATCGTATCAAACTTTGTCGAGCCTTGGCTTTATGGAGCTAACACAGGCGTTTCTCCGATTGCTTTAATCATTTCGGCCGTTTTCTGGACTTGGCTTTGGGGCCCAGTTGGTCTCGTGCTTTCTACTCCTCTGACCGTGTGTTTGGCAGTGATAGGGCGGCATGTTCCGCGGCTCGAGTTTCTCGGAACTTTTGCTAAGCGAGGATCAAGCACTGGCGCCTCATGAGGAGTTTTACCATCGGCTCTTGTCGTTTTCGATGGACAGCGCAGAAGAGTTTGCCACCAAATATGTGGAGACGGAGTCACTGACTGCGCTCTATGACAAGGTTTTGATTCCGGCGATCGCAGCAGTCGAAATCGACGCGCACAGCGGCTCGCTCACCGCGGAGCAACGGACCTCCGCGTCTACAGCGAATTCACGAGATCATAGATGATTTCAGCGGCTGGGAGGCTTCACGTAACGACAAAGATGAGCAAAAATGACGACCTCACCGGAGTCGCTCCTCCGATCGGCAGCCGTGTTCTGTGTCTTCCCGCGAGCGCATATCGCGACGAACTTGCCGGTGAAATGCTTGCACAGCTACTTCGAAACCAGGGGTTCGAAGCTGAAAACCTGCCCGCGCGGCTTAAAGACGAGGAGTTGATCGATCGCACAGTTGAAATTCAACCCGAATGCATCTGCGTGTCTGTATTGCCGCCGACAAGTATAGCTCAGGCTCGACATCTGTCTTCGGCAATTCACGAGCGACTTGGAAGCGTAACAATTCTCGTTGGCGCGTGGAGTGCCAGATTTGATGCAGAGAAACTCAGAGAACGTTTGCGTGCAACGCACGTAAGCGATGTAGCCGTTTCCCTGGCTGACGCCGTGCAACGGGTTTGCAAAATGAGCGCGGCAATTACGGACGCAATGCTGCCCGCGCCTACGCCGCCTAACGAGGAAGAGCGCCTGGCGGAACTCAACGGATTAAATCTTCTGGACACGCCCACGGAAGCAGATTTCGATCGGGTTACAGAGCGCCTAACGAAGCTTTTCAAAGTGCCGATAGCGCTTTTAACTCTGATCGACAAGGATCGCCAGTGGTTCAAATCTCAAACCGGTTTGCCAACCGATCTTGCCGAGGCTCGCTGCACTTCGCGCGACGTTTCCCTTTGCGGTCACGTTATTGCCAATGATGAAGTGTTGATCGTGCGCGACCTGGCGCGGGATCCCCGCTTCGCAAACAACCCGTTTGTGAAAGAGCGTGGCCTGCGGTTTTACGCTGGCGTTCCCTTGCGCGGACCTAATGGTTTTCCGATTGGGACGCTCACTATTCTCGACACAAAACCACGGGAGATAACAAGGCAGGAGCAGGACCTCCTCAAGATGATCGCCGGAGACGTGATGGAACAGATAAAGCGCCGCCGCGTCGCCGAAACACCAAACACTCACCCATCTGAAAAGACATAGACGGTGATCTCAGTCCGTTTGTCGTAAACAGCGGTCGAGACCTGGGCGGTCAGACAAAACGGCACTTCTGTGAGATCCGTCGGCTCCCGGTATCCTAAGCCGGCTTTCTGCTGCGAGGTTGCACAAACGCGAGCGACGCCGCTCACTAACTGCACTTAGTCAACGGCCTCGTTGCCTGGCGTAATGCGATCCGAAGGCGTGGGTTGGCCGGGCTCGTGATCGCGCAGCGCGTTACTCGCAGCATCCGCGTCGAGGAGCGCGCTATTGATCGCGAAGGCTGCCTGCATACCTTCGGCCGCAGCCGCAATGACGAGCTGCACGCCACGGCTGGCATTTCCCGCGGCATAGACGCCAGGGATGTTCGTCGCGGTGTCTTCACCACACTGAATACAATTATTTCCCTCGCAAAATTCGCAACCGAGCTGTTCCGCGAGAGGCGAGCGTTGATACTGCCCTGGTGAGGAAAAAGCGCGCTTCGCGGCAGGAAGTTGCCGTCGGTAAATCGGATTCCTTCCAGCTTGTCACCCTCGCCCTCAAGCCGGGCGATAGGCGTCTCAATGATCCGAATGTCCAGTCGCCTAATAGTTTCCACCGTTTTGCGATCACACCGTGAGAGGGCCATTCGTGCAGAGCACCAGGTCCTTGCTCCAAAGCAACAGCTCGATCGCGAGATCCACCGAATCCTGATTGCCGCCCGTCACTGCGATCGGCTGATCGCGACACTCCCAGCCATCGCAGTATGGACAGTTATGCACGGTGCTGCCGTAAAACTGCCGGAAGTTTTCGATCTGCGGCAATTCATCGACGAGTCCAGTCGCGAGCAGAAGCATGCGCCCAGCAACGCGCTCGCCGGTCTCTAGGATCGCCGTAAACCGGCAATCCCCCGCTCGACATCCACGACTTTCACTTTGCGAAATTCGATCGTCTCGTAGCGCCGCAACTGATCGCGGCAGATTTGCAGGAACTCCGCGGGCGTCGAGCCGTCGCGGGAGAGGAACCCGTTGAAGATGCGGGCCGGTTCATTGCGCGGATGCCCGGCATCGCAGACAAGCACGCGGCGCAGACATCGACCGAGCACGAGCGCCGCGCTCAGACCCGCCGGCCCGCCGCCGATGACGATGGCGTCGAGGACTTCCGCGTCGGAAGGGCGGGACGGCTGGGGTGCGACCATAACGGCGATTTAAAAAGCTCCGCAACCGCGCAGAACGAGAATCAACACGAGCGAGCCCACCACGGAAACAATCAAGGAACCGATGCACCCGAGGCGGTTGGAGAAGAATGCGAACATTACCCTTAAATCGGCGCTGCTCCCGCAGGCGGTTTTCACCTAGTGGCGGCAGCAAACAGAATTAAAAACGCTACGAGGAGTTCGCTGAGAAGTCAAATCGGAAAGCAAAAACGCATACTGCGGCATAGCCTCGGGGAGGTACAGGAGCTCGAAAGGAAAATAACAAGCGCTCGAAGCCGAGGTCCACATCCAGGATCCTCATCAGCGCCGATTCTTCTGCTCGTGAAATCAAGCACCAAGGATAAAATCAAGGGTCGTATCGATGAAGCGAAAGGAAAGTGAAAGAGAAAACCGGTGAGGCGACGGGTGGTTGAAGGCTTGCTGCGACCGCAGCACTGGGCGAAAAAACCGATCAGCAAGATCAGCGCAAAATCGGCGATGAAGAAGGTCTTCGGAAAGTAGGCTGCGTTCGACACGCATACCCTTCTGTGAAAAAAATACATTCACTTGCACTTTTATTGGCGCGCTTACTTGCGTTGAGCGCCAGCTGCAATCGCACGCTGACCGGTTCGAAGTTGACGACTACGACAACTACGATCAAATCACGAACGGCATGACCAAGGCGCAGGTGGAAAGGATCTATGGGCCCTCCGACCAGCACCGAGACCAAGGATATGATTAGTCTTCAAACGAACGACCTATCGCTACGAAGAGGGAGGAAGTTCGCTCTCTTCACTTCAAGAACGACGAGCTCGACAGCAAGAAGGCAATCTCGCCAGCTCGACGCTACAGTTCGCGACAACAGCGATGGAATTTGTCGACCTCGTGTACCCGTAGGCGTCGGGATTTTGCGGCAACCGGTCGCTCCGCTCCGGGGCAGGTCTGGCTGTGCTGTTTAACACAACCCGTAGCAGCATTTTTCCAGCGGTAACGTTGCGCCTTATCAGTTAGATCGGCGCGCCTTATAGGATTTTTGTCTGATGGATGGGCAGCCATCCGCTTCGGCCCGGTTGTGTGTTGTGCTCATCGAATTAAAGCAGGTTGTTTGCGTACCTGAGAGGATTCCGATTCGATTTTGCCCACTGATCTTTCTGCTGCGGAGTTGCACATAAGGATTTTGGGAGCAGGCCGCTTCTGTCGAAGACTCAGGTGTAAGCAAAAACCAATTATATTAAATCCACACATATGAAACTAGAAACACTCAAAGACCTATACATTCAAGAACTGAAAGACCTCTACAGCGCGGAGAAGCAGATTATCAAAGCGCTACCGAAAATGGTTAAAGCCGCTACTAACAAACAGCTTGCGGCGGGGTTCGAAGAACATTTCGAGCAGACGAAGGAACACGCGGCGCGTCTCGAAAAGATTTTAACGAGCCACGACGAGTCAACCCGCGGCCCGAAATGTGAGGGCATGGAGGGTGTGCTTAAAGAGGGAGACGGAAATGATCGAAGAAGATGCTGAAGAGGAAGTGCGCGATGCCGGGCTAATTGCTGCGGCGCAGCGCGTTGAGCACTATGAGATGGCCGGTTACGGCTGCGCTCGGACATACGCCGAGTTACTAGGGGATCGGATGGCGCGCAGTTACTTCAGACTACCTTGACCGAAGAATCAGATACAGACAAAAAGCTTACCAAGTTGGCCAATTCCGTAATCAACATCGCGGCTCAATAAATAAACTAAATACAACCGGTGGGGATACCAGTTGCGATCAGTAATACCGACACCCCACAAACTCAAACGAAAGGACCCATGAAACGAACTTATACTAGCTTTAGCTTGTCTCAGCGCAGTTAGCCTAGCGGCATTGGCTGCCGACAATGAGAAGACGAAACCCGATAACACAGCAACAAACGAGCGCGATCGCTCCGGTGAAACCCAGACATCTGGCGACCAGTCAAACAGTTCGGCGGATTTAAAAATCACGCAGGCTATCCGGCAGGCGCTAATGAAAGACAGCGAGCTTTCAACGACTGCGAAGAACATCAAAGTCATTACTGCTAATGGCCACGTTACACTCCGCGGACCCGTTAAGACTGCTCAAGAAAAAGCAAAAATCGATCAGCTTGCAAAATCAGCGGCTGGCGGCGCCCATATTGACGATCAATTGGACGTTAAAGGATCAAATTAACTAACAACATCACACAAACGAAAGAAAATTATTATGTCTAAATCAGTATTCGGTATTGCAACTACACACGGCCAAGCTGAGCGAATTGTCGAGCAGCTCCAGGCGCAAGGTTTCGCAGCCTCGGAAATCTCAGTGCTCATGCCTGATACAGGCGGCACGCGGGACGTTGGTCACGTTAAAGCGACAAAGGCGCCGGAGGGCGCAACGACCGGTGCAGCCACCGGCGGCGCCACCGGCGGCGTGATTGGATTGCTGGCAGGAATCGGCGCGTTGGCAATTCCCGGCGTCGGTCCGTTTATCGCGGCGGGTCCAATTATGGCGGCGCTTAGCGGCGCGGCCGTCGGAGCGGCGACCGGCGGTGTCGTCGGCGGTTTGATCGGTCTCGGCATTCCGGAGATCGAGGCAAAGCGCTACGACGAGAAGTTAAGAAAAGGGAATTATCTAATCGCCGTTCATACGGATGAAAGCGAAGACGTTGATCGGGCGAAGCACATTTTCAAAACTGCCGGCGCTGAAGATATCAGCACCGTCAGCGAAGCATCGGCACCGAAAGCTTACAGATAATGAGATGGGGAATTCTATGATGACGAAAATCAAATGGATCAAGGCCCTGCGGTTCCACCGCAGGCGAGAAAAAGCAGAAGCGTGGCGTGACGCACGCGCGCAAAGCGGCCGAAGATCTCGGCTCGGCCGCAGGCGCAATGGCCGATGAATATCTCGGTCGCGCGGAAAGAAGTATGGGATGATGCGCTCCATCGTGTCCGCAGTTTTCAGGACGACAGCAAGCAATACGTCCGCGAGAACCCGACGAAGGCGGTCTTTACCGCGCTCGGGGTCGGTCTCGTGCTCGGTTTGATTTTCCGTCGTTAGGGGCCGGTCGACTGCGGGGCCGCACGGGATGCGGCTTCGCAGCTCCTTGCTCAACACGTGTAAGCACTTGCTTCCGGCTTGTGGCGGGCGCCGACACATAATATAGCAATGAAAACGCAGAAGGAAAAACTTAAGCGAACAGGAAGAATCGCGAGATTTCTTTTGCGTCGTGAGCGATGCTTTTCGGATCTTTGCACGGCGCTCGTCGACGAGTGCTCGGTAGCGCGTGGGCTTTTGCGCGGCGCTATTCTCATTATCGTCATTTGGGGACTAACCGGCCCCGCGTTTCATTATTCGGATACCTGGCAGCTCATTATTAATACCGGGACGACCATTGTTACTTTCCTGATGGTCTTTCTCATTCAGAATACGCAGAATCGCGATGCCAAAGCGGCTCATTTGAAACTCGACGAAATAATTCGAGCGCTGAAAGGCGCTCGAAATGAACTTATCGATCTGGAAAAACTTGCCGACGAAGATCTGACTAGCCTTGAGAAACAGTTCGAGCGCGTTCGCAAAAAAGCAGAGCGGAACGGAAACAATCCTGGCGGCATGCGCCGAGCGGAACCGCGCTGAGCGCGCGTCCAAGGGCAGGGGATTTAGGCGCGCCACTAACGCGCACACGTGATTTGTGCCTAACGACATCCGTTTATCAGAGTTGAAGGTTGGGGCCATAATCAACACCTCAAGCGGAGGCTGCGATTCGGAATCTGAGCAGAAGATCTTCAGTATCCTTACGCGTGCGGGCATTGTTGAGCCGAAGGTTTGGTGTGGCGAGGCAAAAGAAATGGAGCGTTCGTTTGCAGAGGCGGCCGGGCAGAAGCTGGAAGTGCTTATCGTGCTCGGTGGCGATGGCACCATCCGGACAGCTGCAGAAGCATGTGCCGAAAAGGGGTCGTATCTTATCCCGCTTCCCGGCGGAACGATGAATATGCTCCCTCGAGCATTGTATGGAGACGTGGCCTGGGAAGAGTCGCTCAAAAATACGCTCGCTGCTCCCTCAGCAAAAGTGCTTTCCGGAGGTCGGATCGCGGGCAAGCAGTTTCTTATCGCCGCCATTGTGGGAGCGCCTGCGCTTTTGGCAGAACCCCGCGAATCTATGCGCGAAGGAAATATAGTTGATGCTATCGAGAAGGGGAGTGTCGCCTTCCGAAAAATGTTTGAAACGAAGGTTCAGTATCTTATCTCAGGGCGAAATGAAGGGTGAAGCTGAAGCCGTGGCTCTTATCTGCCCTCTGATATCGGAAGAAATGTCCGACTCGGAGCAAGCGCTTGAAGCCGCCGTCATTGATGTGGAAAGCGCCGCTGAAGTAATCGGGCTTGTCACTACCGCCGCGTTTGGCAAATGGCGCGATCACCGAAACATACTTCTCACCAAAACAAAACGGGTATGCGTGTGCAATCAAGTAAAGATATTCCTGCGACGCTCGATGGAGAAAAAGATAAACCTGGGCGGGAGCGCAGAAATTACCTTTCTGCCGAAGGCAGTTACAGTTCTCGTGCCGGCCTGTCGTTAGCTGCGTTCAATTCGTTGGGCGAATTTGGCCGGATTGTCTGGTAAGTTCTAGGTAAATGTTGACAATCGCTCGCGCGATCTGTTATGAGTCGCCGGCATGAACAGAAACATCTTTTACATCATTGGAGTGATTGTCGTTATAGTGATCGTCCTCAAACTCCTCGGGCTTTTCTAAGATTCGGCGTTTCCGGTCGGTGCGTATAGCCTTATGAAATAGCCCTTCGTCCAAGCAGTATGCGCCCGATGAGACCGATCGCAAGCAGTCCAAGAGCCGCGAGTCCGTTGAACACATCTCCCGCCAACATTCCAAGCACGAAACATCACGCTACCAGCCGCAACCAACCAAACCGACCAAGGGTATCCCCAAGCCTGATAAGGTCGTGGTAAGTCAGGTTCTCGGCGTCTCAATACGACCAACGCGACGCAGCAGAGGCTATAATTAGCCGCCAAAAAGAAAGATGTCATTGCTATCAGGCGCTGAAATGTGCCAGTTGCGATGAGACCAACAGCGACCGCCGCCGTTAATAGTGTTGCAGTATCCGGCGTGCCCCGGCGGTTCACGGTCGATGTGCGAGACCAGAACAGCTGGTCACGTCCCAAGCCGAAAATGACGCGCGTCCCCATCATCGTGATCGCGTTCAACAGCGGCACAAGGAAATCACTGACAACAGTATGATAAGATTCCGCCCATGTGCGCCGGCGATGACGCGTGCAGCGTCAGCGGCCGGGAGCGTCGCGCCTGAGAGCTCCGACATAGGCGATGCGCTTCAGGAGCGCGATATTAACAAGCAGGTAAATCCCGATCACCGACAGCACACCGCCAATCATCGTTCGCGGAAGATTACGTGCGGGGTCCCGATCTTCCTCGATGAAATATAAGGGGCTTTGCCAGCCGCCGTATGTGATGACAATCGCCTGCAAGGCAATAACCAACCCGCTGAATGTCATCGATGACGGAATACGTGCCGATGGGTATCCGTCGGTTGGCACAAGGAGGCAGGCAGCAACAAGAACCAAAAACGCAACGCATTTCAGTGAGGTGGTAACTTCTTGAAAAAGACTGCTGATGCGGATGCCCAGCCATTGCAACGCCACAATGCTAACGAGAATTAGAACCGACGAAGAATCGAATGGCGCTCCCAGGTATCAGTCCCAAGGCCGCAATGAACTCGGCGATGGCGATCGACAAATATCCGAGGATCGAACAGTACATAAGCCAGTCAGTCCAGCCGACGGCAAATCCCGTTGTGTTGCCGAAAGCGCGGCGCACATAAACATAGAACCCGCCAGCTCGCGGGAGCATGAGGCCCAACTCCGTCAAACAACTTGCACCCAGCAGCGTGTATATGCCTCCAGCAACCCACAATAAAAGAATCGCCAATGGCGCATGCAGTTGTTCTGCGACCAAGCCCGGTGTGCGAAGAATACCCACACCGATCGTACCACCGATACTCACCGCTAGACCGAAGCCGACGCCTAAAACGCGTCGAAGCTGACCGGATCGTTTCGGATACCATAGCAATGTTCAGCCTAACGGTACTGCATGCCTCAAACAGTCGAAATCTGTTTGCCCAATCTTGTAGGCTTCGTAAGGGAAACGCTCCGATGATTTGTTTCACTCCTTTGAATGTGCGTGAGGTGAACGATCCGAATGGGCGTATCGGAAGGATGGAAGCGAATTGTATTGACAAGCAGGTCGAATTTTCGGCATGCTCGGCGTCGCTAAAGCGGATCTGAATCAGGCGGAGGACTTGTCGACCGCCAGGTTCTTTGCCTCTTCCGGACCCGCGATTTCAAAAATTAACTCAAACGGGAAGGGAAGGAAAAGCAATGAATGCACTGATTCGCATCAAAAACGCAGCTCCAGTTTTCGTGATCGCATTGTCGCTGGTCACGGCTACCGCAACGACGACAGACGTGATCTTTAGCTTCGAAGAGGAGGAAGGCGAATACGCCGACACCGATCTGGAGACGGACAGCGCTGGAAACATTTACGGCACGACAGTGCTTGGAGGAGAGTTTGGTGGCGGCACAGTTTTCAACTCAGCCCCACACCTAACGGATGGGAGCACACCGTGCTTTACAGTTTCACCGGCGGCGCGGATGGAGGCGAGCCGTACAAAGGCGTCACAATCGATCGGCGCGGCAACTTGTACGGCACGGCGGTCACGGGCGGTTCAGGTGGCTGTGAAGGCGGCTGCGGCGTGGTTTACAAGCTGACCAAGTCCGGCGGGACGTGGAACCAGACAGTCATCCATGCGTTCACCGGCGGCGACGATGGCTCTGGCCCGGGCGCGCGAGTCACGGTAGATCGGAGCGGAAATGTCTATCGGTATGACGCCGACCGGCGGCACATACGGCGTAGGCACGATTTACAAAATCCATCCACACGCCGGAAGTTGGGATTTTCAGGTGATTCACACTTTCACTGGCGGTGCGGATGGATGCAACAGGCTCAGCTGGAAGGATGCTTCTGCAGCATGGCCGGCTCTACGGTGCAGCTACTGTCGGCGGTTTGTATGGAAGCGGAGTTGTTTTCGAGCTCACACCGACAGCAGTTGGGGAATGGGATTTCAGGGCGCTATATTCTTTTCATGGGCAACCCGACGGGAGTTTTCCTTACGGCGCGTTGCTCCGCGCTCCTTCGGGTAAAATCTACGGGACCACCTATTACGGTGGTGAAAACGGTATCGGCGCTGTTTACGAACTGTCGCCCCGGCCCGATGACGTTGGGGAATGGGACGGGAGAGTGATTTACAGCTTCCAAACCGGAAGCGACGGCAACAGTCCGATCAGCAATCTTGTTCGCGACGCAGCCGGCAATCTTTATGGCACGACGAGTGAAGGCGGTTTAGGAGTGGCACAATCTTCAAGCTAACTCCTATTGGCGGCGGGCAGTGGACTGAGAGTGTTGTTCATCCGTTCGAGGGCCCGCCAGATGGTGGCTTTTCCTACAACGGCATGGTCGTCGATCGATTCGGAAACTTCTACGGCGCCACTGTTCACGGCGGCGAAGACGACGACGGTTGCGTCTACAAGTTCACGCCTTGAGGCGGCAGCAGCTTAGGAAATTCATTCAGTGCTCGTTGAATCCTAGAAAAATATCGGTTTGTAATCTTGTCTAAAGTGATAATCTAGACCGCGAAACGCGAAGTAAGCCTTCGGGGCTTCACGCAGCGTTTGAATGGGAACCGATAGGAAAGTGATGGGGAAACGCTGCTCACTTGGTCTTTTTGTTTCGCTGTCTTCATCGCGTTTGATCCGGCCTTCGCTCAAATCGAAGCGGTCAGTGAAAAGGACAAGCCCCGCATCAGAAAATCGTCAGCCTCTCGGCCTGCGCGGCCGTTTCCGTGGAAAACAAATATCGTAACAACCGTCTTTTGGATCGGCGAACAGCCAGGTGGAAATAATCTCGTCCCGAATCGCACAAGTGCCTGGGACAAACAATGGACCAAAAACTACGGTGGTTTTGACGATCCAAATCCTGCCCATCGGCGTAATTATGTCCCGATAAAATTTACACCGCAGCAGAACCCATTTTACTGCGCACTCCCCTACAACGACAAAGCACATACTGGCCACCGGCCGGAAGCGCCTCGTGTTGTTCCGTGGTTTCAAGAGGCGTACTCAGGGTCCGGCTGTTTCCACTTGCAAAGATCGATGGGTCGCGATCCGCAAAGGCAATCGAATCGCTTATGCGCAGTGGGAAGACGCAGGACCATTCCGAACGGACCATTGGCAATACGTATTTGGCAATGAACGTCCAAAACCCAATCTGAATCAGGGCGCTGGCCTCGATGTCTCCCCTGCCGTGCGAGACTATCTCGGCCTGAAACAAACGGACGTCACCGACTGGCGGTTTGTGGACTTTAGCGAAGTGCCGCGTGGGCCATGGTCAACTTTGGGAGAAAACAACACGTTTGTTATCAACAGTCGCAAAAAAGGTGTGAAGGTCACTGAGCGGTTAAGACGAAACGAAGTAGGCGTGATTACTCGATAATCGTCGGACACAGAGTGCATGAATCGACTTTCACAATTTTCTGCTCTCTGCGCGACTCTCATGATTGTGAGTGGCTGCAGCACTGTGACCGACATGGTTACGTCGAACATACCGGAGGGTCATTCCGGCCGTCCGTCGATCGTCGTGAGCTTGCGGGCGCAGGAAGCCTATCTCTACCGCGCAGGGCATAGAACCGCGTCGTCGCGCATATCCAGTGGTCGCGAAGGAGTATCGCACTCCGGTTGGTCGCTTTCAAGTCATCCGTAAGGACGAAGATCATCGCTCCAGTGTTTATGGTGACTACGTTGATGACTCAGGCCGGGTCGTGAAGGCCAACGTCGATAGCAGGCGTGACCGCAAACCGCCGCATTCGCACTTCGTGGGCGCCCCGATGCCCTACTTCATCGAGTTCTCGCCCGGCTACGGATTGCACCAAGGCTATCTGCCGGGAGTGCCCGCATCACACGGATGCATTAGGATGCCTTATTGGAAAGCGCGCCAGTTTTATAACGCCGCCCACCTCGGCACACTGGTGGTGATAAAACCTTAAGGAAGTTTCCGACCTGGGGAGTTGGGGCTTTGTTTCTCAGCGGTTGATTCCAACGGGCGAACGATCTGGATTGCTGACGCGCATCGCGACGACGGAAAGCGTTTCGTTGTGCACGCGGATGAAAAGCTGACGGCGTTTGTGGAACTCGAATCGGCGATCTCGCGCTTGCGGCGAATTTGTCTCGACAGGTTGGCGAGATTTTGCCAAACTCGGCGTCGCTAAGCCGGATCTTGAATCAGGCGGAGGACTTTCCCTCGCTAGGTTCTTTGTCTCTTCCGGACCCGCAACGCCAGAATCAACTACGGCGGGGAAACAGAAAGCGAAAGACCCATGAATCCACTCGATTCGGCTCAAACGACAACTCCACCACTTCTCATCACACTGGCGCTTCTCTGCTTTGGGCTTTTGCCAAGCAGCGCAGGCAGTCAGCCACGCCGCACCGAACGGCGGCTATCCCGGCACTGACACTGCTGAGGGCGACCACGCCCTCTTCAGGCTACACCACCTTGGGGATTAACACGCCATTGGTGCCAATGCGCTTACCAGACACCACCGGCAACTTCAACGGCGGTATGGTTCTGGCCGCTAACCACCGGCGCTCAACGTGGCAGTTGGCGCTGGAGCGCTGGATCAACAACGCCGATTCAAATACGCGCCGCTGGTGCTGCAGCGCTGTTATAACAACACAACCGGCTTCAAAACACGGCCAGCGGTGATCAGCCGCGCTCGAGAGCAACACCACCGGCGAGCGTCAACACGGCCAACGGTGCTTTCGCGCTCTATAGCAACACCAGTGGCGGCCTCAACACGGCCAACGGTCATTAAGCGCTCCAGTAGCAACACCGACTGGCAACGACAACACGGCCACCGGCTTGGTGCGCTCTATGGCAACACAACCGGCACGGCAACACGGCCACCGGTGTATAGCGCGCTCGGTAAGCAACACCACCGGCAGCTAGAACACGGCCGATGGTGCTCGACGCGCTCGCTTAACAACACGACCGGCAACGACAACATCGCGTTGGGCTCTGAGGCCGGCAGCAGCGTCACCACGGGCAGTAACAATATCGACATCGGCAACGCTCGGTGTTGCGGGCGAGGCCAACACTATCCGCATCGGCACGAATGGAACTCACGAAGCGACGCTTATATCGCCGGCATCAGTGAGACACCGTGGTCGGAGGCGTAGTAGTCAATGTCGATACCAATGGTCAGCTCGGCATCAGGTCGTCTCCTCGCAGCGCTTCAAGAACGACGATCAAACCGATGGACAAGGCCAGCGAAGCGATCCTGGCGCTCAAGCCGGTGACCTTCCGCTACAAGAGCGATCGATCCAGAGCGCACGCCGCAATTTGGCCTGATGGCCGAGGAAGTGGCCAAGGTGAATCCGGACCTGGTGGTGCGCGACAAGAACGGCGAAATCTTACACGCGTGCGCTACGACGCGGTGAACGCGATGTTGCTCAACGAGTTCCTCAAAGAGCACCGCAAAGTGGAGGAACAAGGAAGCGACGATCGCGCAGCTGAAAGACGGCAATAGCGAGCGACTGTCGCGCAGCAGCAGAAGCAAATTGAAGCGCTTACTGCGGGCCTGCAGAAGGTGAGCGCACAGCTTGAAGCGAGCAAACCTGCGCCGCAAGTGGTCAACAAT
>ERZ1370068.5043-contig-4083_pt1 | contig 14684 bp, 14 predicted proteins | sample MGYA00561227_ERZ1370068 | MGnify/ENA primary metagenome ERZ1370068 (study PRJEB38410, sample SAMEA6850437) | metagenome | study: Metagenomic assessment of the ecological functions of the soil: analysis of the soil microbiota associated with the...
TCGCTCGATGACAGCTCACGAAGTGATTCGGCGCGATCTCTTCCAGCACCGGCGACTTCTCCCGGCAGATGGCCTGCGCATACTTGCACCGGGGATGGAAATGACAACCCGGCGGGGTATTGGCCGGGTCGGCTACTTCGCCCTGGAGGATGATCCGATCGGCGCGAAGGCGCGGATCCGGTATGGGGACCGCCGACAAGAGCGCCTCGGTATAGGGATGCTTCGGAGACGCGAACAGTTCTTCGGCTGGGCGCGGTCTCCACGATCCTGCCGACGTACATCACCGCGACCCGGTCGCTGATGTGCTTGACGACGCTCAAGTCGTGAGCGACGAAGAGATAGGTAAGCCCAAGTCTTTCCTGAAGCTCGAGGAGGAGGTTCAGGATCTGTGCCTGGACCGACACGTCGAGCGCGGAGACGGGTTCGTCCGCAACGACCAAACGGGGATGCAAGGCAAGTGCGCGGGCGATGCCGATGCGCTGACGCTGGCCGCCCGAGAAGGCATGCGGGTAGCGCCGCATGTATTCCGGCCGGAGGCCAACGAGGCGAAGCAGCTCCACGACCCTGTCGGCTCTTTCCTGCACGTTACCTACGCCGTGGACGAGCAGGGGCTCACCCACGATATCGAACAGGTTCATGCGCGGGTTCAAGGAGGAGAACGGGTCCTGAAAGATCATCTGCATCTGACGCCGAAGGGACCGAAGCCTGCTCTTCGGAACGGTCGCCACATCCAGCGACTTCACCATTGTCCAAAAGGAGAACCTGACCGGCCGTCGGGGTAATGGCTCTCAAAATACAGCGGGCCGTCGTGGTTTTTCCGCAGCCGCTCTCTCCGACGAGGGACAGCGTCTCACCCTGATTGAGAAAAATGTCACGTCGTCCACCGCCTTCACAAGGCCGACGGTCTTTTGGAGAAGACCCCTTCGAATGGGGAAATATTTCTTGAGTCCCTTGACATCGAGGAGCACGGACTTGCGTGAACCGGCGTAGCCGTTCGTCATTCGTTCGTCATCGCGTCGTCTCTCATTACTGGTAGAGAAAGCAACTTACCTTTCTTCCCTCGCCGACAGCCTGAAGAAGCGGGACCTCGGTGTCGCAGCGGCCGGGAATGGCGGCAACGCAACGCGGATGGAAGGGGCAACCCGTTGGCCGGTTGAACGGGTGCGGAATCGACCCGCTGATGGTCGCAAGCTTCAACCTCGGCACGGACTCGATGCTTGGAATGGACTGCAGCAGAGCCTTCGTATACGGGTGCTTCGGGTCGTGAAAGATGTCATCGACGTTGCCTTGCTCGACCACCCGGCCCAGGTACATGACCACCACGTCGTCGGCCATCTCCGCCACCACGCCGAGGTTGTGGGTGATGAGCATGATGGCCATTCCCCGTTCCTGCTGAAGCTTCCGCAGCAGATCCAGGATCTGCGCCTGGGTGGTGACGTCCAGCGCCGTCGTCGGCTCGTCGGCGATAAGCAGGCGCGGATCACAGGAGAGAGCCACCGCGATCATCGCCCGCTGGCGGAGCCCGCCGCTCAATTCGAAGGAATATTCGTCGATGCGGCGCTCCGGCTTCGGGATGCCTACGCTGCGCAGCGCTTCGATTCCCCGGCGTCGCGCCTCCTTCTTGCTGACCGCGTTGTGGAGGAGGACCGCCTCGATGAGCTGCGCGCCTATCGTATGCACGGGACTGAACGAGGTCATCGGCTCCTGAAAGACAAGACCGATCTCTCCCCCTCGAATCGAACGCATCTCCGGGCCGTTGGCCTCGAGCTTGACCAGATCGACTTGCGATCCGTCGGCGCGGGTCAGAACGATCTCGCCTTCGACGATGCGACCGGGACGATCGACGATCCGCAGGATCGACTGCGCGGTGACGCTTTTTCCGCAGCCGCTCTCGCCGACGATGCCCAGCGTCTTTCCCGGAGAGACGTCGAACGAAGCGCCGTCGACGGCCTTGGTCGTTCCCTCGTCCTGGAAAAAGCTGGTCCTCAGATTCCTGACCGAAAGAAGCGGCCTCGTATCGTTTCTGCATGTCTACAGGTAGGGGTCGGCCGCATCCCGTATCCCGTCGCCCATGAAATTGAACGCGAGGACCGCGATGATCACGGCAAAGGACGGGAGGAGAAGCCAGGGAGAAATGACCAGGGCCTGGATGTTCTGGGCATCCTGCAGCAGGACGCCCCAACTGATCGCCGGCGGCCGCAAGCCCAGCCCCAGGAAACTCAACGCGGTCTCGCTGATGATGATCGCGGGAATCGCCAGCGTCGTCGCCGCGATGATATGACTGATGAACGACGGCACCATGTGGCGGAAGATGATCCTCGTCTTGCTGCAACCGAGGAGCTCGGCCGCCATCACGAAATCCTCCTGCTTGAGCGAGATGAATCGTCCGCGGACGACCCGCGCGAGCTCGGTCCAGCCGATGAGTGAAATGATGATCGTGATCGCGAAGTACACCTGCACCACGCTCCAATCGGCGGGAAGTGCAGCGGCCAGTCCCATCCATAGGGGAATCGTCGGAATCGAGCGCAGGATCTCGATGATGCGCTGGATGACCGTATCGATCGCGCCGCCGAAATAGCCCGATATGCCGCCCAGGACGACGCCCAGCACCAGGCTCAGGGCCACGCTGACCAGGCCGATGGTCATCGACGTCCGCGTTGCGTACATGAGCCGGGACCAGAGGTCGCGTCCATGCGTGTCCGTTCCCATCAGGAACAGCGACTCGCTTGGCTTGGCGCCTTCCACCGCGATCAGATGGCGATCGGTCGGGATGAAGCCCAGTAACTGCCATGGCTCTCCATGGCCGAAGAACGTGACCGGTATCTTGGTGCTCGTATCGGGAACGTAGACTCGCTTGAACGTGAGCGGATCGCGCGTTCCTTTCAACGCATACACAAAGGGTCTGAAGCTGCCCTCGTCGATCCAGTGAATCGGCTGCGGCGCCATCAGCGATCGCTGCGCTTCCGATTCCGTCGGATCGACATAGGCGAAAAAGTCGGCGAACAGCGCGACCAGATAAAACGCAACCAGGACGATGGTCCCGCCCACGGCCAGCTTGTGCTTCCTGAAGCGCCACCAGATGAGCTGCCATTGCGTGGCGACGGCGATCCGGTCTTCGGCGACGACCCCCGCTATCGGTGGCGCGGCGAGTTCCGCCATCACTCCCTCCCGAACCGAATCCTGGGATCGACCCACATCAGCAGCAGGTCCGAAATGAACGTTCCGATGACGGTCATCACGCCCAGCAGCAGGATGATGGTTCCGGCCAGGAACATGTCCTGGGCGATCAGCGCCTTGAGCAGCAACGGGCCGACGGTCGGCAGGCTCAACACGAGCGATACGATGATGCTGCCCGACACCACGTAGGGAAGAAGATAGCCGATGGTGCTTACGAACGGATTGAGGGCCACCCGCACCGGATACCGCATGACGACCCGGTATTCCGAAAGTCCCCGAGCCCGGGCCGTCATCACATAGGGCTTCCTCAATTCGTCGAGCAGGTTCGAGCGCATGATGCGGATCAACTGCGCGGTTCCCGCGACGCCGAGGACGATGGCCGGGATCGGCAGGTGCTTGATGAGGTCCCAGACCTTCGCCATGCTCCAGGGCGCTTCGATGAAATCGGGCGAAAAGAGGCCGCCCACGTTCGCACCGAAGTACGCGAAGCCAACGTACATGACCACCAGAGCCAGCAGGAACCCGGGAATGGCGAGCCCGATGAAACCGATCAGCGTGAACGCATAATCCAGGAACGAATAGGGGTAGACCGCGGAGTAGATCCCGATGGGCAAGGCGATGCCCCAGGTGAATAGGATCGCCGCCACGGAAATGACCATGGTCAAGGTAAGGCGGTCGCCTATGACGTCGGACACGGGGCGTCCCCATTCCATCGCCATCCCGAAATTGCCCTGCAAGGATGAGGCCCATCCACTTCGCGTACTGAACGGTGATGGGCTTGTCGAGGCCGAGCTGTTCGCGCAGTGCCGCCGCCTCGCCTTCGGAAACCGCGCTGCCCGATGCCGACATCGAGGCGATGTACGAGGTCACGTAATCGCCGGGAGGCAGGTGGATGATCATGAAGGACAGGACTGAAATGGCCCAGACCGTCAGCACCGCCAGCATCAAGCGACGAACGATATAGTTGAGCACGGTCCCTCCTTAATGTCATTCCCGCTCATTTTGGCTCAACTGGCTGGTCGTCCCCGCGAAGCGGACCGTGTCGGGTCCACGCCACTGGGTTCCCGCTCAGCTACCCAAACGCCGCTGGATTCCCGCTTTCGCGGGAATGACGTTGTGAGGACCGTGCGTGGCGTTCTTACCCTACTTGAAGTAGTACGTGACCGGCATCGATGAATGCGGAGTCCGGGCATGCTGTGCGTTCACCGTTCGGTCGGGAACGTTGCCCATGTTGTTCTTCACGATGCGCACGCCCATGACGGCCGGTGACTGGCCGACCGTGCCGATGCTCCACATCTGTTCGACGGCGATCCTCCAGATTTCTTTCGCGTTGGCGACGCGCTTTTCTTCCGATGCGCCGAACGCCTCGCGGAACAGATCCATGGCCCTGAGCATTTCCGGATCGTCCGGCTTCTTGCCTGCGGCGCCCCGCGACGCATACCACTTGGCGTACGCCGTCCCCATGTGGGCTTCGGCCGCGTCCACCGGCAGCGCATGGCGCGGGAAGAGGTAGATCATTTCCGAGCCGTCGTTTGCCCAGGTCATCATCTGGTTTTCGTTGTTGTTGTCGCGGGTGAAGGCCAGGCTGCGCTCCAGTTCCTTGACGTCGAGGTCGATGCCGATCTTTCTCCATTGCTGCTTGATCATTTCGCCGACCGGCGTGTACGGAACGAATTGGCCGCCGACCGTGACCAGTTCGAGACGCAGGCGTCCCTTCCCGTCGGTGCGCAGGCGATAGCCTTCGGCATCCTTCTTGGTCAGGCCGACCTTGTCGAGCAGCTCATTGGCCTGCTTCACGTCGAGCGTCGCATATTTCTTGTTCCATTCGGGGCCCGGGCTATAGATCGGTGTCGGGCGCCGGCGCCACCGATCCGGCGGTTCCCACGCCGAGCCAGAACGCTTCGTTGAGCTGGTCGCGGTCGATGCCGAGCGAGAGCGCGTGGCGGAAATCCTTGTTCTTCAGGAATTTCGCAATCTCGGGATCGCCTTCGTAGGCAGTTGCCGATGTGAATGGTCGCGTCCGATCCGTTGAGCGCCGGGTCGAGGTGAACGGTGTAGTTGCCCTTCTTGGCGTTTTCGAGGAAGACCGGCAGCTTGGCCAGACCCATGTGCCGTTCCTGGATGTCGTATTCGCCGGCAATCGCCCGCAGGTTGGCGACTTCGGTGTTCTCGGCGAGCGTCATCGTGATCCGGTCGATGTACGGAAGCTGGTTGCCCGCGGTGTCGACGGCCCAGAAATACGGATTGCGTTCCATCGACCACGTCGGCGTGTTGATCGGAGACACGGTCTTCCACGGCGTCATGACCGGCAGCTCGTTGTTCAGCGCCCAGCTATACCGGTTCTTGAGCAGGGATACCCAGCTGTCGAAGCCGAGATCCTTGGCCTTCTTGGTCACCGCTTCTTCGGACGAATACTTGGGCAGGAACTGCTTCAGGTAATGGGCCGGCGCATAGGCGCCGCCGAAGTTCTGGAATCCGCCGCGCGTCGCGAATCCGGCGCCGATGGCCGTGCTGCCCGCGAGCTGGGAAACGAAGAAGGGATAGGGTTCGGGAAACTCGAAGGCGACCGTGTAGTCGTCGACCTTCTTCATCACCCCGTCCTTGCCGTTGATCTGGAACTCGAAGAACGGCGTCGGGTTGATGTTCTTGTTGAGATAGATCTCCTGATACCAGAACATGAAATCGTTCGCGGTGAACGGCGTGCCGTCCGACCACTTCGAGCCCTTGCGCAGGTAGATCGTCGTCGTCTTGCCGTCGTCGCTGACCTTCCAGTCGCGGGCGAGACTGGGGATGATCTTGGTGCCCGTGTAATCGAAGGTCAGGATCTTGTCGAGCGAAACGATGCGGCCGCCGTTCTCGTAGTCGGCCGGTCCGGTGAAAGCCCGTCGCCAGTTGCCGCCGTATTTGCCGATTTCGCGCAGGGGCTTCACCACGAAAAGCTGCGAAGGCTCGGGCAAGCGCTTGTCGACCGCGGGCAGCTTTCCTGCCTTCACCTGCTCGGCAAGAATCGGGGCCTCCTTGAAGGTTTTCGGAAAGGCCTTGGCGTCGAGGATGATCTCCGGTCCTTCCAGCTTTCCGATCAACGACGAGCCGATTTTGCGGGCGCCGGTGTCGCGGATTGCGCGACTGCCGTCCCCGACCCCATCGCGAAGTGCGCGACGAGTGCAAGACCCGCCAGCACAAATGCCGGGCGCATCGATTTCATACGATCCTCCTTTGATTTGGTCCGGTTCGGTAGCCAGGAGGCCCCCGCTCAAAGCGGGTCGGGCGTTCCTGTGCTATCGCCGTGGATAGAGTTTGCCACAGATCAAGGCTGCCATAGGCGGGGCTGATCGATTCCCCGCTCGACCCAGCTACCTCAGGTTCGCGCCGGCCTCACCACATTGACGCATGGTCTGCCGGCGGCGCGACGACTGATATTGTCGGCAATCGTTTGCCTGCGCCGATTGATCGTTCCGGTTGTCCAGCCCGACATGTGCGGCGTCATCACGACGTTCGGCAATTCGTGGAACGGGAACTTCGAGGGCAGGATGCTGGGATGATCCGGGGAGGGATAGTTGTACCAGGTGTCGATAACGGCGCCGGCGATGCGACGGTCCTTGAGAGCCTCGTACAGCGATCGCTCGTCGATCGTGGGCCCTCGCCCGACGTTCAGTATGACCGCTGACGCGCGCATCGCCGCGAAGGACTCGGCGTTCACCATCCCGACCGTATCGGCATTCGACGGCACCGAGACCACAAAGAAGTCCGCCGAGCTCCAGAATTCGCCGAGCCTGTTCAAGGACAAACGAGCGATCGACCAGGGATGATGTCGGCACCGGGCTGCGATTGGCCACGTGAACCTTCATCTCGAAGGCCTTCGCTCGAGCGGCGATGGCCTTTCCTATGTGCCCGAAACCAAGCAATCCAATGGTCTTTTCCGCGAGCTCGCCATGGACGCGCTCGGGCGAGCCGGCACCGTAGGTCCACTTGCCCTGCCGTAGATCCCGGTCGGCGTCTGCGAGGGGCACATGCCGTTCCAGCAGCGCCGCCATCACATACTCCGCGATGGCCTGTTCGTGGCCAAAGCAATTGCATACGACGGCTGAATCGGGAATCGCGTCGAGATCCACGGCGTCATAGCCCGCGCCCGGCACATGAAAAAGTTGCAGCTGCCGAGGCTGCGGCAGGTCGCCCGAAAATCTGCCGCCCACAATGACATCCGCGGCGACGTAGGTCTGCGTATGCGCGCGATCGGTCAGTACGTCGGGCAACACCGAGATCTGTGCCGCCTCGCCGACGAGCCGCTGGAAATCGTGGCTGAACGATGCAGCGTTCTCTCCGTGAAACACTATGCGCATGATTGTCGATATCGACGCCGACTCCGGTCGACTTGAAACGGGCCCGAATTAGTATACTGAAGATCGCTCGTACAGACGCGACCCTTCACACGAATCGTCCATCGACAATCCACCTCGATCGAAATGGATCATTGATGAAAATCACTGCTCTTGAAACATTGCGGACCGAAGAGTTCTCGAACGTGCTATGGGTCCGTGTTCATACCGACAGCGGCACGATCGGTCTTGGCGAAACGTTCTACGGCGCGGGGCGGTCGAAGCGCACATCCACGAAACGCTGGCAGATCGATTGCTTGGCCGCAATCCTCTGCATATCGAGGCGCTCAACAAGGAGATGGTCAGCCTGCCGATGGCGCAATCGTCCACTGGAGTGGAATACCGGGCCGCGTCGGCAGTCGACATCGCTCTGTGGGACATCTTCGGCAAAGTCTGTGGTCAGCCGGTGCATCAGATGCTTGGCGGTCTCTGCCGGGACAAGCTTCGCATCTACAACACCTGCGCGGGCTATCGCTATGTCCGCTCGAAGAACATCCGCCCGGTCTCCAACTGGAATCTGGGTCAGGGCGAGGGGCCGTTCGAGGATCTCGACGCGTTCATGAATCGGCCGGACGCGCTGGCGGAAAGTCTGCTGGAAAGCGGAATCGATGCCATGAAAATCTGGCCATTCGATCCTGCAGCTCAGGAAAACAGCGGCCTTTACATCTCCGCTGCTCAGATGAAAAAGCGATCGAGCCGTTCGAGAAGATTCGGAAGGCGGTCGGCGATCGCATGGACATCATGGTGGAGTTTCATTCGTTGTGGAATCTGCCCACGGCGAAGAAGATTGCGCGGGCGCTCGAGCCCTATGCGCCGATGTGGTACGAGGATCCGATCCGCATGAATTCGCCGCAGGCACTCGCCGAATATGCGCGTTCGACTGACGTGTGGGTTTGCGCGAGCGAAACGCTGAGGCTCGCGCTGGCCATACAAGGATTTGCTCGAAAGGATGCAGTTCACGTCGTGATGGTCGACCTGTGCTGGACGGGTGGACTCACGGAAGGACGGAAGATCGCGTCATTGGCAGAAACCTGGCATCGCCCTTTTGCGCCGCATGATTGCATCGGCCCGGTGGGGTTCGTCGCGGCGGTGCACATGTCCTTCAGTCAGCCGAATACCCTGATCCAGGAATCGGTCCGCGCGTTCTATCGCGGCTGGTACAACGGAGCTGGTCACCGTCTTGCCACGCATTGAAAACGGTTACGTGTATCCGATGGAAGGTCCCGGGCTGGGTGTCGAATTGCAGCCGGCTGTGTTCAAGCGTCAGGATCTGACGGTGCGGCGCACGCCCGCCTGATCGGAAGACTACGGTGACCGACCTGCATTTGATGTGCCATGCCTTGCCTGGATGCGTTGGGTCGATATCTGCAAGCGTTGCTAAGCTATTGATTAACAACGTGCTATAATACCCAAAATCCGCCGCATAACCCGAAGGTCACAGGGTTCAAATCCTGTCCCTGCAGCCAACAAATCAACGGCTTGCCACTCGGCACGCCGTTTTTTTAGCGCCAAATCGGGTTCGGAACGATTCCCACTATGGCCGACGCCTTAGGGACATGAGACATGATGGAAACCCTCCAGTGCTTGAAGAAATACGGTCAGCGGCTCGATTTGGAGATCGCCAAAGAAATGCGCGTGCCGCTTGCAACGGTGCGCCAGCAGCTTGCCAGTCTGGCAGCTAGGGGAGAGGTCGTCACGTGCACTCTGACCCGCTTCGAAGGCGGCAAGAGAATTGACGCCTGGCAGTGCCGCGTCTCGGGTTATATCCCGCCTCCAGCGCCCGGTCGAAAGGCCAAGTCGACGGTGTAAGCACCGCCCGCTGCCTCATCCGCTTTGTCGTGTGCCTGCGCTGGGCTGCACATTAATGGTTACTCACAGACAAAGGATGCGCATGTTCACTTCTTTCCGCAGTCTATTGGCAGTGGGCGGGCTCTTGCTGGTCATGGCAGGGCTGCGCGCGCTGAGTATCCCGACAAGCAGTTCACCTTCGTCGTGCCCGTTCGCCGCCGGCAGCGCGACCGACCAGCTGGCACGCGCGCTCGGCGTGGAGGTGACGCGGCTCACGCAAGCAGCCGGCGATCGTCGACAACAAGCCGGGCGCCTCCGGATTCATCGGCGCGGAGGCAGTGAAGAAGGCGGCGCCGGATGGCTATACGGTGTTCATCACGACCAACACGACGCACGCCGCCAACGAGCATCTGTTCAAGAAGATTCCGTACGACCCGGTCAAGGACTACCTGCCGGTCACCGGCCTCGGCAAGGGCGGGCAGATCATGATCGTCAACCTGAACACTGCCCGCGAAGTCGGTCGCCGAGTTCATCGCGCTCGCCAAAGCGCAGCCGGGCAAGATCAGCTTCGGCAGCGGCAGCTCGTCGTCGCGCGTGGCGGGCGAGATGTTCCAGCAAATGGCGCGGCATCGAGCTCCTGCACGTGCCGTACAAGAGCAATCCGCTCGCGATCAACGATCTCCTCGGCGGCCAGATCAACATGATGATCACCGACATGGCGACCGGCTTGCCGCAGGTGAAGGGCGGCAAGGTGCGCGCGCTCGGCGTGTCGCACCGGCAAGCGCTCGCCGCTTGACGCCCGATGTTGCCGACGATCGACGAAGCCGGTCTGAAGGGTTACGACATGGGCTTCTGGTTCGCCGCGTATGTGCCCGCGAATACGCCGCCCGCGGTTGTGAACAAGCTGCACGATCTTCTCGTCGAGGCGACGAAGGGCGCAGCCATGCAGCAGTACTACAGCTCCACCGGCACCGATCCTTTCGTCACCTCGCCGGCCGAGCTTCGGCAAGTTCCAGGCGGCGGAGTCGGAAAAGTGGAAGGCGATCATCAAGAAGGCCGGGCATCGAGCCGGAGTGAGCTTAGTTTCGTCGATAGACGACTCGTGCGGACTTCGTTGCGACTGGGTGGCGGCGCGGGCTTTGCCGGCGATCGCCTCGACGCGCCGCTCGACCTCGCCGAGCGCGGCGCGCTCGACTATCTGATGCTCGAGTGCCTGGCCGAGCGCACCATCGCGCTGGCGCAGCTGCGGCGACGGCGCGATCCGGCGAGCGGTTACGACGCTCGACTGACCGAGCGCGATCGAGTCGCTGCTGCCGATCCTGAAGCGGCGCGGGCATGCGCCTGGTCAGCAATCTCGGCGCGGCCAATCCGCTGGCCGCCGCCGACGCGATCGTCGCCATCGCCCGTCGCTTGCGCATTCCGGTCAAGGTCGCGGCCGTCATCGGCGACGACGTGCTCGACGCGCTCGATCTTGACGCGCCGACGATGGAGGGCGGCGTCCCGCTGTCGACGTACGCACCCATCGTATCCGCCAACGCTTATCTCGGGGCCGAGGCGCTGCTGCCCGCGCTGGCGAGCGGCGCCGACATCGTCGTCACCGGCCGCGTCGCCGATCCGTCGCTGTTCGTCGCGCCGTTGATGCACGAGTATGGCTGGGCAGCCGACGATGTCGACCGGCTCGCGCGCGGCACGGCGGTGGGTCATCTGCTCGAATGCGCCGGACAGCTGTGCGGCGGCTACTTCGCCGATCCGGGCCGCAAGGATATTCCTGACATGGCGCACCTGGGCTTCCCGTTCGCCGACGTCGACGCGCGAAGGCAACGCGGATGCTCGGCAAGGTCGCCGGCACCGGCGGGCGCATCACGCGCGCCACTGCCACCGAGCAGCTGCTCTACGAGGTCACCGATCCGCACGGCTATCTCACCCCGGACGTGACCGCCGATTTCTCGGCGGTGACGCTGACGGAGACTCGCGCCCGACCGCATCGCGGTGCGCGGCGCGCGCGGCCGCGCGCGCGTCCGTCGCAGCTCAAGGTCAGCGTGGGCTATCTCGCGGGCTATGTCGGCGAAGGCGAGATCGGCTACGCCGGCACCAACGCGATCGCGCGCGCGCAACTCGCGGCGCAAATCATTCGCGAGCGCCTGGCGGGACGCTTTTCCGAGCTGCGCATCGATCTCGTCGGCAGCACCTCGCTGCACGGCCGCGCGTTCGACCGCGACGAGCGGCCGTACGAGGTCCGACTGCGTGTCGCCGGCGCGCGCGAGCTCGCGCGGAGGAGGCGGCGATCATCGGCGACGAGGTCGAGGCTCTGTACACCAACGGCCCGGCGGGCGGCGGCGGCACGCGCAAGTACGTCAACGAGCAGATCGGCATCGTGTCTACGCTGCTCGACCGCGCGCGCATCAAGTCCAGTGTCGAGTTCGCGAATGGAGCGCGCATGCCGAAGCTGTATGACCTTGCGCACTGCCGCGCCGGCGACAAGGGCAACACGTCGATCCTGTCGCTCGATCGCCTATCGCGCCGGAGGACTATCCGCTGCTGGCGCAGCGGGTCACCGCCGCCGCGGTCGCGCAGCATCTGCGCGGCATCGTGCAAGGCGAGATCCGCCGCTACGAGCTTCCGCAGCTCTCGGCGTTGCAGTTCGTCTGCGAGCGACTCGCTTAACGGCGGTGTCACCACCTCGCTTGCGCTCGATGCGCACGGCAAGTCGCTGTCGTTCGCACTGCTGGAGATGGAAATCCAGTTAGTTATCCGTCGGCACATCGATCAATTTCGAACGCTGGCAGGACTCGTTTGGAACTCCTGCTCGACCAGTTTCGCGAGGTCGCGCAACAACTGGAGTTGGCCATCGTCGAGATTGCGCGCGCGGTGATCGATCACGCACAGCGTGCCTGCGTGGGTGCCGTTTTTCAGCGTGAGGGCGCCCCCGCGTAGAAGCGGACGCGCGGCTCGCTGGTCACCAGCGGATTGTCGGCGAATCGATCGTCCGCCAGCGCGTCCGGCACCTGCAGCACGTCGTCGCCCAGGATGGCGTGAGCGCAGAAGGCCGACTCGCGAGGCGTCTCAGCTCGCATCGATGCCCGTGCGCGACTTGAACCACTGGCGCTCGCGGTCGACCAGAGACACCAGGGCAACCGGTACGTCGAACAAGGCTGCCGCGATACGCGTGTAGACGGTCGAATCGCTCCTCAGCCGCGGTGTCGAGCAAGCCGGACTCTTGCGAGCGCGCGGAGCCGCTCGTCTTCGTCGGGCGGCAACGGTGCGGGTTTCCAGCGACACGCCTCACCGAGTAACCACGCGCGTATGCGCGTTCGCGCGTACGTTTCGGAGAATGGCCAGATCAGCCAGTCGGTAATACCCGCCTCGGCCTCCAGTTGTTGCTCGGCCGGGTTCTCTCCTTCTCTCACCATCACGATGGGCACGTCCTTAGCGGCAGAAGCCGGATCGCGACGCAAGGAGCGGCACAACTGCAGGACGTCGACGTCTTTCAAGCCGTGTTGCACAATGATTAGTGATGGCCGTTCTGATTGCACCAGCGAAGCAACCGTATTTCCTTCCTGAGCGGTGAGCAGCCGCAGACCGTCCACGTGGATCGCGTCGCTGAGACATTGACTCACGCGCGGGTCGACGACCGCAACCAGCACACTACGATCCGCTGATCTCAGCGCGGGATTCACCCGCGCCGTCTCTGGCGGCGCAGCGATCGATGATGTAACCGCGGAATGGCGGCCGAGCTCGAGAACCATGTCCCTCGGCGGCAGCGAAGACCTCCATCGTGCCCTGTGCTTTCGCGACCCGATCACGTGCGCTGGCGACCAATCGATCGATCGCATCATCGTCGCGCGTCGGATCGTGGTGGAACAGGGCTAGGCGACGGACGCGCGCGGAGAGCCGCCATCTCCACGGCGTACTCCGATAGTGCTGTGTCCCCAGCCGGTCCTCGACTGGTATTCGTCAGCCGTGTACTGGGCGTCGTGTATGACGAGGTCTGCATCCGCGAGAAACCGGGCGTGATGCGAGTCCTGGCCGACGAACGGCTCGGTGCTCCCGGTGGCGTGGATCCGGGAGTGCGGTTCGTGGTCGGTCGAATAAACGACGGTTACGCCGTCGACCTCGAGCCGATAACCGAGCGTCAGAGCAGGATGGTTCAAGTATTGCGTGGTGACATGGATGTCGCCGACCTCCAGCGTGCCCTCGACGAGATCGTGGTAGTGCAGCGTTGCGCCGAGGTCGTCAATCGTGATCGGGGAATAGGTGTACTGCATCTGCCCCGACAACGACTCACGAAGGAAGTGCCGACACCGCGCGGACCGTACACGTGCCACTCGTTACCGGGAACGAAAAGCGGCGTGAAAAAGGGAAGCCCTGAATATGGTCCCAATGCGTGTGGCCGATCAGCAGGTGGCCGTTAAGTGGCCGGGGTCCGCTTTGGGCCAGCGCCTGGCCGAGACCGTGCGCTCCCGTACCGCAATCCAGCACGACGAGCGTTCCGCGCGAAGATCGAAGCTCCACGCACGACGTGTTTCCGCCATAGCGCACCGGTGCTCGGACCGGCCTTGGCGATGGAACCGCGTGTCCCCCAAAAACGAATGAGCATGAACCGGAATCTCCGCTTTGTTGATTGGCGAGCGTCACCAGTCTAAACCGATGTCCTGAACCGCGGCGGCGCTAGCGGGGCCGGCCGCCTGTAACAAACGCTACCGACGCCTGGAAAAGGGGAAGATCCAACGCGTAGTCGGCCGCATCGGCGCGGTCGATCTGTATCCACTCCCGCGTGCTCGCCATACCACCGGGCTGAAACGGAACGACGTTGTCCCTCGAAAACTGCAACTCCAGTCGCGGCGGCGGCGGGCAGTCGCAGTCCAACACCGTCGCCGCTAATGCAAGCGAACATCTTGTCGGCGACATAGTAGGCGTCGAGGCCATTGATCGTTCTCGCGCTCACGCCGGGGAGCGCAAGAAGCAAAGCGTCAAGCTGCATTTTACGGCGGGACTCGGGTGTGTCGATAGGCAAGGCGCATCCACCTGCTGTTTTTGATCTATTGAGCCATTGGGAGTACAACGAACCGGTCGCAACAGGGAGACTATCATGATCAATCCGGGTGCGAAGTGTCCTGCGTGTGTCGCGATCACCGTTGGGCTTCGGGCTTAAGTTCCGGAAGATTCCCAAAGCAGAGATCGTCCGGCGGGTAGAGAGCGATGCAATGTATCCCTTGACAAGCAAAATCGCTCCTGCTACACGCCGCTATCGGCCCGTCGAGATTTCCAATTCTGTTAAATAATTCGCAGGAATCAGGAGGAGCTCATGAAAAGAAGTGGATGGAGAATGCTGGCAATTCTAGC
>ERZ1370068.3437-contig-2551_pt1 | contig 14683 bp, 24 predicted proteins | sample MGYA00561227_ERZ1370068 | MGnify/ENA primary metagenome ERZ1370068 (study PRJEB38410, sample SAMEA6850437) | metagenome | study: Metagenomic assessment of the ecological functions of the soil: analysis of the soil microbiota associated with the...
CATTCATTCGATCCGGAAGGTCGAAGAGCTGCGAAAGAAGAACCCGGATTTCAACAACCAGATCAGCAGCTTTCTCGACGGATTTCGCTGATTACCACGGTTTTCCACAGTGGGTCGACCGGCCGTCTGCAGCGAGGCTGTGGACCCGGAAAAGGGGGCTCTGAAAGAGGATCGAAAGTCGGTCCGGGAGAGCATCTTTTTCCACAACTTAAATCATTGATTTAATTGGCTTAACTGGCATGGTTATACTTTTCAACAGACACTCTTCTCCTATATAATTATCTATTCTCGAATCTCTCCTTTCCTTCAGGGATCGCGGGCCCGAACCCCGCGCTCTTCGAGGTCACCACAGCCATGGAACTTGTCGTCCGCAAGAACGACCTTCTGCGAGAACTGCAACCTCTTTCAGGGAATCGTCGAACGCAAGAACACGATTCCCATCCTGGCCAACGTGTTGATGGAGGCGAAAGGCGATCAGGTCAGTTTTCTTGCCACCGATCTCGAGGTCGGGCTTCGCAGCCAGTGTGCGGCGGCGGTGGCTAAGGGCGGTTCGCTGACGTTACCGGCGAAGAAGTTCTACGAGATCGTGAAGTCGCTGCCCGAGACCGACATCCGTATCGCCGAAGACAAAGGCGGCGTCAGGTCGCGGCCGAGCGTTTCGACTCACGCATGCAGACGCTGCCGCGGGAGGATTTTCCGACCCCGCCCGAAGCCAGCAAGACGCCGACCGCGACACTGTCGCGGGCGTCGCTCAAGGAAATGGTCGGCAAGACGCAATTTGCGATCACTGGCGAGGACACGCGGTTCTTTCTGAACGGCGCGCTGTTCATTCTTCGCCCCGACGGCATGAGTCTGGCGGCGACCGATGGCCACCGGCTCGCGCTGGTCACGACGCGCCTCGCGACGGCAAGAGCGCCAAGGACGAACCCGAAGTCGGAAGGCGATTCTCCCGAAGAAAACGCTCGGCGAACTGGCCCGGCTGCTGATCGACGGCGACGACGACATCCGCTACGAACGCGGGCGAGAACCATCTGTTCTTCGAGCGTCGGCGGGCGGCTGCTGATCTCACGCATGATCGACGGACAGTTTCCCGGCTTACGAGCGGGTGATTCCCAAGGGCAACGACAAGCACATCGAATTCGACCGGGACCGGGCTGACGAATGCCGTCAAGCGTCGCGCTGTCTCGAACGAGCGGTCGCGAGCGGTCAAGGTGCAGATCGACAAAGGCAAGGTCGACGTCACGTCGAGCAGCCCGGATCTCGGCGAGGCGAAGGAAACCCTGCCGGTCGACTACGACGGCGGGTCGATGCAGATTTGTTTCAACGCGCAGTATGTGCTCGATTTTCTCTCGGTGGTGACGACCGACGTCGTCTCACTCGACTTGAAGGACGAAGTCAGCCAGGCGCGTCATGAAGCCCGTAGGCGCCGAAGGGGTACGACTACACCTACGTCATCATGCCGATGCGTGTCTGACAGGACCCACGCAGGTCGTCCCGATCGCCGCGATCGGGAAACAGCCCCTGCGGCGGTCCACCAACAAATGGAACATACCGACCCGACCAAGTCCGGGATCAACAGACGCCGGTTTCGGCGGACGTCCCGCGCCAACAACGGCCATGGTTCAGCAGCCGATGTCGCCGCCTACGGCGCCGACAAGATCAAGGTCCTCGAGGGGCTGGAGCCGTCCGTAAACGGCCGGCGATGTGCATCGGCTCGACCGGCCCCTCCGGCCTGCACCATCTGGTCTACGAAGTCGTCGACAACTCGATCGACGAGGCGCTCGCCGGCTTCTGCGATCAGGTGAACGTCACCGTCCATATCGACGAGTCGGTCACCGTGGTCGACAACGGCCGCGGCATCCCGGTCGATCAGCACGAAAGCGGCAAGTCCGCCGCTGAAGTCGTGCTGACGGTCCTGCACGCCGGCGGCAAGTTCGACAACAGCGCCTACAAGGTTTCGGGCGGCCTGCACGGCGTCGGGGTGTCGGTGGTGAACGCGCTGTCGGAGACGGCCTCGATCTCGAAATCTGGCGGAACGGTCAGGTTTATCACCAGTGCTACGAGCGCGGCACGCCGCAGTCCGACCTGGAAGCTCACCGGCACGACCAAACGGCGCGGCACCAAGGTCACCTTCAAGCCCGACACCGCAGATCTTCGAGACCACCGCGTTCAGCTTCGACACCCTGGCCCAGCGCCTGCGCGAGCTGGCGTTCCTCAACGGCGGCGTGCTGATCACCCTCGACGACGAGCGCGACGGCAAGTCGCACAAGTTCCACTACGAGGGCGGCATCGTCTCCTTCGTGCAGCACCTGAACCGCAACAAGGCGGCGGTCAACGAAAAGCCGATCTACATGCGCGGCGAGAAGGACGGCATTGACGTCGAGATCGCGCTGCAGTGGAACGACGGTTACGCCGAAGCCGAGTACTCGTTCGCCAACAACATCAACACCCACGAAGGCGGAACCCATCTTTCCGGCTTCCGCTCGGCGCTGACGCGGACGGTGAACTTCTACGGCAGCAAGAACAACCTGACCAAGGATCTCAAGGAAAGCATCACCGGCGACGACATCCGCGAAGGTTTGACCGCGGTCATCAGCGTCAAGATTCCGCATCCGCAGTTCGAGGGGCAGACCAAGACCAAGCTGGGCAACACCGAAGTCAAGCGGCATCGTCGAGGCGATTCGTCAACGACCGCCTCGGCGCCTATCTGGAAGAGAATCCGTCGGTCGCGCGCGGATCATCGGCAAGGCCACCGACGCCGCGCGCGCCCGCGAAGCGGCCCGCAAGGCCCGCGACCTGGTGCGGCGCAAAGGGCGCGCTCGACGGCAGCTCGCTGCCGGGAAAACTGGCGGATTGCCAGGAGCGCGATCCCGCGCTGAGCGAGCTCTACCATCGTCGAGGGCGAATCAGCCGGCGGCTCGGCCAAGCAGGGCCGCGACCGCCGGTTCCAGGCGATTCTGCCGCTCAAGGGCAAGATCCTCAACGTCGAGAAGGCGCGCTTCGACAAGATGCTGCAGCAGCGACGAGATCGCGACGATGATCGCGGCGCTCGGCTGCGGCATCGGCGCCGACGATTACGACATCGAGAAGCTGCGCTACCACCGCATCATCATCATGACGGACGCGGACGTCGACGGCTCGCACATCCGCACCCTGCTGCTGACGTTCTTCTACCGGCAGCTGCCCGAGCTCATCGAACGCGGCTACATCTACATCGCGCAGCCGCCGCTGTTCCGGGCCAAACGCGGGAAGTCCGGAGACCTGCATCAAGGACGAGCGCGGTCTCGACGCCTTCCTGATCCGCCGGGCGGTCGAGGCACGGGTGGTTCGCATCCCGTCGACCGGGGTCACCGTGACCGGCGGCGATCTCGAGCAGTTGCTGCAGAAGATGATGACGCACCAGAAGCTGGTGCAGACGGTCGAAGCGCCGCGGCCACTCGCGCGAGATCATCGAAGCGCTGCTCGCCGCGGGAGCGGACCGCGAATACTTCGCCGACAAAGATCGCCTCGACAGCCTGGCCGCGACGCTGACCACGGCGGTGCGGACGGTGACGGTGCAGCGCCGACGAGGAACACAACCGCTATCTTCTGCATGTCGACGATCGGTCGAGCGGCTATCCGCGTCAGGATCGGATCGGTCACGACGTGGTCACGGCGGCCGAATACCGCACGCTGCTGGCCAACCATCGGGACATGCCGGCGGTCGACGGCGAAGTCATGCGTGTCGACGTCGAGCGATACCGACGGCGACGCCGACGCGCCGAAGACGCCCAGCCCGCCGACGTCCGCCTGCGATCGCGCGACGAGCTGCTGGAATTCTTCCTCGCCGCCGGCAAGAAGGGCGTGGCGGTGAACCGCTACAAGGGCCTGGGCGAGATGAACCCCGATCAGCTCTGGGCCACGACGATGGATCCGCAGGTGCGGACGCTGCTGCAGGTTCGCGCCGAAGACCACACCGAAGCCGATCTGATGTTCACGACGCTGATGGGCGATCAGGTCGAGCCGCGGCGGAAGTTCATCGAAGACAACGCGCTCGACGTCAAGAATCTCGATGTGTGATGTGAGTGGTGATTCGTTGCCGAATCACGAACGAAGCAACTCCCGGATCCCGAATCACGAATCTCAACGATGGCAGATCTCGTTCCAGCAGCAGATCCCGGTCAACATCGAAGACGAAATGAAGCGGTCGGTACATGGATTACGCCATGAGCGTAATCATTGGACGAGCGCTGCCCGACGCCCGCGACGGCCTCAAGCCGGCGCATCGCCGCGTGCTCTACGGCATGAAGACGATGGGGCTGTCGTCGACGCGCGGGTTATCGCAAGTGCGCCAAGATCGTCGGCGAGGTGATGGGCAACTTCCATCCCCACGGCGACGCCGTCCATCTACGACACGCTCGTCCGGATGGCGCAGGACTTCAACATGCGCTATCCGCTGGTGGACGGCCAGGGCAACTTCGGATCGATCGACGGCGACATCGCCCGGCGGCGATGCGCTACACCGAGGCGCGGCTGCAAGGCGCTCGGCGACGACATGATGACGGATCTCGACAAGGAGACCGTCGACTTCACGCCGAACTACGACGAGACGACCGAAGAGCCGACCGGTTCTGCCGGCGCCGTTTCCCGAACCTGCTCGTCAACGGATCCGCCGGCATCGCCGTCGGCATGGCGACCAACGTCCCGCCGCACAATCTGCGCGAGGTCGTCGACGCGCTGCGTCTGGCTGATCGAGAACACGCACCTCGCGCGGAACGCCGACGACGCCGCCGACGCCGCGCCGAGAAGCTGCAAACACTCATCCGGCTGGTGCCGGGACCGGACTTTCCGACCGCCGGCTATCATCGTCGGCCGCCAGGGCGTCGTGCAGGCCTACACGCACCGGCCGCGGGCTCGATCGTGATGCGCGCGCAGATCGACGACCGAGACCAGCAAGAAGGGCGACCGCATGTCGATCGTCGTCACCGAGATTCCCTACCAGGTCAACAAGGCCAAGTTGATCGAGCGGATCGCGGATCTGGTCCGCGAGAAGATCGATCGAAGGCATTTCCGATCTTCGCGACGAGTCCGATCGCGACGGGCATGCGGATCGTCATCGAGTTGAAGCGCGGCGAAGTGGCGGAGGTCGTCCTCAACAACCTCTACAAGCACACGCCGCTGCAGTCCTCAGCTTCGGCATCATCATGCTGGCCATCGTCGGCGGCCGGCCGAAGCGTGCTCAACCTCGCTCGAGCTGCTCGAGAGCTTCGTCGACTTCCGGCGCGAGGTCGTCCGGCGCCGCATCGAGTTCGAGCTGCGCAAAGCCGAGGCCCGCTACCACATCCTCGAAGGCCTGAAGATCGCGCTCGATCACCTCGACGCCGGTGATCACGCTGATTCGCGCGGTCGAAGACGCCGCCGGAGGCCCGCGACGGCCTGATCACGACCAGTTCGGCCTCGTCGCAGATCCAGGCCCAGGCGATCCTGGACATGCAGCTGCAGCGGCTGACCGGCCTCGAGCGGCAGAAGATTCTCGGACGAGCTCGCCGAGCTGCTCAAGACGATCGAGCGGCTGCGCGCGATTCTCGCGAGCGACCGGCTGCTGATGCAGATCATCGTCGACGAGCTGAAGGACGGTTCGGGAAAGCTACGGCGACGACCGCCGCACGCGAGATCATCGACGAGTCCGGCGAGCTGACCGTCGAGGACTTGATTGCCGAGGAAGACATGGCGATCACGGTCAGCAACACCGGCTACATCAAGCGGACGGCGATCACGACCTACCGCAGTCAGCGCCGCGGCGGCAAGGGCCGCATCGGCATGCGCACCCGCGAGGAGGACTTCGTCAGCCACCTCTTCGTGGCCTCGACGCACGCCTACATCATGATTTTCTCGGACCGCGGCCGCGCCTACTGGCTGAAGGTCCACGAGATTCCTGACGTCGGCCCGGGCGGCAAGGGCAAGTCGATCGCCAACCTCGTCTCGATGGAGGAAGGCGAGCGGATTGCCGCGATGCTCGCCGGTCAAGGAGTTCGAGGACGACAAGTTCATCGTCATGGGCTCGCGGCTGGGGCGTCGTCAAGAAGACGTCACTGTCGGCGTTCAGCAACCCGCGCGCCGGCGGCATCATCGCCATGGGTGTCGAAGACGGCGACTCGGTGATCGCCGTGCAGGTCACCGACGGCAGCGGCGAGGTCTTCATCGCCACGCGCGACGGCATGGCCATCCGCTTCCCGGAAACCGACGTCCGCGCCGATGGGCCGGACCGCCTATGGCGTTCGCGGCATCTCGCTGCGCGGACGACGATTTCGTGGTGTCGATGGAAGTGGTGAAGGCCGGCGGCAGCCGCTGCTGACCGTCACCGAGCGCGGATTCGGCAAGCGCACCGAGATCGACGAATACCGCGTGCAGTCGCGCGGCGGCGTCGGCATCATCAACATCGCGACGACAACGAGAGAACGGCCTGGTCGTCGGCGTGTCCTACGTGCAGGAGGGCGACGAGCTGCTCGCTCATCACGCAGCAGGGCATGATTCTGCGGATGGCCACCAACGACGTGCGGGCCATCGGCCGCGCGACGCAGGGCGTCACGCTGCATCAACATCGAGGGCGAAGACAAGGTCGTCGTCGATCGCCCGCCTGGTCGAAAGAGGACGGAAGAGACCAACAACGCGTAGCTCGGTCCCAGGGACGGCGAAACCCGTGAACCGGTGTGGAGGTGGGCATCACGCGCCAGCCAAGGTCGCGTGTTCCGGCGCTCGGTTTCCTCCTCGCTGGCGTTCGCCTTCGGCGCTGGCCTGCTCCGGTCCGAGCAGTCCATCGTCAGTCAGTTCTTCAGCGCGTCCCGGCTCCGGACAACACCTCGCTCGACAACATCGCCACCGTCATCCTTCGATCCGCGGACGCAGGGCAACGGTCTCGACATTCAGCATCCGGGGCGTCGGGGCCGAACAGACCAAGCCGCTGCCGCTCAAGGCGCTGGCCAGGGCCCTGACGACGCGAAGTCCGAGGAGGCGGCGTTCACCACGCGCAAGGAGGGTATCAGAACGCGAACCTCGAGGCGATCCAGCGGGTGTTGAAGGCCGAGCGTGACACAACAAGCGCTCGGCGAAGGACGCCGAGGTCCAGGCCGCCTGGACGAAGTTTCGCCAGGAAAGCGCGGCGATGTCGAAAGAGTCGCCGACTCGCGGCGGAGCCTTCGCGCCGAAACGCAGCTGGTCGATCAGAGCGTGAATGCCGGCGGCCGCACCGCCATCGACGTCACGAGCTACGACGGCGAGCTGGCCGGTAAGGACGTGACGGTGAAATCGGCGCCAGTCCGGCTGCCGAGCGGCGAGACGGTGCAGAAGACGCTGGTGCTGACGCTCCAGCGGGCCGTTCTCAAGGGCGACAAGGACGTCGACGGGCGCTGGATCGTGACGAAGTTCCGGCGACGAGGCGCCGGCGACGGCAACCAAGGATGCTCCTGCAGTGACCGGAGGCCGGGTCTGCGCGCGAAGGCCCAGGAAGGTGGACCGCGAAGGCCTAAGAACGTGGGCAGGCGCGAAGGCTTTAGCCGAGCGTCCTCGTCAAGCTCGGCCTCGAGCCGCGCGTATTTGGCGCGCAAGGTCTTCTGGCCGACGGCCGCGAACCGCACGACCAGCTTGGTGTCGTCGTTGAGCCGCTCGATGCTGGGCACGCTGCCGACGCCGAACTGCGGATGCCTGACGCGCATGCCGAGGGCGAAGGCTCAGCTGCCCGTTGACTGGTCCCTCGTCCTGCGCAATGGGGGGTATAGCTCGGCTCCGGGTTCTTCATGACCCGGCGCCGCCCGCATGCGGATTGGTGCGTGAACTCGTAGAAATTGCTTTGGCACGATCGATCGCCGAAGGAACCTCGACGGCGCAGTACGGTCGATCGATGAGACCCGGGACGGCACCTCGTCGATGGGACGGCGCGGCGTCTGCTGGCTCAGCGGCCTGGGCCTTTCCGAAGAATCTGGCGAAGCGAGCGCGCCACCGTGCGCACCAGGCTTCGGAGCGCAGGCGCGCCGCCGCGCCCCCACGTAGCACAGGCGCCGCTCTTCTTCGAGGCTCGTCGACGTCACTCGCGCTGGATCGCGAGCGAGGGAACAGTCTCTTCTTCGAGGCCGGCCAGCACCACCACCGGGGCGGGCCCTTCGCGCTGTGCAGGGTCATCATCCACACCCGCGCATCCTTCGTCCCCGCCTCCTCGTCGACGTCGGAGGAGCAGCGACGAAGCCGATCGACGAGACCCGGTCAACGACTGGCTCCGCCTCCCCGGCTCGCGTTTCCGCGCGCGGCCGAGACGAGTACCGGCGAGGTGTTTCGATCAGCGCTCGGCATCTTGCGGTGCGATCCTCGCGCAGGTCCCGGAGGTAACCGCTTCGATCCAGGGATCTTGCCGATGGCAACCGAGACCGGCTCCGTGCGCGCACGACCTCCGGTCAGCGCGCGACGATGAGGTCGCGGGACGCGGCCAGGAAGCCGCTTCGCCCGGTTCGGGAACGCGCGTCTTCGATTCCGTGCACCGGTTCCTCCGGGCCCGCCAGCGAGGTGACGGTGACCGCCGGCGCTGGTCCGGCCGCGCAGGAGAGGACGGCCCGCTGGCCAGCGCACCACGTCGGCCGCGCCGGCGTCGACGCGCCTCGAGGCGATTCCATCACGCCCTTGCCGATGCCTCGCGCCGGCGCGTTGATCACGCGCCGGAGGCTGACGTCGTCGTGCGGGTTGATGACGAGCCGCAGGTAGACGAGCGCGTCCTTGACTTCCTGCGCGCTCGTAGAAGCGGACGCCGCCGATGATGCGGTAGGCGATGCCGGCTCGGCGTCAGCGCGTCTTCCATCGTGCGCGACTGCGCGTTGGTGCGGTAGAGCACCGCGACCGTGGTTGTCGGACGTCCTCGCGCAGTGCCTGCGCGGCAGGTGCGGGCGATGAACTCGGCCTCCTCGAGGTCGTCGCCGGCGCGGTAATAGCAGGATCGGTGCGCCGCCTGCCTGCTCGGTCTACAGAGCGCTTGTCCTTGCGGTTCGCGATTCTGGCGATCGACCGCCGACGCGCGCGTCGAGGATCACCTGCGTCGATCGGTAGTTGCGCTCGAGACGGACGATCGGTGGCCTCCGGGAAGTCGCGCTCGAAGTCGAGGATGTTCCGCGAGGTCGGCGCCGCGCCACTTGTAGATCGACTGGTCGGGGTCGCCGACGACGCAGAGGTTGCGGTGCGCCGACGCGAGCCGCTGGATCAGCAGGTACTGCGGCCGGTTGGTGTCCTGATACTCGTCCACCATCACGTAGCGGAACTGCTCGGCGGATACTTGCGTGCGGACCGCGCTCGGACTTGCTCGACAGAGCTCCACCGTGTATGAGCAGCAGGTCGTCGAAATCGAGCGCCCGGGCGTCCTTGAGCGCCTTCAGTGTAGTCGCGTAGAGCTTCGCCGAGATGCTGCGTCGCGCGCGGGTTCCAGCGAGCTCGCGAACACCTCCGGCGCCTCCATGCGGTTCTTGGCGTGGCTGATGCGCGACGAGCACCATCCGCGGCTGCGATGCGCTGGTCGTCGATGCCCAGCTCCTTCAGCGCCTGCTTCGACGACCGACAGCTGGTCGTTCGAGTCGTAGATGACGAAGTCGCGCGACAGGCCGACGTGCGGCGCCTCCCGCCGCAGCAGCCGGGCGCAGAGCGCGTGGAACGTCGAGATCCACATCTTCCGGCAGTCCGATGCCGAGCAGCGTCCTCGACGCGCGTCCGCATCTCCTCGGCCGCCTTGTTGGTGAAGGTGACCGCCAGAATCGCCGGACGGGTCGGCGAAGCCCTCGCTGACGAGGTAGGCGATGCGGTGCGCGATGACGCGCGTCTTGCCGGAGCCGGCGCCCGCCAGGATGAGCAGCGGGCCGTCGGTCTGCAGGACCGCTTGCTGTTGTTCGGGTTGAGGCTGGAAACCGAGATTCATTGAGCAGGCGGCCGCCTCCGGGCGCTCAGACGCGCCCGGCGATGCCCGAACCGGCTGCTACCTATTCTACCGTGACGCTCTTGGCGAGGTTGCGCGGCTGATCGACGTCGCAGCCGCGGCGCACGGCGATGTGGATACGCGAGCAGCTGCAGCGGGATCGTCATGACGATCGGCGTGAGCAGCGACGACGTCGCGCGGCATCGGCGATCTGCACGTCGTTCTTCGGATCGAGCACCGCGGTCATGCGCTCGTCGCCGCGCCGTCGTGATGGCGATCACCGATCCGCCGCGCGCCTTGGCCTCCTGCACGTTGCCGACCATCTTCTCGAACACGTGGTCGTCGGGCGCGATGCGCCACCGACCGGCATCCGCTCGTCGATGAGCGCGATCGGGCCGTGCTTCATCTCGCCGGCCGGATAGCCCTCGGCGTGGATGTAGGAGATCTCCTTGAGCTTGAGCGCGCCCTCGAGCGCGATCGGGTAGTTGATGCCGCGGCCCAGGAACAGGAAGTCGGTGCGGCTGTAGAACCGCTCGGCCATCTTCTCGACGCCGGCCGACGCCTTGATCGCCTGCTCGATGGTCTGCGGCAGGTGCAGCAGCTCGTCGATGTGGCCGCGGATCTCGGCCGGCGACAGGGTGCCGCGCACCTGGCGCCAGATACAGCGCCAGCAGCTGCAGCGCGACGAGCTGCGACGTGAACGCCTTTGGTGGAGGCGACGCCGATCTCCGGCCCGGCGTGCGTGTAGACGGTGCCGTCGGCGTCGCGCGTGACCGCGCTGCCCACCACGTTGCAGATGGCGATGCTGCTGGCGCCCTTGCGGCTGGCCTCGTGGAGCGCCGCGCGCGTGTCCGCGGTCTCGCCGGACTGGGTGATGACGATGGCGAGCTCGTTGCGGCGCGACGATCGGGTTGCGGTAGCGGTATTCCGACCCGTAGTCGACCTCGACCGGCACCTGCGCCAGCGCCTCGATCATGTACTTGCCGACCAGGCCGGCGTGCCACGACGTGCCGCACGCCAGGATGGTGACCTTGCGCGAGGCTGCTGCAGCTGTCTCCGCCGGGATGTTGAGGTCCTCGAGGAAGATCTCGCCCGCGATCGAGCGAGACGCGGCCGAGGATCGTGTCGCGCGCGGCGGTCGGCTGCTCGTAGATCTCCTTGAGCATGAAGTGCTTGTAGCCGCCCTTCTCCGCCGCGATCGGGATCCCACAGCACGCGCTGCGTCGTCTTCGAGACCGCGCGCCCGGTGTAGTCGGTGAACTCGACGCCCGACCGCGTGATGATCGCCATCTCCTCGTCGCCGAGGAACACGACGTCGCGCGTGTGCGACAGGATCGCCGGGATGTCGGAGGCGACGAAGAACTCGTTGTCGCCGAGCCCGACGACGATCGGCGGGCCGTTGCGGACGGCGACGATCTTCTCGGGATCGTCCACCGACACGCAGCACGATGCGCGAACATGCCGCGCATCACCTTGAGCGCGCGGCGCACGGCGTTCTCGAGGCCGTCGGTCCGCATCTCGCGCTCGACCGAGGTGCGCGACGATCTCGGTGTCGGTCTCGGTCGTGAAGACTGTGCCCCTGCGCCTGCAGCTCGCTGCTTGAGCTCGAGATAGTTCTCGATGATGCCGTTGTGGACGACGACGATCTTGCCGGTGCAGTCGCGGTGCGGGTGCGCGTTCTCTTCGGTGGGCCGGCCGTGCGTGGCCCAGCGCGTGTGGCCGACGCCGTAGCGCCGTCGATCGGCTCGGTGCGGATGGCGTTCTCGAGGTTGATCAGCTTGCCCGCCGATCGCCGCAGCTCGATGCCCTCAGGGCTGACGACCGCCACGCCCGCCGAGTCGTAGCCGCGGTATTCCATGCCGCCGCAGCCCGTCGATGAGCACGGGCACGACAGGCTTCGATCCGATGTATCCGATGATCCCGCACATACTGACGTCTCCTACGAGCCTCTTGCCGCTCGCGCTCTTTTGCGGCAGCTTTCTTCCGCTCGACCCAGCCTTCGACGTTGCGCTGCCGTGCGCGCGCTGACGCCGAGCGCGCCGTCGGGCACGTCCTGCGCGATCGACGATCCCGCCGCCGACGTAGGCGCCCTTGCCGATGCGTCACCGGCGCGACGAGCTGCGAGTCGCTGCCGATGAACGCGCCGTCCTCGATGATCGTCTGATGCTTCTTCTCGCCGTCGTAGTTGCAGGTGATGGTGCCGGCGCCGACGTTGACGTCGGTCGCCGATCGGTCGCGTCGCCGAGATACGACAGGTGATTCACCTTCGAGCCGCGCGCCGAGCGACGTCTTCTTCAGCTCGACGAAGTTGCCGACCTTGGCGCCCTCGCCCACGGCCGATCGCCGGCCGCAGGTGCGCGAAGGGCCCGATCGCGGCGCCGTCGGCGATCCGCGACTCGACGATGCACGCAGAAGCTGTTGATGTTCACGTGGTCGCCGATCTCCGCGTCGGCGATGCGCACGTGCGCCTGGATCTCGCAGGCCCGGCCGATCCGCGTCGGGCCTTCGATGACGACGCCCGGATGGATGACGGTGTCGCCGCCGATCTCCGCGCGCGGGTCGATGTAGGTCGTGGCCGGATCGACCAGCGTGACGCCGGCGGCCATCAGTTCTTCGTTCTTCTTCTGTCTCACGAGCGCTGCTCACTTCAGCCAGCTCGGTGCGGCTGTTGATGCCGCGGATTTCCTCGGGGTCGTCCACGACGAGCGTCTCGACCGGCAGCTTGCGCGCGCCGGTAGATGCTCACGAGGTCGGTCAGATAGAACTCGCCCTGCGCGTTCTGCGAGGCGATGCCGCGCAGCGCGTCGAAGAGCGGAGGCAGGTCGAAGGCGTAGATGCCGGAGTTGATTTCGCGCATGCTGGCGCTCGGCCGGCGAGGCGTCGCGCTCCTCGACGATGCGCGCGATCTGGCCGTCTACGCGGACGATGCGTCCGTAGCCGTACGGGCGTTCGACCACCGCGGTGACGACCGTGGCGGCCGCGCTGGCCGCGGTGTGCGCGTGCGAGCAGCTGTCTCGAGCGTGCGGCCCGTGAGCGGCGGCACGTCGCCGGACAGCAGGATCGACGGTGCCCGTCTTCCCGGCGAGCGACGGCTCGGCCTGCTGCAAGCGCGTGGGCGGTCCCGAGCTGCGGCTCTGCACCGCGAACGCGACGCCGGGACGGCCGGCCAGGCGCTCGCGGACGGCGGCGCCGCCGTGGCCGACGACCACCGTCACCGTGGCTGGAGCCACAGCGGCCGCCGCGTCGAGGACGTGCTCGACCATGGCCCTGCCGGCGATCGGATGGAGGACCTTGGGCAGCTGTGACTTCATCCGCGTGCCTTGGCCCGCGGCGAGAATCACGACATGGGTCACTGACTGGTTCATCGGATGGGGGATAGAGGCTCGATACGGCTGCGACAGGCGTCTGAGCCATCGAAGTACGGAACCTGTGCATGAGTTGGGCAACGCAGTTGCCTGGACGCTCGGCGACGCGTCATGTGCATTCGACCTACATCTTGGCGCGCTCCATCGCCTCGATAGACCTCGTTGGCGCGACACGCCCGAGGCGCCTGCGCCACCTCGGCTGACCGCCCGCGTTTCCCGAGCCAGCAATGATCTGGCTGAACGACCGAAATGCGTCGGCAGTATGGCGTCGTCGTCGGCGTCTGGCCGCGGCCTCGGCGCTGAGGTCGATGGGCGCGACGACGACTGAGAACTCACCTTTCATGGCTAATGACAGAAACACGTCGCCGTTGGCGAGGCCCGCTGACGAACTCCTGATGAGCCTTGGTCAGTCTCGCGCGCCACGCAAATCTGTCGTTTGCCCAAATACCTGCGCGAGTTCAGCCAGCGTTGACGCGATTCGATGAGGTGCTTCGAAGAAAACGAGCGTATCTTGAGCTGCCGCCAGATGCCTCGAACCACTCTCTACGGGCTTTTGCCTTAAGTGGAGGAAAGCCAAGAAATGTAACCGAATTCAGTGGAAATCCAGACCCGACCGCCGCGACGAGCGGCCGCGCTCGGCCCCGGAATCGGGTCCACGTCGATGCCCGCGCTGCCGGCACGCCGCGACGAGCTCGACGCCCGGGTCGGAAATGCCGGGCGTGCCGGCGTCGGTGACCAGAGCGATGCTCTCGCCGGCCAGTCATCCGCGCGATCAGCTGAGGCAGTCGCGCCCGGCTGTTGTGCGCGTGAAAGCTCAGCGTGGGAGTGCGTATCCCGTAGTGATTGAGGAGCTTGGCAGTGCGCCGCGTGTCCTCGGCGGCGATGAGGTTCGCTTCGCGCAGCACTCGCAAGCGCGCGCAGCGTGATGTCCTCGAGGTTGCCAATCGGGGTGGCGACCACGAACAGCGTGCCGGCCATGAGTCGTCGGGTTATGCGTGAGGGCAACGGTTATTGTACCATTGCCTGATGGGCGCTTCCCGAGTTCCGCCACTGAGCGCCATCAGTCACAGTTCATGCACCCATCGGAGCCGTTCCCGCACTTTGTCGACGATTACCTCGCGTATCTGCAGGAGGTTCTCCCCAGCCAGGCGAGCTCCTCGACGGCGTCCACCTGCACGACGACCTGCTCGAGGATCTGAGCCGGCCTGGCATCGACGGGCACGTCCGCGCGCTGGCGGGGTTCAGCCGCCGCCTCAATCAGATCGACTCGTCGCACCCTGACGCCGGTCGAGCAGACCGAACACGCCATCGTCGCCGCGAACGTCGAGGCGCGGATGTACGACCTGGAAGTCGTGCGCACCTGGGACCGCAGCCCGCAGATGTACGCCGACACCATCGG
>ERZ1370068.5442-contig-447_pt1 | contig 14678 bp, 21 predicted proteins | sample MGYA00561227_ERZ1370068 | MGnify/ENA primary metagenome ERZ1370068 (study PRJEB38410, sample SAMEA6850437) | metagenome | study: Metagenomic assessment of the ecological functions of the soil: analysis of the soil microbiota associated with the...
TTCGAGAGAGCCGTGGCTTCTGGCGACGGTCGCACGCAGCTGGTTTGCAACCGGATGCGGTCTCTTTATTGAAGGGACCAGGATGATGGCACCTGGGTCAGCACAAGCCTCGCCACCTAGCCAGTGATGCCACGTTAATGTTTCGCGAAGAATAGCGGCTGCGAAGAGAATCGCGAAAAGGGCACCATGAAAAGAGGAGGATCACTGGCCGTGCGAATTGCCGTGGCAAAATTCGAATCGACGCCGGTCACACCGGTCTTTGCGAGAACCGCCGGTGGCGCCCGCGAAGAGAGCGGAGGATTTTGTGGTGACGCTGAAGAACGGATCGCGACTCCACTTCAGGGAGAATCGTAAGGGGAACCGAATTGCGGCCAGCGATTACCGTCAGTAGGATTCCGTGGCGAAACAGAATCCCGGATCGGAACCGGACATTTGCTATGTCACGATTGCGCGACCAACCTTTCGTAATCCGCCAACGTGTCGATGTCGATCTCGCCTTGTGGAAATGGAAATTCAACAACGCATTCGCGCTTTGACAGGATAATCGACTTCGCACCGCTATCGTCGCGCAGGGTAAGAAGGTCCCTAAAATGAGCGCGGCCGAAAATGGCGGGCACGCCGAGCGTTTCCGAATAGCTTGAAGCGATAATTGTTTTTCCTGTTTCGCCGTAACGCGCAATGAGTTGCTTAATCAATTCCTTTCAACCAGTGGCTGATCGGAAACGAGTAATATAACCGCATCCAAATCCCGCCCCCGTTCGACCAAAGTTTTGCATTCCGGCGCGAATCGAAGTTCCGATTCCATTTCGCCAATTTTCATTTTCAACAATAGCGGCGGCCGTTCGCTCCAGCTCAGGCGCCATCTTCTGGCGTCACTCCCGATCACGACTGCGATTGGGGAACAGCCAGCTCTCGTCCGCTGCATCGACAATGCGTCGCAGCAAACTTTTGCCACGGAATTGAATCAATTGTTTCGGACGGCCGAGACGCGCCGACTTCGCCAGCGGCTAAAATTACCGCACCGACGGTTAACATTCGCTAGGAATAAGCGCGATTCCTCCAACGGGTGGATCGACATCTTCCTTTCGCGCAACGACTCGCCTGAACCGCCGGCGAAGACCCGCTGAATTTCCGCGACAACCGCCAGCGCGATTTCCTCGGGTGTTTCCGAGCGCAAATCGAGCCCGGCCGGAGAAAAGAAACCCGCGTTAATCGTGACCCCGAGATCGAGTAGATCGTTGAGCAATTGATCGCGCCGTTTGCGCGGACCGATCAACCCGACATAACGCAGGTTCAACGACAGTAATTTTTGCAGGGCGGTAAAATCGCGACCGTAATTGTGCGACTTCACAATGGCGGCCGTCCATCGATCGGCATCGATCGGCAACTGATGTTGATCGACAACCTCGATCGCCTTCCAGCCGAGCAATTCGATAACCGGTGGAACGCCGCGCTGTCAGGGCCTTCCCGAAAACCAAAAGCCGAATCGGCGGATGAATTTCTGAATTAACGCGTGCTCGCGCTCGCGAAAGTGTTGGAACCCTGCGACCGAACTGCCAACTCTCTTCCTTCAAAAATTGTCACCGCCAAACAATTGCGTCGCGCAATTAAATTTTCGGCAAGATCGACAAGAAAATTTTCCGAAACGCGCTCGATGAAGACGTCGATCTTCCCGTTGCAGCCGAAACGCCGGCGCGTGTCAAAAACTGATTATCGTGGAGACACCGTTTCGTAAAACTTCCCGCGCACACAACGCCACTTCCTCTTCAATGCATCCGGCGCTAAGCGAGCCGACGGTGGAGTCGTCCTGGCAGATCAACATCCGGGCGCCTGGTCGCCGATAACTCGACCCTTCCGCACGCACCAGCGTTGCCAAAGCGAATGATTGGCCACGACGCTTTTCGAACTCGCGAAGAATATCGTAAATGTCTTTCATCATTAGATCAGGATGGAAGAGGTCAGCAGGTCCTCGATTTTAATCGGCAGCTCCCGCACGCGCACGCCGGTCGCGTGGTAGGTCGCTGCGGTGATCGCAGCCGCGACGCCGGCCAGGCCGATCTCGCCGATGCCGCGCGCGCCTACGGCGTTGAGCTCTAAGGTCAGGATAATCGAGGAAATGCACTTCGAGCTTGGGCACGTCGGCGTTTACCGCCACCATGTAGTCGGCCAGGTTGCTGAATTAATCGGCGCGCCGTTTTGCGGGTCGTACGTCGTGTGCTCCAACATCGCCATGCCGATGCCCATCACGACAGCGCCTTCGATTTGGTTGCGGCCTGCGAGCGGATTGATGATGCGGCCGGCGTCGATCACCGTGACGACGCGATTCACGCGCAGCCGCGCGATCTCAGGCTGCCAGGTGACTTCGACGAAGTGACATCCGAACGAGTGCATGGAGAACTTCGGCTTCTCTTTGCTGCCGAAAATCCCTTCGGATCTGCCGCTACCGCTGATGAGACGAAGGTTGGCACGTTTCAGTAGGTCCGCGAACGGAACGCCTCCGCCAGGTCCATCAGCTTTGACAAAGACTCGTCCGTCTTTGAACGCCAAGTCATCCGGCTTGCGTTTCTCGAAGGGCGATCCCGGCGTCGTCGTCGCGACCGTGCAACAGCGAGTTGATGGCGTTGTCAGCCGCCGCAAAGACGGCGGGCACCACCGATGCGGTCGCCCATCGAACCGCCCGAGACCGGTCCGTGCGGAAGCTGAGTGTCGCCAAGCACCACTTCCACTTTCTCGACCGGCACGCCGGTCTTGTCCGCCGTGAGCAGGGCGAGAACTGTGTAGGTGCCGGTGCCGATATCCTGCGCGCCGCATGCGACGCGGGCACTGCCGTCATCGCGCAGCTCGACGTTGGCCGCGGCGGCAATCGCGCGTCGCGATCCACGCAGCGCCGGCCACGCCCCAGCCAAGCGTTAGGCCGTCGCGCTTCATCGAGCCGACTTCGGGATTGCGCTTCGACCAGCCGAACTTCTCCGCGCCGAGCTGGAGACACTCGAGGTAATGCCGCGATGAAAATGGAATGCCTTCACCCTCATCGATCTTTGGCTCGTTCAGGATGCGGAGCTGAACCGGATCCATCTTGAGCTGATCGGCCAGTTCGTTCATGGCCGACTCGGTCGCGTAAAGTCCGGGCACGGCGCCTGGGCCGCGCATGTCGCGACGGCGTGCCGATGTTGCGCCTGCGCGCGTCCGAAGTGGACGCGCAGGTTGGGCACGCTGTAGTGGAACGCCGTCGCTTCACCGCAATTCTCCGTGATAATCCTCGAGCATTGACCGGTGGTAGACGTAGTCGTGCTGGAGCGAGACGAGCTTGCCTTCCGGTGTGGCGCCGAGCCGGACACGCTGCTGAGTGTGCGCGCGATGACCGGCGCTCTGGAACGTCATCTTGCGGCTAAGCACGAGCTTGACCGGTTTGCCTAGCTGCCGCGCCGCCGCCACCGCCAGCGGACAATGTGTCCACGGCCAAAGTTTGCTGCCGAAACCCGAGCCGACAAACTTGGTGATGACGCGCACGTTCTCTTTCGGCAAACCGAACATTTGCGCGAGCACGCTGCGCATGTTGAAGATCGCCTTGCGATTCCTCGTAGATCGTCAGCTTATCGCCGTCCCACATCGCGGTTGCTCCCTGCAGCTCGATGGGAACGTGCGTCTCGGCCGGCGTGACGTAAGTCTGGTCGAGCTTGACCGGCGCGCTGGCAAAGCGCCGGCCGCATCGCCGCGCTCGCTTTGCAAGCGCTTCTCCGGCCCGTAGCTGGTCATCGACTTCGTCCGGATCATCCTCGGCTGTGAGCTCGTAATCGACGTTCGGTTTCTCTTTCGCGTAGCGTAACAACGACCGCGTCCGCCGCGGCTTTGGCGCTCTCGAAAGTGTCCGCCACCGCGAGCGCGACGTATTGGCCATAGTAGCGAACGACATCGTCGTCGAACGGCGGCCGTCGTTCGATGCAGATGCCGTTCATCGCCTTGCCCGAGAGTCGAACGGAAAATCTTCCCGATGTTTTGACGATGAAGAATCGCGCGGACGCCGGGCATCTTTTCTGCGGCGGCGGTGTCGAGCTTCGTGATCTTCGCCATTGGCGATCGTCGCCTCGACCGGAACGGCGTACAACAATCCGGGAAAGTGGAAGTCGGAGGCGTACTGCGCTGTTCCGGTCACCTTTAACGGGCCATCGACGCGCGGAGTGTCGCGACCGATCGGCGATGCTGTAGTTTCCTGGTGGCATGACGTTAGGCGGGCTGCGTCGCGAGTTTCAAAGCATGCACGAGGCAGCGCTTGGCCAGCTCGACCTTGAAGCCGTTTTGGCTTTGCGGCTTTGCGCCGCGCAACGCGGCGTCGGCTGCTTTCCGGAAAGTCGGCTTCGTTGGCGGGCTGATCGGTTAGTTCAGCTTCGGCCTCGGTCGACCTCCAGGGCTTCGTCCCTACGCCACCGAGCGCAATCCGCGCGCGGGCGATCTTTCCATTCGCTGCCGTGATCACCACCGCCGCGGACGCGAGCGCAAATTCATACGAAGCGCGATCGCGCAGTTTCAAATAAAGCGAGCGGTTTCCGGGCGCGGGTGGTGGCAGGGTGACATGCGTGATCAAGTCACCCGGCTCGAGCACCGTCTCGCGTTGCGGCGTGTTGCCGGGCAGCAGATGGAAGTCTGCAATCGGGATGCTGCGCTCGCCTTTCGCGCCGCGCACATGAACGGTCGCTTCCAGCGCGGCCATGGCCACGTTCATATCGGACGGATTGGTTGCGATGCAGTGTTCGCTCGTCCCGAGAATGGCCAACCCGCGATTCATGCCATTGATCGCCCCACAACCAGAGCCGGGCTCGCGCTTGTTACACGGCATCGCCGTGTCCCGGAAATACATGCAGCGCGTCCGCTGCAACAGATTGCCGGCAGTCGTGGCCATGTTTCGAATCTGCACAGTCGCGCCGCTCAGGATTGCTTCGGAAAGAACAGCGTAGTTCTTGCGCACCAGCGGGTGCCAGGCCAGGTCGGAGTTGCGAACGACCGCACCGATCGTTAGCCGCCATCGGGAGTCGCTTCGATTTTGTCCACCGGCAGCCGGTTCACGTCGACGAGGCTCTGCGGCGTCTCGACGTTCAGCTTCATCAAATCGATCAGCGTCGTCCCGCCGGCGATGAAGCGAATTTCTGCGCCCTGCTGCGCGGTTTTCGCCTTCGCCGCCGCAGCGATTGCTTGCGCGTTGTCCTTGGGCCGCGTGAGCTGAAACGTCTTCATCCTGCTTCTGCAGCCTCGCGCTTGCCGCACTCGCTGGATCGCGGCCACGATGTTCGGATACGCGCCGCAACGGCAGATGTTGCCGCTCATGAATTCCTTCACCTCCGCATCGTCCGGTCCGCACGGTTCTTTCAAAAGCGCCACCGCCGACATGATCTGCCCGGAAGTGCAGTAGCCGCACTGATAAGCATCGCATTTCACGAACGCGGCCTGCATCGGATGCATTTTCTCCGGCTGACCAATGCCTTCGATCGTCGTGATCTCATCGCCCTCGTGCAGCGCGGCAAAAGAGAGACACGAAAGCTGACGGCGGCCGTTGATGTGCACCGTGCACGCGCCGCATTGCCCGTGATCGCATCCCTTTTTCGAGCCGGTCAGATGCAGATGCTCGCGCAGGCAATCGAGAAGAGTGGTGCGCGGATCGAGCTGCGAGCGCATAATCCTTCCCGTTAACTTTCAAGTGAACGTCTACGGCATTTTCTGCACTGACCGGTGCAGTTTTCTCGAGCTGCGTCTGCCGACGGGATGCCAATGAGTTGAGGTCCCAGGGCCATCGCCGCGCTCGTGACGGTGAATTGCTTGAGGAACTGGCGGCGCGTCTCAGGATTGCCGAAGGACTGTCCCGCTTCATCACCGCTCGGTTGGTCGCGACCGGCTGAGCGCTCCGATTCGCTATCCATTCTCTCTATATTCTTTCCGTCCGAAACAATTTGCGAGAAAAAAGCATCTTTCCGGAGAAAGATTTTCACTAAATATTCGTCCGCCAGCGGCCTGCTACGCAACACAATGCCCAAAGCAGGCCTGCTACGAGCATTGCGATCAAAATCAACCCACAAATAATGGACGTTCGCCTTTCCCGGCGCGAGACAGCGTCATCGCTCTCTACATTTACGCCGGACTGTAAGACCAGGCGCAGGCTATCGGGATGATTGTCGAAAATCACAATGCGTCGTATCGTTTTACCATTAACCGAAGTTGGGATAGGTGGCGAGACGATCGCGAAAATTCTCTTTTGTCCTGAGGTTGCTGAACCAGATGGGTCGGCTCAGAGCTCAGGCATCTGAATCCACTGAGGAATACTCCTCGTCGCAGAAGGCGAAATCGCGCGCCTGCCTGGAGCCGTCGTTAAACCGCGGGCTAGCTCATAGTTCCGACTATATAGCCAGTGGTTAGCTTGCAGCTATCGGTTAGACGTGAGATTTTTAGGACCACTTGCGAAGTGATCTGCACTCCCTCGTTCGGAAGAGCTATCACTCCTGCGTTTCGCCCAGTGGGATGGCGATTACAGCGAGAGCGACTGGATCGGTGCCGCCACTGTACTGTAGTCGGTTTTGATGGTGGTAACTTATCACCCTCAGCAGAGTTACGAGAAAGCAAAAGCGATGCTGATGCGCCCGAAGCGATGCTGAGTGTTAGAAACCTACGCCTTGTGTAGCCGGAAGGAGCATCATCCGTAGAGCTCATCGGTTTTCTCCTCTTAGCCTGGGAAGCTCGGTGTGATGATTCTCTTGGAGCTGCCGTTCCTCTCGAGGTAAGCCCTGTAAGAGTTTTTCCAAAACGCGGTAAATGCGTAGGTCTCGCCGGGTTCTGCGGTTAACGCGTCGTTGAGTCGGCGGTGTACGCCGATAGATCTGTGGAGTCGTGCTTACCGACAAGACATGCTGCCCGGGGGCAACACCGCATCGTAACTCTGACCAAGCCCCAAATCCGCAACCTGGACACCGTCGACGAACAAGATGAGGTACTGGAAAGTCCCAAAATTGGCTGCCCTGGTAACAACCAAACGAGCGTCATCCTCAGAACGGGCCGAGGCAGAGTTCGATCTGGCCACTCGCGCCTGAATGGGTGTGCTTGCAGCAAAGCTGCATGCTATGGCAACCATGATTAGTTTACCTGAAACGTGATTTAATATTTTCATAATTCACCTTTCAGCCGGAATCCTATGGCGGCCAGTCCGCACTCGTGGGATTTTCTTCTGCTGCGGGTGAGGGAAGCAGGCTTGTCCACCTTTGAGGGAAACTCACTGAGTAGAATCGGCGTTCCTTCTCGCCACCTCTGGATCAACACCCGGCGCGCGCTGGCAGATGTTCCTCAACTCCCTTGATCAACTATTACTATCCGTGCGACCAGTATTGTGAATGCACATTTATCCGACTCCGGTTACGTCGTTGCTGTTTGCAGCTATTTCGAACGAGGGAGTATCAAGCACCTCCCGAGTGGCTCTGAAAAATCTAGCACACGCGTGATCGCGACGACCTGATCGCGCGGCGTAAATTCAGCTTATGAAAACAATCAAAACTACACTGCTGAAACAAAGCACTATCAACCTCGCCGTTGTTGCACTCTTGAGCCTGCTTACCGCATGCGCCTCAACTGCATCACCTAACGCGGCAGCACAAAACCGCCAGCCCAGACCCGACGGCGGCAAGGGAAAACATCCGGAACGACCTGGGAACCCAGAACTACATGGGAGCGTTCCACGGATCGGGAATGTAGACGTAAGAAATCATTGAGGCGAAGGGGATGACAAACCACGGTGTTGCGCTTACTCGGACAGCAGATCCGTCGGCATCCTCTTTCAGGAGACTCGTCTGTAAACTTGTTTGTACGTGATAGTTTGAGACAGTCGGGGGCTCGTTTCTGTCACTTGCATAGTCAGCGTCCGCCCATCAGGGCTTAGAGTGTAATCATTAACTCTGCGCCCGTCTGCTGACGTGAATGTCTGCGCCAAACGCCGGCCTGCCAACTGCATGCTAGCGTTCACCTTTCCTCCGTCAGGACCAACCCAAGCGACAGGTGCACCCTTCGCCGGTGTCCGTAACGGCGGCTGGTTATCCACGGTGACGCTGATTTCATTCGGAGAAGAAGTGATGGCTACCTGGCGGTAAGCGGGGTTCAGTTTCTTGAGGCGCCCTCGAGCGATATCTCGCGTCAGGAAGTTCAGCTTCTCCACCGCGTCCTCGATCACCTCATTCATATTGTCGCTGTCGGTTTCGTCTAGGATGTAGGTTCCATCCAGGCCGGACTCCTGTGCTGCAGCTAGTGTGCTTGAGCCGAGAAAGATCGCACTGCACAGCAGGACGAGGCAAAGTGTCGACACGAAATTAGTCATAGCCATTTTTCTCCTGGGCCGGTGACGAGCGATATTCTGCCGTGAGTTTTCATCTATTCGAGCATCAGAAGGTATTCGCTGAAGCGAACCCGCCGCTACGACGCGAGCGTGGGATTTTGAAATGCCTGATGCCGACTAAGCTAAGTAATTTCAACTTTTTCATCTTCCAAGATCTTGATTCTTCCGTTTCGCGGCCATTGCGCGACAGTGGAATCTTGTGATGCTACGTAAGAATTGATGCGCGCTCTCTCGTTAGAGATAGAGTACTTACGAAGAGTGGCACGGCTTCTCAAAGTTGCACGATTCACTGACTGCCCAATAGATGCCGCTGCTCTGGCTGAAAGCCGGCGAGTCGTCGGCAGCTTAGTGCCACCGACGACTTCTCCCCGCTCAAAACTCGCCTACCTGCGCGACTTGAATTGCGGCGTGCTAGGGTCCAGTTGTGATCACTCCAAATATCCGCGCCAAATGCACCCTCACCGGCTCACGAACTGATAAAGCCGCTCATCGTACGGCGCACCCAAGAACGGCGCTGTAGCCGTCCGAAAGTCCACCGTATGCTGCGCGCTCACGTGGTCGTCGAATGCCTCCAGGTCTTCGAAGGTCTCGATGAGCTGAAAGTGGTTCGGGGTCGGCGTTTGGCTGAGCAGGGCGAACGTCTGGACGCCGGGATCGTTCAGGCTGTCGGCCACGAATGTATTAAGCAGCGGTTGGGCTTGGGGGACGAACTGGGGGTCGACGTCCACGTGCGTGATCACAAAGATCTGACGCGCCTGCGCGTGCCGACTGCGAGGATTCACGGTGCCCGTGAGCAGATTACCGGGCCGTTGATCCAGCGGAGCCTCCAACAGAGGCGTTAGCTGGGTCAGGATGGCCTGGGTCTCGGACGAGTTCTGGAAGTCCTCGAAGGTCTGCGCGTTGCTCCAGACCTCGAACAGAGCGAAGAAGTTCGGGCGATCCGATCTGCTGCAGCACATCGAAGCGGATAACACCGGCACTGTCCTCGGCGTGCGCGTCCAGTTGTTGGAGCACATCGCCTCCGGCCCTCGCGTCCGCGGGTTTGAACTCCACGTAGACGACGACGAACTGCTGTGGCTCGGACTGAGCCACAGCAGTACCAACGAGGCTGGAGAGCACTGCAACAATCAGGAGCACGAATGCCAATCGTTTAACAAACATGATCATCCCCTCCTTTATCACGTGCCTGTTTATCACCTGGGAATCCCGGCGGCGAACCACGACCCGGTTCCAGTGACCCGGATGAGGAGCACTGGGCTAGTGCAAGTATTCGGCGGCGCAGGCGAAAGCGTGTCGTCAATGCGAAAATCGCCATTCACTTCAAGCGGGACGCCTGCAGGATTTGAGCTGTGTTGGACATTCCCGTCATTTGCGCAGAACAGCGTCGCAAATACGCTCGCGTTGCCGTTGCTTCCGACGGCATCGCCTGCGCCCAGAAGGAGGCCCCGGCCGTCGAGCCGGATGCTCCCGTCCTGCCTCACGTCGGCTGCAAGGTCGCGGATCACCCAGATCTGGCCAGCGGCTGCGACACCTCGCACCGTGGTATTTGTTGAACCAGTGGAAATATCGCCGATCCCTCCACTGAACCTCACCAAGTTCTGTCTGTCCAAGTTGGCTGCGTGTCCAAGTTCTGGGCCAGGACCGATTGAGCAGTGGCTCCCATGACGAAAACTAGGCGATTAACATGCCGATCTTTTTCACGATGATGCTTAATTTCATTGTTTTGGTTTTTATTTGTTGTTATTTTGGTTTGTTATTTGGTTTGTTGTTTGTTGTTGTTACTTGTCGTTGTTTGTCGTTACAGCACTTCATCGCCCATGTCTGGCGTGATCGGCTGCCTGCGCCAGCTGGGTTAGGAGAGCAAAGAACGCCGGCGTTTGACCGATGAACAGCCCGTCCGCGGTCAAGGCATTGAGCGCGGCCATTGCAGCTCCGTCTGTCTCGGTCGGACGAATGATCGAGACGATCGGGAACGCGCGGCTAAGGAATATGGTGGGTTCGGGCATGATCAGGTTGGTCTGGAACTCCTCCCCGCCAAACGGAAGGGAATTGAGGTCGGGAAACACCAACCCGTTGGTGGGGTCGGTCAGCGGAGGCGCATTACCGGCTTTGTCGTGCCACGTCTGAAAGTGCATTGCCTCGGTGGGCCCGATGCTGAGCAGGATGCGCAACACCTCGTCATGGGTGACTCGCTGGGCGAGCGAAGGGTACAGGCTTGTACCGCCTTGCTCGATAAACCCAAAGTGGAAGCCGGCCGTGTTGGCGATCGCTTGCAGGTGGTCCGGAGGAGTAAGATCGCCGTTGTTTCGCGGAATGGCTGGAAACTGTCCCATGCTTAGGCCTCGACCGCCTGCGGGAAGGTGTCTCCGAAATCGGGATTCTTGTTATCGCTGCGGTAGCGCGTCCACCAACTGGTATCCACGGTAAGCTGCATCAGGTTGGTGAGCCGGCCGATTTGCTGAGCGCCGGTTGCCTGACTGCTCGGCAGAGTGCGAAACTGATCCAGATTGACGGGCTCGGCCCCCTTCGAAGCCAGATAGGCGTTAAGGAACGCGGCGTGGGTAATCTCATCATCGGTGTTATCATGGATATATTGATCCATGTCCTCATCGAGGACCTCAATGGCGGCGGTATAGGCTGGGTTCCCAGTTCCCCCTGGGACTTCGTCGTCTTGGATGCCGCCGAGTTCGTTGTATTGCTGCCACAAATCGGCTTCGATGAGTTCTGCTGCCGCCAGGAACCGAAGAATATCCGCATCTCCCGCGTGAGACCGCCACTCGCTCTCGCCGTGGGGGCATTAGCCAACAGTCCAGCGCCGATAGTTCCTGCTCCAACAGCAAGTGACTTGCCTAAAAAGGAACGGCGGCTGAGAAACGCCTTTCGACCGTTTGATCGTCTCCGTTGATTTGTTGATTTCTGGTTTACGAAGCACGTTACTGCCGAGCTTCCCTTCAGTCGCGCTGCCTAGTTGAGCATTCATTGTCGTTGACACTACGGACGCCGTAATCGGCGCCACTCCGGCGCGTTAGTAGGATTTTGTTGCGACCGCCTACGAGGTGATGCGGGCTCCTCTTTGGAGGTAGAGACAGATTTCCGATTCCGCCAGGCGCGCCGGTTACGATGGCGGTTTGGATGGTGACTTTTGATTTGCAGGAGTCGTCATATTCCGATTTTCTCCCTGTTCTTGTTCGTTCACGGCCCAAAAGTTTATCGGTCCATGGTGAGGACAACGCGGAAGCGCACTTCCCGCTGTGCATCTGTCCGTAAGCTTCCGTCACGACGACGTTCTAACTGGCAGCTCACATGGCTTCATGCCCGAAACCCGCTATTTTTGACTGCTTTCGATGGCGACGGCGCAGGGCTTTGGGAGGGCGCTGCTGATGACGCGACGCGGACTATTGTTCCCGTAGTAAGAGAATCGGATGGGTTGACGATTACCTTGTCCGATTCGGTAACTCCGCTCAGGATTTCTGACTGGACGCCAAAGTCCCGTCCGACTTTGACGTCGCGGAGTTGGACGACGCCCTTGGCGTCCACGACGCCAACTTTCACACTTTTGCTGCGAAATATGAGTGTGTTATCAGGTAAAGTAACCAGCTTTCCTAAAGCAACCTCTGGCACACGGACGGTGGCGTAGCTGCCAGGCAGAATCTCGTTCTTCGCGTTTTCGACCTGTAACTCAACAAGCATGGTCCGGGAATCCGGGGAGACCGCTCCCGACGTGGAGATCACTTTTCCGGGATACGTCTTTGCGCTTTCCGCGCCGACCTGAACGTTGAAGGTTTGTCCCACCGCGATGTTCGCTGCGTCCTCCTGCGGGATACGAAAATAAACGCGCAGAGGATCTGTTTGTTGAATGTGAAACATCTCGAAGCTCGTATTGTTCGCGGTAATCAGGTCGCCAACGTTCACGTTACGGACCGTGATGATACCAGCGAAGGGTGCGGTCACACGTTTAAAGGCGACTTCCTGTTCGAGGAAACGAAGATTGGCGGCAAACGCTTCGGTATTGGCCTTGTTCGTGCCCTGAGAGGTGGCGGTGTTCTCGGCATCAAGTTGGGAGACGACCCCTTCTTTGTATAACTCCTGCCATTTCGTGTTCGTGCTTTTGGCCTGTTCCAAATTTCTTTTCGCTAGCACAGCCTGCGAGCGGGCTTGCGCGAGCTGCTGATCAAGATCAGGTGTGTCGATCTCGGCGAGCAACTGGTCTTTCTGGACGTGCGCGCCGATATCCACGAGCCAGTCTTTTAGGTATCCATTCACTCGCGCGAAGATAGATGCTTCCTGCCACGGTTTGACTTCAGCTGGTAAGTTAAGCCCACTGTGAGGCGTGGTAACGGTTGGTGAAACCACCGCCACGGTCGGAATCGCCAACTCCTTAGTATCAGCCGCGGCTGTTTGCCGCTGCCGGAACTGCGGAACAAAGCCAGCGACCAATGCGACCAGCAGAAGCAGTGCTCCGCCCGACATCAGGATAAAGCGATGTCTTCGGCGAGCCCGGATCGGGTCTGCTTTATGTTCGTCGGAGCCAACGCTGTCGGTAGGAGAAGTTGTGCTCATATATAGAGGGATGTGTTTAGGTTGCGGAAACGGCCTCCTCAAGGGCCGTTGATGGAACATTTTCTTTCGGTTCTGCCTTGGCAGTGCCGGCTGCTTGGCGGTGCAACAGGCTGAATACCACAGGCACAAAAAGTAGCGTCGCGACGGTTGCGAGCATGAGACCGCCAATGACCGCGCGGCCGAGCGGCGCGTTCTGCTCGCCACCTTCACCAAGACCAAGCGCCATTGGTAACATTCCGATGATCATCGCTGTCGCTGTCATGATCACTGGACGCAAGCGGCCTGTGCCGGCTTCCCACGCTGCTTTCACCGAATCCATTCCTTCCTGAAGGTGAGTGCGCGCAAAGGTGACGACCAGAACAGAATTAGCAGTGGCGACGCCGAGGCACATGATCGCGCCCATCATTGCGGGCACGCTCAGCGTCGTGCTCGTAACATGCAGCCCCCAAATCACGCCCGCGAGCGCACCGGTCAATGCCGTTAAAATAATGAATGGGTCGAGCCAGCTCTGGAAATTGACTACGAGTAGCAGATAGATGAGCGCAATCGCCACTAACATTCCGATGCCCAACCCTAGAAAGCTGGAACTCATCGTCGATGCTTGTCCGCGCAGAACAATGCTGACGCCTTGCGGCGCGGTCTTCTGGGCTTGCGCAACGATAGGCCTAATGTCACTTAGCACTCCGCCGAGATCTCTGCCTCCAACTCCGCCGTAAACATCGACTACCGGGATAACGTTATAGTGCGTGTAGATGGGTTGGCTCGTGACCCGTGTTACGTCAGTTACATTATCGAGAATCTGACCATTGCCAGTTCCAGGTTTAGAGGCACTAAGTGGCATCGACTTTAGCTCGGAGAGCGTAGTCGTCTGACGTTCCGGGACCCTGACATTAACGAGATATTGAACGCCGGTAGTGTAATCAAGCCAGTAGGTCGGCGTCACCTGGCTGCTGCCACTCAACGCGAGCAGGACTGAACCGGCCACATCTCTCTCGCTTAGCCCAAGCTCCATCGCCTTTGTTCGATCGATGTTGAACTCAAATCGCTTCAAGTCGTTAGGCTGTTGAACCCTCACATCAACGGCCCCGCGGACTTGGCGGATTTTTTGTGCTATGGAATTGGCGACCTGCTGGTCGACGGTTTCGTTTCGTCCGACCACTTGAATGTCCAGCGGCGCTGGAAGTCCGAAGTTAAGTGTTTGGCTGACGATATCGGCCGGCAGGAAGTAAAAGGTTGTCCCGGGAAACTCGCGGTTGAGACTCAGACGCAGGTTGCGAACGTAATTCGCTGTCGGCTTATGATTGGGTTTCAGTGAAACCAGAATGTCGGCGTCAGCGGGCCCTGAAATTCCGCTGTCGTTGTAACTCAGGTTGATGCCCGAAACCGGAAGTCCAATGTTATCGAGGATACCCTCAATCTCGTTCGCGGGAATTTGACGACGAATGGCCGCTTCTACTTCGTCAACCAGCTTGGCGGTTTGCTCGATTCGCGTGCCGGTAGGGGCGCGCACGTGCAATCGAAACGTCCCGGCATCCACCGAGGGAAAGAAATTCTGGCCCAGGAAAGGAACGAGCAGCCATGACGCAACGCAAAAGGACAAGAATCCAACGGCGAAAGCCGCTCTGTGTTCCAGGATTCTGCCCTAGCAAGTTTGCATAAGTTCCCCAAGGCGGTTGAACGCCTTTTTCAAAATTCTGCTGCAAAGCCACCAACGGCCGGACCCAAAACGGGACAGCAATACGTAACTGAACGAAGTACA
>ERZ1370068.2144-contig-1306_pt1 | contig 14672 bp, 13 predicted proteins | sample MGYA00561227_ERZ1370068 | MGnify/ENA primary metagenome ERZ1370068 (study PRJEB38410, sample SAMEA6850437) | metagenome | study: Metagenomic assessment of the ecological functions of the soil: analysis of the soil microbiota associated with the...
GCCTCTGCGGCGCGCGACCGGGCGGCCCCAGGTCCGATCGGGAACGGTGCCGGCGGTGCGGACCGAACGACCCGCCTAGTGTACCCGGGCCGCGGACGCCGTGTTACGCTTCGAGCGGTGCCGCGCCCGCGGCGCCACGATGAACGGCGACGCGGCCTGACGGGCCGCGTGAGCGGCGTTCTCCCTACGACGCGTTTCCTCCTGGTCTCCTCGGAGGGCCGAGGGGATGGCGGACGTCGAGCCCTTCCTCGACCACGTCCTCTCGCGGCTGCAGCGCGCCTCCTGAGCGCCGGCGCGACGTGGCGCACCACTACGCACAGCTCTGGCGGCGTGAGCCCGATCAACGCGCAGAATCGAGCGCCGCTCGAGGCGATCCGGGCCGAGTTCTCGACGCTCACGGGCCGCGCCTGGCGCTCTACTGGGGCAACAGGAACTGGCACCCCTTCCTCGCCGACACCCTCCGCGCGATGGTGAGGGATGGCGTCCGGCGGGCGCTCGCCGTCGTGACCTCGGCGTAGAGCTCCTACCCGGGTGCCGGCAGTAAATTCTGAGGACCTCGCGCGAGCGCGGGAAGAGGTCGGCCCGACCGCGCCCATCGTCGACAAGCTCCGGTCTTCCACGACCACCCGGGCTTCATCGAGGCCAACGCCGACCGTGCGGGAGGCACTCGCCACGCGGCCGCGCCCGCTCGACGCCAAGCGGCGCGGATCGCGTTCACCGCTCACAGCGTCCCGACCGCGATGGCCACCGGCTCGCGACTACGTCGCGCAGCTGAGCGAAACGTGGCGCTGGTCGCGGCGGCCGTGCCGCACGCGACGTGGGCGCTCGTCTATCAGAGCCGGAGCGGCCCGGCGCGACCAGCCGTGGCTCGAGCCGGACATCCTGAGCATCTCGACGCCTCCGAGACGAGGGCGCTGACGAGGTGATCGTGGCGCCGGTCGGCTTCGTATCCGATCACACGGAGGTCGTCCACGATCTGACCTGGAAGCCCGACGAGCGCGCCGCTGCCGCGCTCGGACTCGGCTTCGCTCGCGCGGGGACGGCGGGACCCATCCCGCGTCCGTCCGGATGGTCCGCGGAGCTCGTGAGGAGCGCGTGTCGGGGGCGAGCGCCGCGCGCTTGGGGTGAGTGGACGCGCGCGCTGATACCTGCGCGCCAGACTGCTGGTCGGTCGGCGCCGCCCGGCGGCCGGGGATGCGCGGCGCGAACTCTCGCGTGGCTAGCGCCTCGATCCGGGGCCGCGAGGATCAGCGCCACCAGCCAGGCCGGCACGAGCGCGGCCACGCCCAGGAGCCAGCCTCACTCAGAGGTCGTCGCTCCGGTTCCGCGCCTCCTCGCGGTTGATCAGCCAGTCGCTTCGCGAGCACATCCGAGGATCGCCGCGGCCGAGGCGCCCATGAAGGTCTTCCGCGGCGGCCCCTCGATGGTGCCGGATGGCGTTCAGGAGCGAGACGAACGGGCACGAGCTCAGGCCAAGAGGAGCGCCGGCAGGCCCGCGACCCACAGAGCGCGAGGCGTCGGCGGAGTCGGGCGGCGGGCGAGCGCCCGCGCGCCCCATCGGCTCACCCGACGCCCACCACCGCGAACGCCAGCGACCAGACGACGCGTCGTCATCGCGCGGCCGGCCCGAGGAGGAGACTCAGCGTCAGGCGACAGCAAGCGGCTCGGCGCGCGCGGCAGCTCCCGCCACTGAGCCGGGTCGTGCCCGAAGATGATGGTCGCCCCTGACGGTCCGGAGCTCGCGCAGCCGCGCGAGTGAGCGGGCCATCTCGCCGGCGTCCCAGAGCACGCCCGGCAGGAGATCCCGGTCCAGTGTTCTCCCGCGTGTAGCAGGGCGTCGGCGGCCAGGACCAGATCGCCGCCCTTTCCCGCGCGCACCCGGAGGGACTGGTGGCCGGGCGTGTGGCTGCGGCGTCGGGATGCAGCACGACCGTGCCGTCGCCGAAGACGTCGTGCTCCCGTCGATCGGGCCGGTACGCGAGCGGATGACCGAAGTCCTGGGCGCTCTGGGCGTAGCGCTGCTCGGAGCCATAGATGCGGGGTCCGCGCGCCTCGAGCTCCTTCCGCTGGACGGCGAACGTCGATCTGCGGAAGAATTCGTTCCCGCCGCAGTGGTCGAAGTGGAAGTGGGAGTTGGCGACTTCAGGTGACGCGTCGTCGGGCGGGACGCCGAGGAGGCCGAGCTGGCTCACCACCTCGTCACCCGGCTGGGAGCGCATTCCGAACCGGCCCGCTCGGGTCTCGCCGCAGGCGTCCCACCGGATCCGTGATCGCCGCGCAGTGAACGCCGGTGTCGAAGAGAAGGCGGCCCCGACCGTGGACGATGAGGAATGCCGGCACGGGCACGGTCCAGCGCGATCCTCGGGCGCGGTCGGGCAGGCATGAGCGCCGAGGTCGAGCTCGAGGAGGCCGCCGCAAAGGACGTAGACGCGGAGCCCGTTCGCGCTCACGCGCGCTGGCCTCCGGTCGCTAGCGAGGGCCTCGCGGATCACGTGTCGTTGAGTCCCGAGCGACGCTCGATGGACACGACGCCCGGCGGGGCGGGCAGGGCGAGGGCGCTGCGCCTCGCCGGCCCGGCGCGGGCCGGCCGATCGCCCCGAAGAAGTGCTCGAGGCCCGGAGGGGAGACCACCCAGAGGACGCACTAGTCTCGTCGGGGCCCTCGTTGAGGATCTCGTGCCGGACGTCGTAGCCGAGCGAAGCAGGCCGTCCCGGGCACCAGAGGATGGCTCACGCCGTCCACCTCCACGCGCCCCCGGCCGCGTGAAGCAGACCTGGAGTCTCGATCTGGTCGCCGCGGGAGTGCCTCGCGGATGCGCCCACCCGGGGCGATGGTCTGGTACCCCATGCGACAGGCCCTGGAATCTGGTGACCCCGGGATGGAGCGCCGGGTCCGGCGTGCCCGTTCGCCGGCACCGGCTGCCAGAAGGACGGTCCGCCGCCGGGCTGACGACGACCGCGTGGCCTCGACCGCTTCCTTTGTCGCGTATTGGTCGCTCATCGGCCTCCTCGCTCCTGGTGCCGAGTCTACCGCGCTTCGGCGGTCGGGAGGCGTGACCCGCCCCGGACTTCTTCGATCATCGCCACCTGGAGCCACGGCTCGGGGTCCGCGACGGGCGTGGGCAGTGCGCGAGCCCGGCTACCGGAGCACACGCTCGATCTCGTCAGAGATGGGTCTTCCGGTGATGCGACCGGGCGAGGAAGAGGGGCTCCTCCGCGTCTTTGTTGGCGGCGATCCGGTCGTCGGTCAGCCCGGCGAGGCGGCGGTCGACTTGCTCGGCGATCTCCAGGGTCAGCCGGGCTGCCACGCGCGGCGGGAGCGCGAGGCACAGCGGCTTCCCGGCATCGTTGATCCAGTCCACGTCGGCCCTCCCTGCAGGCCGGGCGCCCCGCCCCGCTCCCACCGGATCGAGCCAGAAGAGGATCCGCTGGTCCCAGAACGCCACGAGCGAGGGGACGCGGAGACCGTCCAGCCCCGGCGTGGGACGGGCGAGGTCCGCGTCGCCAAGCGCTTCGACCAGGGCGCTGAGACGGCGGAACTCCGCCGCGTTCTCGGCGATGTACGATCGATCAACGGTCACTGGAGCCATTGACTTCTCCCTTCCGCGCGTCCTGGTGTCGCCGGTCGCGTCGCCGCGATTGGTAGTACGAGCCTCCGGCTCGATGCGGGCGCGGCCATCGTCGGCCCGGCGCGACCGCGATGATATAGTGCCGGGGCCGAGGCGGAGACGGCTCTGCGAATCCTGGCGCGCGACGGCGATCGACGTGGCCCGGGCCATCGCGCTCGCGTACGCCCTCTCCTCGCGCCACCGAGTTCAGCCGCCGGGTGGGCCCTGAACAGTGGTGGCTCACGTGTCTGAACCTCTATCTCCCGCAGGCGGTGTGGCGCTTCCTGGCGTATTGCTGGCCTCTTGCTGGCAGTTCGTGCAATCGACCGCAGGCTCGCCCTCGTGCTTGTGCTCCTCTGTGTCCTTTGGGTTCTCGGCCCCATGGGTCTCGCGGTGGTTCGCAAGAGGCGACTGAGCGCGCCAGAGCGGCGGCTCCGCGTGATGACGTACAACGTGAAGTACGGGCGGGGAGACATGCGGGAGGTGGTCGTGGGAGATCCTTGCCGCCGACCCGATCTTTCCCTCCTCCAGGACGTCGACCGGCGCGTCACGGATCGTACCCGGGCCTCTCGCAACGTTCCTGCGGACCCGGCATGTCGAGGCCGAGGGTTTCTACCTGGTGGCGAGCCGCTACCCCCTCTCGCCGATGGACTATCGTCCGATGGGCCCGACTGGTACGTGCGGACGCGGATCGAGGAGCGCGGTTCCGCGTCGCCGTCTATAACGTTCACCTGATGACGCCGCGCGATGGCCTCCAAGAGATGCGGGGCCTGGTCGGCGGATGCCGTCGACGAGATCCTGTCGAGCGCCTCGCAGCGCGGCTTGCCCAGGTCGATCAGCTGAATCGCGACCTCGACCGGGGAGTCGGGCCCCGTCCTGCTGGCAGGAGATCGTCAATGCTCCGCCGGAGTCCCCCGCGCTGCGCCGGCTCGCATGTCGACGCGCCTGCAGGACGCCTCGGCGCGGCCGGGCGCGGCTACGGCTACACGCGTATGGCCACCCGCTGCGGCCGCGGTGGTCGTACATGCGTCTGACCACATCCTCTTCAGCCGCGACTTCGTCGCGCCCGACAGCCGGGCCGGCAGCGCCGTCGGCTCCGCGCACCGTCCGGTCGTGGCCGACCTGGCGTAAATCTCAGGGACCCTGAGCAGCACTTCGTCTCGCTCTCCGGTTCTCTCCCGTGCGCGGTTCGGACGGACTGGGCGCGGCGCGGCGATTTCCGGATGCTGCGAGTGCCGTCGTGACGTCCACGACGATCGTCCAGCAGATCGACCGGGACCTGACCGATGCGCTCAAGGCGCGCGAGGCCGAGCGCCTCGGGCGCGCTGCGCATGGTCAAGACGGCGCTGAAGCTGCGCGAGACCGAGGTCCCGGGAGCCTGGGAGACGAGGATGCGCTGCGCGTCCTCAACACGCTCCATCAAGCAGCGCCGCGACGCCGCCGAGCAGTTCCGGGCCGCCGGCCGCGAGGACCTCGCCCAGAAAGAGGAGCGCGAGGCGAAGGTCATCCAGGAGTACCTCCCCGGCGCCGCGTCGGCCGACGACATGACGCGCGCGCGTCGAGGAGGCCGTGGCCGAGACCGGCGCCACGTCGCCCAAGGACATGGGGCGCGGTGATGAAGGCTGCGCGCGCCCGGCTCCAGGGCAAGACGATCGACGGCAAGGCCCTCTCCGATCTCGTGAAGTCGCGGCTCGCCCAGTAGACGTCGCGCCGTCCACAACCGCTCCAGCGCCGCCCCGTTCTTGACGGGGGTGCACCCCGCGGCTGCTAGCGTTAGCGCGCTTCACGGGGTTCCAGGTGCGCCCCCGATGTGGGCCAAGAGGGAAGGCGGTGCGAGACCGCCGCGACCCCGTCACTGTGATCGGGGACGAAACCCGCACGACAAGCCCACTGGCGCGCGACGCCGGGAAGGGCGCGGGAGTAGGACGATCCGAGAGCCAGGAGACCTGCCTGGAACCCGTGCACTCCGAACCGGTCTTCGAGGGAGGCCCGGGCTGTCGCACGCGATCCCGCCCAGCCGGAGACCCTGCGCTAGGCGTGCCGTGAGTCGCCCGGACCGTCCTGGTCCTGGGCGGCGTCCGCGCGGGAAGAGCGCGCTCGCCGTCGCTCGCGCGCGCGCTCGGCGGGCGCGTCGTCTTCGTCGCGACCGCCGAGGCCGGGGACGACGGAGATGGCCGCGCGGATCGCCCGGCACCGGGTGGAGCGCCCCGCCGTCGTGGCGAACCGTCGAGGTCCCTCGCGCTGCCGTCCAGCTCTGCCGCGCCCTCGACGGCGAGGCCGACGTGGTGGTCGCGGACTGTCTCAACTTCTGGGTCGCAAACCTGCTGAGCAAAGGCCAGAGTTACCGGACGCCGACTCTGGCCGGAGGCCGGCGACCTCGAGGCCGCCGCCATCCGGCGCCCGCGCTACTCCGCTGATCCTCGTCTCCGAACGAGGTCGGCTGGGGCATCCACCCGGAGACGGCGCTCGGCCGGCGGTTCCGCGACGCGCTCGGCTTCGTCAACCAGGCCGCGCGCGCGCGCCGAGCGAGGTGGTGCTGATGGTCGCCGGATGTCCGGTCGTCGTGAAGTCGGCCGATGCGCTCCGGCGGCGTCCCGGCGGAAGCGGCGACCGCGTGACCGCCCTCGATCGGCTCGTCGCCGCCGTGCGTTCGCCTGACGAGCGCCTGCGCCGCGGCGGCTCGCCAGCGGCTCGACACGCCTCACGAAGCCGCGCGGGAGCCTCGGGCGGCTGGAGGAGCTGGTCGGTCCGTGCTCGTCGTGCATCACCGGCGATCCCATGCCGCGCGTCGAGGCGCCGGTGATCTTCACGCTCGCGGGCTGACCACGGGGTCGCCGCCGAGGGCGTGAGCGCCTACCCGCAGGCCGTGACGGCGCAGATGGTCGAGAACTTCGCGCGGAGGCGGCGCCGGCGGTGAACGTCCTCGCCCGGCACGTCGGCGCCCGCGTCGTCGTGGCGGACTTCGGCGTCGTCGCGCCGATGGCCGACGGCAACGGGCGTCGTCCGGCGCGCGCGATCGGCGGCGGGGACCCGCAGCATCACGCAGGGGCCGGCGATGACCCGCGACGAGGCGCTGCAGGCGATCGCGGCGGGCGCCGCGCTGGTCGACGGAGGCGGCGCTCGGACTGCGTCGGCACCGGCGAGATGGGGATCGGCAACACGACGGCGGCGCAGCGCGCTCACGGCCGCGCTCACCGGCGCCGACCCGCGCGATGATCACGGGCCGCGGCACCGGCGTGGCCGACGACGTCTGGGTGCGGAAGGTCGAGGCGGTCCGTCGTGCGCTGGCCGTCAATCGCCCCGGACTCCCGCGATCCGCTCGGCGTCCTCGCGGCGGTCGGCGGCTTCGAGATCGCCGGGCTCGTCGGCGTCGTCCTGGCCGGCGCGGCCCGCCGCGTGCCGGTCGTGCTGGACGGCTTCATCGCGACGGCCGCCGGGCTCGTCGCCGTGCGCCTCGCGCCCGCCGCGCGCGACTACCTGATCGCCGCGCACCGGAGCGCCGAGCCCGGACACGTGCGGCTGCTCGAGGCCCTCGGCCTCACGCCGTACCTCGAGCTCGGCATGCGCCTCGGCGAGGGCACCGGCGCCGCGCTCGGGATCGGCTCCTCCGCGCGGCGCTCGCGTGCTACCGCGAGATGGCGACGTTCGAGGAAGCCGGCGTGTCGGAGCGCCTGCGATGAGCGCGCGTCCGGAAGTCCGCACCGGCTCGCCGCGCGCGCGGGCGCTGCGCGGACGCTGCTGCTCCTCGCCGTGCGCTGGCGGGCCTCGTGACCGGCGCGCGCGCCGGGCGCGGCCGGCGAGGTCGACCGACATGCTCGGCCGGCGCGTCGGATCCCGGACCACGCCGGCGCGGATCGTGTCGCTGGCGCCGAGCATCACGGAGACCGTGTTCGCGCTCGGCGACGGAGATCGGCTGGTCGGCGTCACCGACTACTGCGACTACCCGCCGGAGGCGACGCGGAAGCCGCGCGTCGGCGGCATCTCGACGCCGAACTTCGAGGCGATCCTCGGCGCTCCGGCCCGACCTGGTCATCGCCACCTCGGAGAGCAACTACGCGGAGCACGTCGAGCGGCTCGCGTCGCTCGGGCCTGCCCGTCTACGTCGGTGCGGCCCGTCGACTGGGAGACCGTTCTCGAGTCGATCGAGCGCATCGGCGGCGTGCTCGGACGCGAGGCGCTCGCGCGCGCGCAGCGTGGCCGCGATGCGGCGCGACGCGGACGCCATCGGGCGCGCGGTCGCGCGGCGCGCCACGGCCCGCGTGTCCTCTACGTGGTGTGGCCGAACCCGCTCATCGCGCCAGGTCGTGGCACGCTCATCAACGAGCTCATCCGGCGCGCCGGCGGCGAGAGCGTCACGAGCGCCGAGCCGCTCCCGTACCCGCGCCTGTCGCTGGAGACGGTGGTCGAGCGGCGCCCTGACCGCATCATCGTCGGGCCGTCACGGGCAGGAGACCGTGGAGGAGCTCGCTCCGCGGCTGGGAGCGGCTCGGCTCGGTCGCCGCCGTGCGCGGAGGGCCGCGTGCTCGGCGTCGACGGCGACCTGGTCCACCGGCCCGGGCCGCGGATGGTCGAGGCGCTCCGCGCGCTGGCGCGCGTCGATCCACCCGGAGCGGGTGCCGTGATCTCGCGGCGCCGAGTCGGCGGCGGCGTCGCTCGCTGTGCTGGCGTGGTCTCGCGCTCGCCGGACTCGATCGGGCTCGCCACCGGCCCCGCGCCGATCAGTCCGGGCGACGTCGCCGCCGCGCGCTGCGGGACGGGCGCCGTCGGAGCTGCGCGGCGACCGTGCGTGCTGGAGCTCCGGCTGCCGCGGGTCCTGCTCGCGGCGCTCGCCGGCGGAGGCCTCGCGGTCGCCGGCGACCGCATTCCAGGCGCTGACGCGCAACCCGCTCGCGGACCCCGCGGTGCTGGGCGTGGCCGGCGGCGCGGCGCTGGGCGCCGTGCTGGGACACCTCTGGGGATCTCGAGGGCTCGCTCGCGGGCACGGTGGGGCTCTCGGCGGTGGCCTTCGCGGGCGCGCTGATCGCGGCGATCATCGTCGTACCTGATCGCCACGTCGGGCGGTGGCTGCCCGATCCAGACGCTCCTCCTGGCCGGGGTGATCACGGGGCTCTTCTTCTCGGCGGTGATCACGCTGGTGGTGTCGCTCGTCGACTTCGCCCAGCTCGGCGGGATCCTCCACTGGCTCATGGGCAGCCTCGGGATCGTCGGGTATCGCGCCGTCGGGGTGATCGCGGTCGGCACCGCGCGCCGGGACGGCGATGATCTACGCGCAGGCGCGGGCGCTGAACGTGCTCGCGCTCGGCGAGGAGTCGGCCCTCCAGCTCGGGGTCGAGGCCGGAGCGCGTGAAGCGCATCGTCTTCGTCGGGCGCGTCGCTCCTCACCGGCGTGATCGTCGCCCAGACGGGCCCGATCGGGTTCGTCGGGCTCATCGTGCCCCACGGCGTGCGCCTGGCGATCGGCGCGGACAACCGGCTCCTCCTGCCGGTGGCCGCGGGCGCCGGCGCGACGCTTCCTCGTCCTGGCGGACACGCTGGCGCGCGTCGTCGTGATCCAGCCGGCGGAGCTGCCCGGTCGGGGTGGTGACGGCGTTCTGCGGCGCGCCGTTCTTCGTCTACCTCCTGCGGACCCGCCTCCGCCGGCGAAGCCCGTGAGCCGAGAGCCGCCGCCCGCCTCCGCGCAGTTCCGCGCGCCCGCCCGTGTTTGCCGCGCGCGTCGGCGTTCGGCTACGGCGGCGCGTTTCGCCTGGCCGGCGCGTCGTTCGAGGTGCGCCGAGGGCGAGATCACTGGGTCTGGTCGGGCCCAACAGCTCGGGGAAGACGACGCTCCTGCGGCTCCTCTCGAAGGTCCACGCGCCGGACCGCGGCGAGATCCGCTTCCGGGGCCGGCCGCTCGGCGCCGTGAGCCCGCCTCGACCTCGCCCGCGAGGTCGCGGTCGTTCCGCAGGAGGAGCAGCTCGCGTTCTCGATGACGCGTCGAGGAGCTGGCCCTCATGGGCCGCTACCCGCGCGGGGCGGGGCGGCTCTTCGAGGGCGCCGGAGGACTCGCACGGGCCCGGGAGGCGATGGCGCTGGCCGGGCGTCCTCGAGCTCGGCGATCACCCGGTCGACACGCTCGCGGGCGGGGAGCGCCAGCGCGCGTTGCTCGCGCGCGCCCTCGCCCAGGAGCCGCGAGTGCTCCTCCTCGACGAGCCGACGAGCCATCTCGACCTCCTCCATCAGCGGCATCTCGTCCGGACTCCTCCGGCGACTGAACTCGCGAGCGGGGCATGACGGTGATCTTCGTGAGCCACGACCTCAACCTCGCGGCGAGAGCTGCGCGGACCGGCTGCTCCTCCTGTCGCGCGGCCGCGTCGTGCGGCTCGGCCGCCCGCGAGAGGTGCTGGACGCGGCGGTGCTGGAGCAGGCGTACGGCTGCCCCGGTGTGGGTCGAGCGGCTCGCGCCTCCGGCCGCCCCGTCGTCCTCGGGGTCGAGGCTTGACTGCCAGGTCTGCTGCGACTTCGGCTGTCAGCACGTCGCTCGCACGCGCGAGCTGGATCGCTGGAAGTCAAAGTCAAGGCCGACCCCGCTGAGAGGAGGTGAGCGCCAGACCGGCTGAGCACTGCGTCCCGATACCGGGAAGCCGGTGAGGCGTCGATCAGACGCCGAGTCCGGCACTGTCCTGCAACTGTGAGTGGGGAGCGCCTCCGCCGCGTCGGCAGCGGCGGGACGACGTCACTGGGGCCAGTCGGCCCTGGGAAGGCGCGGTGGGCGCGACGAGCCACGAGTCAGGGAGACCGATCGGGGCGCGTGAGACGCGACACACCCTTCGCGGAAGAGGAGTGCGCGATGAAGCGTAGAAGGCATGTGGTGCGGGTTGCGATGCTGCTGTGGCTCGACCGATCGCTCGGCGCTCAGGCGAGCGCCCAGGACACGGCGCCAGCCGACGCCCGGCGCCTGCGGCGACTCCGGCGGGCGCCAGGAGTCCGGCGGGCCGAGCCGGTCGTCGTGACGGCCGAGCGGTTCGAGCAGCCGGCTCGAGCAGACCGGCGCGTCGGTGACCGTGGTCCCCGAAGGAGGCGATGCGCGTCCAGGAGTACCGAGCGGTGGAGCAAGTGCTCCGGACGGTCCCCGGCGTTCAGGTGCAGACCGTCGGGCAGCCCCGGGAAGCTCTCGACGATCCGCATCCGCGGCGCGAACCCACCCAGGTGCAGGTGCTGATCGACGGCGTGCGGGTGAAGAGCCTCACCTCCGGCGACTTCGACTTCGGCGGACCTCACGCTCGACGACATCGAGCGGATCGAGGTCCTGCGGGGCCCCCAGTCCACCCTCTACGGCGCCGACGCGATCGGCGGCGTGGTCAACGCTGATCACCCAAGCGCGGCCAGGGGCCGCCGTCCGGGCTTCGCCGGACTTCGAGGCCGGCAACTACTAGACGTTCCGCGAGCGCGCCGGCGTGTCGGGAGGCGCCGGCGCCTGGAACTACTCCCTCGGCGTGAGCCGGCTCGACTTCGACGGCCAGTTCGACAACGACGAGCACGACGTCACCAGCGTGAACGCGCGGCTCGGCTACGCCGCTGCCGAACAAGGGCGAGCTGTCGCTCACCGGGCGATTCCAGGACGGCGCACCTCGGGATCCCGTTCGCCACGGTGTTCCCTGACTTCGACCCGAACCGCGAGCAGGACCAGCAGCTCGGGCTCCTGCTCCCTCGAGTGGCGCCAGCCGTGGACGTCGATATGGGAGCAACAAGCCTGCGCGGGTCGCGGGCGATCGACGAGACGCTCAGCTTCAGGGACAAGCCCGATCCCGCGCATCCCGTTCGCCTTCCCCTCGGACATCTCCACGCCGGCGGATCGAGGCCGAGGTGGTACCACTTCGTCAAGATCGTGCCGTGGAACACGATCACGCTCGGCGCGCGAGTACCGGAACAGGTCGAGCGAGGTCGAGGGGAGCTACAGGCCAGACGATCGACTCCTGGGCGACTCGTCCTCCAGGACCAGCTCAGCCCTGTTCGACCGCCTGTATCGTCACCGGCGGCGTCGTTACTGACGGCAACAGCGTGTTCGAGGATAGAGGCGACGGCGCGCGTGGCGGTCTCCTATCTCGTGAAGGCCACCGACAGCGCGCTTGAAGGGCGAGCTGGGGACAGGGCTTCCGGCGCCGACGTTCAACGAGCTGTTCTTCGGCCTTCGCGCCCTGCCGGCCCGTTCGGCAATCCCGAATCTCAAGCCGGAGAGAGCAACAGCTGGGACGCGGGCGTCGAGCAGCACCTCTGGGACCGGCGAGTGCGGCTCGCCGCGACGTACTTCCGCAACGACTTCGACGAACCTCATCCAGTCCACGCTGACCGATCCCGTGAACTTCTGCTTCCAGGCCCAGAACGTCGGCGAGGCGCGCCCGAGGGCGTCGAGGTCGAAGCCAGCGTGACGCCGGTCGACGGGCTCGTCCTGGCGGTCGCCTACACCTACACGGACTCCGGAGGACCGGACGACGGGCGATCCGCTCCGACGCGTCGCCGCAAACGTCGCTCGCGGTGACCGCGCACCTGGGAGCCGCTTCCCGGGCCTCACGCTCTCCGGCGAGGTGCTGGTGATGTCGAGTCAGTTCGAGGCGCCGGGTCAGCCGCGCGAACCCGGCCACACGGTCGTCAACGGCGCGGCGGCGTACCGGCTGCCGATCAAGCGCTGGGGTTCTGTCGAACATCACGCTGCACGTCCGCGCGACGAACCTGTTCAACGAGAGCTACTCGAGGTCGCCGGCTTCCCGGCGCTCGGGACGCACGTCGTGGTGGCGGCATCCGCGCCACCTGATTGAGCCTGTCACTTTGAAACGACCGCGGCTAGCGTACGCAGGACGTTGTAGACGCCAAAGCCTGACTCGAGTGAGCGCGTCGAGGTCGCCGCCTGTGGCCCGGACGCGGTGTGGGTGCGGAGCGCGGCGCCGCTGCGCGTCCTGGCCTCGGCCGTGGCGAGCGAGCGACGTCGGCGCACGTCGCTGAATATCGCAACATGGACCGTGGCTACGGCTCTCACGATCCGGGCGTGCGACCTTCGCGCCCGCGCGGCAGGCAAGTCTCCATCGTCGACCGCGCTGCGTCGGGCTCATGGCCCGGCGATCGGCTGACCGACCGAGGCGCGCATCGTGTGGGAGGAGGCCGACGGCATCCGAGTCGGGGCGATCGCGACCAGCGTCGGGCTCGTGCCGGTAGGCGGCGGGCCTGACGCCGCCGGTGGCGTGGCAGCCGTCGACGATCAACGTGGTCGTCGTGCTCGACGCGGCGCTCGAGCGCGCGGCTGCGGTCAACGGCGTCATCTGCCACCGAGGCGAAGGTCGGGGCGCTCCACGGCGGCAGGATCCGGCACCGCGGACGGCGCCCGCGACCGGGACGGTCACCGACGCGGTCGTCCTCAAACGTGGACCGGCCACGGTCCGCGCGTGCCGTATCTCGGGCCAGACCGCGCCGGCTGGTGCCTCGCGCGCGGTCCGCCAGGCGGTCCTCCGAGGGGATCCCGCGCTCGATGACCTTCCGGCGGCCGGCCGTCATCCTGATGGCCGTGGCCTCGATCCTGCCGCTCGGCGAGCCGCCCGCGCGCTGGCACCCGGTAGCCTGGCTGGGCCGCGCGTTCCACTGGGCGGAGCGGCGTGGCGCCGGGCCGGAGCGTGCGCCGACGGCGCGGCGGCGTGACGCCGGACGGCCGAGCGCCTGAGCCGTCGCGCGCTGGTCTGTCGCGCCGTCACGCGCCGGCCTCGGGTGGGCGGGGTCGTGCTCGAGGCCGCTGGCTTCAGCCAGCTCGCGGTGCGAGGGCTTGTCGAGGCCACGGACGGGGTCGAGGCCGCGCGGGCTGGGCGACCTGCGGTCCGCGCGGCGGCCGGTCGGGCGCGACCTCGTGAGCCGGCCGACGGGGGACTCTCGGCGCGGGGCGAGGTCGCATCCGCGGCGATCGAGTCCGCGGCGGAGAACCTCGTCGACAGCATCGCGGCGCCGGCCAGCTCGCCTATGCGGTGGCCGGGCTCGGGCCGCGTGGGACCTCGTACGCGCCGTCAACACCGCCGACGCGATGTGGGGCTACCGCGACAGCGCTGCTACGAGCCGCTCTGGCGAGGCGGCCGCGCGGCTCGACGACCTGGCGTACCTCGTGCCGGCGCGTCCTCGGCGCCGCCCGCGCTGGCGGCCGGGGCGGCGCTGGCCGGCGAGGACGGCGGCGTCGTGCGCTGCGGCCGGCGTCGCGCGGGCCCAGCACCGCCGGACCGCGAGCCTCGAACGCCGGCTGGCCGATGGCGGCGATGGCCCGGCGCGCTCGAAGTGTGGGGCTCGCGAAGCGCGGCGCGCTATCGACGGCGAGCACGCGCTGCCGGCGTCGCCCGACGCCGATCCGGCCGAGCGCGACTGCGTGCTCGGGGCCGCCGCCGGCGATCACGGTCGTCCTCGTGACGGGCCTCGCTACCTGCATCAGGAGAAAGGGCGACGGTGAGGCGGGGGAGAGACGGCATGAGTCGGGGCCTGGGACTGGCGCTCACGCTGTCAGCGTGGTCCACGGCGCGGCAGTCGCGGCGATCAGTATTCTCGGCGTGGCTGGCTCGTCGACTCGCCCTTCACGCCACGCCACGCCCTCTACGTGGATCTGGTCCGCATCCCGTCGTGCGCGACAGGCGATCGACACGATGGCGCCGCGGCCGGGGCGCCGGCGCCCCAGGTCGCGGGCACGCGCACGAGGCGGGCCGCGCGTCGCTTTCCTGTCCAGAAGCGCCGGCGACCCGGTGCCGAGGCCGCTCGATCGGCGCCACCGATGGGAACGCCTTCGGAGACGGCGAGGGCGGCGCCCGCGGTGCCTCCACACCACCGCCCGCACCGACATGCCGAAGACGACCAATGGCCACAGGTCAAACACCATCGCTGGCTCCGCAGCCGTCATCGACCGTCATGCCGTCGATGGCGCGCCCGCGCCACCCTCCGCGCGTCGGCGGCCTCGACCTCGGCGGACGCCCCGCTGCCGGAATCATGAGGCCAGCACCGCGACGGATGCGTCTCGCGCGATCAGTCCCGCGAGCCGGCAGCATCACGGCCATCGAGGCGGGTAATGTGTGGC
>ERZ1370068.8274-contig-7142_pt1 | contig 14668 bp, 26 predicted proteins | sample MGYA00561227_ERZ1370068 | MGnify/ENA primary metagenome ERZ1370068 (study PRJEB38410, sample SAMEA6850437) | metagenome | study: Metagenomic assessment of the ecological functions of the soil: analysis of the soil microbiota associated with the...
CTCGGTGCGCTTCGTTCAGTTACGTATTGCTCAGGCCGCCCGATGCCTGCCAACCTTCCGCACGTCCGGCGCAGCGTGACGCGGAGCCATTGGCACCTTTTTCCATCTCTACCGCGCCTCCACCACCGCACGGTATCCGCACCTCCGTTTTGCGACGCCGGCCACCCGCCGTTGCGCCGACTTTGCCGCCGCCGGTCGCCATCGCTCCGGCACCCGCGCAGAAAAGTGGCGCAGCCACAGGATCCCGATCACGCGGTTCCACCAGGATCAGTCCACCATCTTCAGAACCGGTTGCCACCACGGAAAGCAAGACCGATGAGTCTGGTCGCTCGCGGATCGGCAAATGGATATCAACGATTCCGTTGCTCCGGGCCGGTCGTGGATAATGCCGAGCATTAGCTCGGTTGCCGGTCATGACAACATTGGTTACGCCCCGATCGCGGACATGACGCTAAAGCCCAAAGCCCGCAAAAGCCGCCCGGCCTTGCACGCCCGAGTCCAATTACGGGGCACAACGCCGCCCATGCACGACAAGATTCTCATCGTCGATTTCGGCTCGCAGGTGACGCAGCTCATCGCGCGCCGGGTGCGCGAGGAGAAGGTCTATTGCGAGATCGTGCCCTTCCAGAAGGCCGACCGAGGCCTTCGCGGCGATGAAGCCCGCGGGCGGTGATCCTCTCCGGCGGTCCAGCCTCGGTGCTCGACAAGGACGCGCCGCTCGCGCCGCAGGCGATCTATCGAGGCCGGCGTGCCGGTGCTCGGCATCTGCTACGGCGAGCAGGCGATGGCGGCACCAGCTCGGCGGCGAGGTCGAGGGCGGGCATCACCGCGAGTTCGGCCGCGCCGAGGTCGACGGTGACCGAGGACAGCGCGCTGTTCGACGGCGTCTGGCAGCAAGGGCGAGAAATATCCGGTGTGGATGAGCCACGGCGACCGGGTGACCACGCTGCCGCAAGGCTTCCGCGTGCTCGGCACGTCGCCGAACGCGCCGATCGCCATCGATCGCCGACGAGGAGCGCAAATTCTACGCCACGCAATTCCACCTCGAGGTGATGCAACACGCCGCACGGCGCGGCGCTGCTGCGCAACTTCGTGCGCAAGATCGCCGGCTGCCGCCGGCGACTGGACCATGCGCGCCTTCAAGGACGAGGCGATCGAGAAGATCCGCAAGCAGGTCGGCAAGGGACGGTGATCTGCGGCCTGTCCGGCGGCGTCGATTGCGCGGTCGCAGCGGTGCTGATCCACGAGGCGATCGGCGATCAGCTCACCTGCGTGTTCGTCGATCATGGGCTGCTGCGGCTCGGCGAAGCGCGAGAAGGTCGTGGCGCTGTTCCGCGAGCAGCTACAACATCCCGCTGGTGCACGTTGATGCCTCGAGACAGTTCCTCGACGCGCTCGCCGGCGTCGACCGATCCGGAGGAGAAGCGCAAGACCATCGGCAAGCTGTTCATCGACGTGTTCGAGGCGGAAGCAAAGAAGATCGGCGGCGCCGAATTTCTGGCGCAGGGCACGCTCTATCCCGACGTGATCGAGAGCGTGTCGTTCACCGGCGGGCCGTCGGTGACCATCAAGTCGCATCACAATGTCGGCGGCCTGCCCGAGCGCATGAACATGAAGCTGGTCGAGCCGCTGCGCGAACTGTTCAAGGACGAGGTGCGCGCGCTCGGCCGCGAGCTCGGCTTGCCCGACGCGTTCGTCGGCCGCCATCCGTTTCCCGGGTCCGGGCCTCGCGATCCGCTGCCCGGGCGAGATCACGCGCGAGAAGCTCGACATCCTGCGGCTCGCCGACGAGATCTACATCGAGGAGATCCGCCGCGCCGGCCTCTACGACGACATCTGGCAGGCGTTCGCCGTGATCCTGCCGGTGAAGACCGTCGGCGTGATGGGCGACGGCCGCACCTACGACTATCGTCGTGGGCCTGCGCGCCGTGACCTCGACCGACGGCATGACGGCGGACTTCTATCCCTTCGACATGGAGTTCCTCGGCCGCGGTCGCGACGCGCATCATCAACGAGGTGAAGGGCGTCAACCGCGTGGTCTACGACGTGACGCAGCAAGCCGCCGGGCACGATCGAGTGGGAGTGATCTTGCCTGTCACCATCTACGGCATCAAGAACTGCGACACGATGAAGAAGGCGCGTGCCTGGCTCGACAAGCGCGGCGTCGCTTACGCATTCCACGACTACAAGACCGCCGGTATCGATCGCGAACGCCTCGAAGCGTTGGGCGGAGAAAGCGGGCTGGGAGGCTCTGCTCAACCAAGCAGGCACGACATTCCGCAAGCTGCCCGACAAGGACAAGGAAGGCTCGACTCGAGAAGAAGGCGCATCGCCCTGATGCTGGCAAGCAGCCCTCGATGATCAAGCGCCCCGTGCTCGAGCTGGCGGCGGCAAGCTGCTGGTCGGCTTCAGCCCCGATGGCATATAAGGCGGCGCTAACTACTCGATGACAAGATGCGAACCGCGTCGAGGGTGGCCGGCAGGCTCGGACGCTCGGTCGGCTTGATTTTGCTGCTTTTTGCGGCCACATGCAGACGATGAACAAGCCCCTGGTCAGTTCCGATTCGATTCCGCGTGACACCGCTCGCCGCGAGAAGTCGACCGGCGCCGCACGTTCGCGATCATTTCTCACCCAGACGCCGGCAAGACCACGCTGACCGAGAAGCTGCTGCTGTTCGGCGGCGCCATCAATCTTGCCGGTCAGGTCAAGGCCAAGCGCGATCGTCGCTCAACGCGTTCCGACTGGATGGCGATCGAGCGCGAGCGCGGCATTTCGGTCGTCACCTCGGTGATGACCTTCGACTACGACAACCGTGGTCTTCAACCTGCTCGATACGCCGGGCCACGAGGACTTTCCGAGGACACCTATCGAACCCTGACCGCGGTCGACTCGGCGGTGATGGTGATCGACGCCGCCAAAGGGCATCGAGGCGCGACACGCAAGCTCTTCGAGGTCTGCCGCCTGCGCGACATCCCGATCGTCACGTTCATCAACAAGATGGACCGCGAGAGCCGCGATCCGTTCGAACTTCTCGACGAAATCGAAAGACGCTCGCGCTCGATACCGCGCCGATGACCTGGCCGATCGGCCGCGGCCGCGATTTCGCCGGCACCTATGATCTCGCCACGGGTGAGATGCGGCTCGCTCGGCGAAGGACGGAAACCGTCGAGCGGCAACCGCGTCGATCTCCTCGCCCTGGCGCGCGAAGAATCCCATGCTGGATGCCAAGGCGCGTCAGCGACGAGCTGGCGCTCTGGGAAGATGCCTGCGGCACGTTTGATTTCAATTCGTTCCGCGAGGGCCATCTCACGCCTGTGTTCTTCGGCTCAGCGCTCAAGAACTTCGGCGTAAAGCGATCTGCTCGATGCGCTTGCGTCGTTCGCGCCGGCTCCGCGCGCGCAGGCTTCCAACACGCGTACCGTGGACGCTCACGAGAAACTCCATGACGGCTTTCGTTTTCAAGATCCAGGCCAACATGGACCCCAACCACCGCGATCGTATCGCGTTTGCGCGTCTTGCTCAGGCAAACTGCGGCGGGGCATGAAGGCGAAACTGATACGCACCGCCAAACCGCTGACGCTGTCCACGCCGCAGATTCTTCTTCGCGCAAGATCGGGCGCTCGCCGAAGAGGCCTATGCCGGCGATGTCGTCGGTATTCCCAACCACGGCACACTTCGCATCGGCGATACGCTGACGGAAGGCGAGGATATCGCATTTCTCGGCGTCCCGAATTTCGCGCCTGAAATTCTGCGTACGGGTCAAATTGAGCGATCCGATGAAGGCAAAAAGCTGAAGGAGGCTCTCCAGCAGATGGCAGAGGAGGGCGTCGTCCAGGTTTTTCGTCCACTGGATGGCGCGCCGGCGCTGGTCGGCGTGGTCGGCCCCTGCAGCTAGACGTGCTGAAGGTGCGTTTATCGGAAGAATATGGGCTTGATATTAGCTTTGAGCAGCCCGAGTTCCAGCTGGCGCGTTGGATCGCGGCCGCAGACAACAAAGGCCTCGAGGATTTCGTGCAGGCCAATTATTCGAGTTGCGCCGAGGATCTCGACAACGATAAAGTCTTCATGGCCCGCAACCAGTTTATTCTCGACTACACCCGGGAACGTGCCCTGGAATTTCTTTCACTGACATCAAGGACGCGAAGGACAAGGCTGCGGCCTAGTTCAATTTCACGTTGGCCGCCTCAATCACGGGTGCCCAGCGTTCGATCTCACCATTGATCCGCGCACGTAACTCGTCCGGGGATGAACCGACGGGCTCCATCAGTTGGGTCGCCAATTTCTCGCGCAGCATCGGCTGGCGGATGATCTCGGCGACGTCCTTGCTGATCTTGTCAATGATTGACTTTGGCGTGGCGCCCGGTGCGATGAGACCGTTCCAGGCATCGGCTTCCACATCGATCCCGCTTTCCTTCAGCGTGGGAACGTCCGGCAAGTAGGGCGAGCGTTTCTCGGTAGAGACGGCGAGAATCTTCACCGCTCCCGTTTCGGCCTGCGGCGTGACCGCTATCGCCGGAAGGCAGGCGATCTGCGCATCGTTTCGGATCACCGCCGTGATGGCCTGTGGCGAACTGGGATAGGGATGTGCACCAATTGAGCGCCCGCTTTGATGGCGATCGCTTCCATTGCGAGGTGCGATAGCGAGCCGTTTCCGATCGAAGCAAAATTGTACTTCCCCGGATTTTTACTGAGCAGGGCGATGAGGTCCGCGACTGGAACTCACTCCTAGCGCCGGATTGACCGCGAGCACGCTCGGCTGGGTGACCAACTGGGTCACTCGTCGCGATGTCCTTGCGCGGATCGCAGGGCAATCGCGCGTACAACAGGGTATTGATGGCGAGCGGTCCGCCGATGCTGACCCCGATGGTTGAACCGTCGGGTGTCGCCTTCGCGACAAGATCGGTGCCGAGATTGTCGCTCGCGCCGGGCTTGTTCTCCACGATGAAATGCGCTGGCAGGGTATTTCTGCTGCAAGCCATCGGCGACAAGGCGCGCGACGATGTCCCTGAGGCCGAAAGGCACTACGATTCAGCACCGCTTTTGCCCAGTCCAGTGCACCGCTGTTGTGCGCAGGCGCCGAGCACGGCGAATAGGAACGAATGCTGCCGTGACGGCATGTTTCGGACAGTCGATATGTGGCATCTACATTCATCGAGGTTGCGGCTCTGCTCGGGATCGGCTTGCATTGGCGGCGGCTATCCTCTACTGCGGCGACAGCCTAACGGAGTTGTAGCATGGGCTTAGGCATTCTCATTCTCGGCCTGGTGGTCTTTCCTCGGAGCGCACGTCTTTCGTGTCGTTCCGCGAGGAGCGCGCGCGAGCGTCATCGCACAAGCTTGGACTGCCGGCCTATCGGGGACTGTTCGTACTGGCCTCTCTCGCCGGCCTTGCACTGATCGTATGGGGCTACGGGCAATACCGCGCGCTCGGCCTGATCGACATATGGTCGCCGCCTGCGTTCATGCGGCATATCACCGTCGGGTTGATGTTGTTTGCGGTGATTTTTCTCGTCGCTGCTTTTGTTCCGAGTCACATCAAGGCGCAGGCTCAAGCATCCGATGCTGGCAAGCGTAAAGACCTGGGCCTTGGCGCATCTGCTGTCGAATGGCGACCTCGGCTCGATCATTGCTGTTCGGTACATTTCTGGCCTGGGGTGTTTATACGCGTATCGCCGCAAAACGCCGCACATGATACCAAACGCGATAGCGGCGCCTGCCGGCTGGACCAATGATTTGCTGGTCGTGGTGATCGCTGTCGTCGTCTATCTGGCGCTCGGCTGTCTGCTTTCATCCGGTGGTGATCGGCGTCACCGTGTTCGGGAAGTAGTGCATGTCAGTTCAAGACGAGATCCGGCGGCTGACCGCGCCGGACATCCGCGCGCGCAAAGGCGGCGAGCCGATTGTGTGCCTGACCTCCTATCACGCCCACACAGCCCGTCTCGTCGACAAGCTTATTGCGACGTGATCCTGGTGGGAGATCTCGCTCGGCATGGTGATGCACGGGCTCGAAACAACGGTTCCGGTGACGCTCGACATGATGATCCTGCAAGGCCACGCGGTGATGCGCGGTTCGAAGCGCGCGCTGGTGGTCGTGGACATGCCGTTCGGCTCTTACGAGAGTTCGAAAGAGCAGGCGTTCATGAATGCATCACGCGTGCTGAAGGAAACCGGCTGCGGCGCGATCAAGCGTCGAAGGCGGAAAGCGCATGGCCGAGACGATCCGCCTTCTCACCGAGCGCGGCGTCCCGGTGATGGCGCATGTCGGACTGACGCCGCAGGCGATCAACACAATCGGCTCGTTCCGCGCGCAGGGCCGCGACGAGTCGGACTGGGCGCGCGATCGAAGAGGACGCCATTGCCGTTCGCGCAGGCTGGCGCGTTCGTCGGTAGTGATCGAAGCCGTGGCCGAGCCGCTTGGCTCGCAAATTGACGTCCGCGGTTGCAATTCCGACGATCGGAATCGGAGCGAGTGTTGCCTGCGACGGGCAGATTCTGGTGCTCGAGGACATGCTCGGTCTGTCCCCGCGGGTACCGAAAGTTCGTCAAGCGTTATGGAACTCTCGGACCCGGCATTGAAAAGGCGATCGCCGACTATGCCGCAGAGGTGCGCTCACGTACCTTTCCTGGCCCTGAGCACGTCTATCCGATGAAGGGCAAGAAGGGCTAACGCTCTGAATTGTTAACGATTGTAGGCTTGCCTTTGCCTTGGGCGCGCCACATCGCTAGTTTACGGCACAATCCGGCCCCGGGGGCGGGCTAGGGGGTTTGGAGCAATCTTGGCCGATATTTTTCATGAAGTGGACGACGGAAGTCCGGCGCGAGCAGCTCAAAAGCTGTGGGATCGCTACAGCCTCTATTTGATTGCAGCTCGCCATTCTGATCGTCGCAGCTATCGCTGGCGTGGCGCGGTTATGAATATTGGGTCGCGAAGAGAGCCGCGACCGCGGGAGCCGCCTTCGAAGCCGCGATGTCCCTGAGCGAGCAAGGCAAACATGCCGAGGCAGAAGCTGCGCTTCGCCAGAGTTGCGGCCGAGGCGCCGGAGGGCTACCGCGTGCTGGCGCGGATGCGCGCGGCAGGTGCGCTCGCCCAGGTCAAACCGGCCGAAGCGGTGAAAGCCTACGATGAAATCTCGGCCGACGCGTCAGCTCGGCGCAATCTGGCAGGATCTTGCTGCGGTGCGCGCCGGCATTGCTGCTGGTGGATACGTTGTCGCTTGTCTGACATGCGGCGGCGGCTCGATGCCGCGAGCAGAGCCGATCGCGTAGCTTCCGCCACACGGCACGCGAGCTGCTCGCTTTGTCAGCGTGGCGGAACCACGACGCTCGCCGCTGCCCGCGAAATATCTCGACGTGATTGCGGGCGATGCCGAGAGCCCGATCGGCGACACGCGCGCGTGCGGATGTCCTGTCGGCGACTGATCACAGCGCGATGGACAAGAGCTGAACGGCATGACGCGCACAATTCATCGCGAGATCGTTATGCTTGCAACGCTCTGCGCAACGTGTGCGCCTGGGCTTGCCGGCCTGCGCGGATTTCGATCCGGACAAGCTCGACGTGTTTGGTCTCAACGAGAAGAAGAAGCTTGCCGGGCGAGCGCAAGGAGATGCATTTCCCGGGGGCGTTGCCCGGCGTGCAACGCACAGGGATCCCGCCCGAATATGCGTGAAAGGCAACCAGCCTCCGCCGGAAACCGCGCAGCTTTGCCGGGCTCCGCGCCTGGAGCAGAACAAGGCCGCGGACGAGGCTGAGCGGAGAAAAAAGCCGCCGCAGCCGGGCCGGAAGCCGAAACCAAAGACCGAAGCGCGCCGCAAACCGCGCACGGCGTCGCAACAACCCGCGACAGGCGCGAGCCAACCGGCGGCAGCAAATGGCGCCATGGCCCCAGCAGAACCCACAGCCGCGCACCGCAACAGCCCCAATCACCGTGGCCGGCGCGCAGGGGCAGGCCACGACGGCACCCTGGCCGTCGTCGCCGCAGCCAGGCACCTTCTGCGCTGACTACGCATGGCGCAGGCTAAAACCCGGGCCGCCTATGTGCGGCCAAACGCGTTATTTATGCCGTTCGCTGCAGTCGCCGATTATCCGCGGTCGCTTCAATGTCGGCAAGTCGACCCTCTTCAATCAGGCTGGTCGGCCGCCGGCTGGCGCTGCGTCGACAACAGGCCCGGCGTCACGCGCGACCAGGCGCAAGGGGAAGGCAGACTCGGCGATATTGACATTCACGGTGATCGATACCGCCGGACTGGAGCAGTCGCGCACCGGAAAGCCTGTCCGGCCGCATGCGCGCGCAGACCGAAGCAGCCATCGACCAGGCCGATGCCGTCTTCTTCATGATCGACGCGCGCGCCGGGTCCGATTCACCCGTCGGATCATGCATTCAGCGGATGTCGCGCGCAAATCCGGCAAACCGGTCGTCCTCGTGGCCAACAAGAGGAAGGGCACGTCCGGCGAAGCGGGTCGGCTCGAGGCCTACGCGCTCGGCCTCGGCGAGCCGATACCTATCTCGGCCGAGCATGATGAAGGGCATGTCCGATCTCTACGATGCCCTGCGCGCAGTGCTGCCCGAGAACCGCGGAGGCTTCCGACGACATCGGACCGGACGCTGCTCATCCGATCCGCGTCGCTATCGTCGGCCGGCCCAATGCAGGAAAATCCACGTTGATCAACCGGCTGATCGGGGAGGAGCGGCTACTCACCGGGCCGGAGGCGGGTATCACGCGGGACGCAATTGCGGTCGAGCATGCCTGGCAGAACCACAAATTTCGGATTTACGACACGGCTGGCTTGCGGCGACGCTCCCGTGTCGAGGAAAAGCTGGAAAAGCTTTCAGTTGCGGATGCGCTCAACGCGGTGCCGCTTTGCCGAAGTCGTGGTCGTGTTGCTCGACGTTGAAAATGCCTTCGAAGAGCAGGACCAACGCATTGCCGACCTGGTCGAGCAGGAAGGCCGGGCGATCGTCATTGCCGTCAACAAATGGGATCTGAAGGATAAAGACGGCAGGAGCGATCGGCAAGCTTGCGCGAGCAGGCCGAGGAGAAAGCTTACCCAGCTCAAAGGCGTGCCGTTGGTGGCCGTCTCTGGTCTCACCGGCGAGAGGGCTCGACCGGTTGATGCAGGCGATCGTCGACGCCTATGACGTGTGGAACAGACGCATTCCGACCAGCGGACTTCAACCGCTGGTTCGAGCATGCCGTGAGCGCGCATCCGCCGCCCGCGGTTTCCGGGACGCTCATTGCGGCTCAACTACATTACGCAAGCCAAGAGTCGTCCGCCCAGCTTTGTCGATTTTTGCACTCAGCGCCGATGCCGTGCCCGACGCTTACAAGCGGTATCTGTTGAACTCTTTGCGCGAGACCTTCGATCTTCCGGGCACGCCCATTCGCCTCGACGTTGCGCGAGAAAGAGACAATCCCTACAAAGGCCGCGCGAAACGCAAGCACTGATCGGCGCGTAAAGGCGATCGGCTAGGCCGGAGGTTGAAACGACTTCAGCTTGCGGTCGCGATAGTCGTAAGAGCTTGCCGGACTCCGTGAAGCTCGGCAGGCAAAGCGGCAGGATTGCCTTGGCGACCTCTTCGGGTGTCGGCAGCGTCAATGGATCGACGCGCTGGGAACGCACCTTGGTACATGCGTCCGCGTAGGCCCCGGCCCGAACAAATTGGACTCGTACATTCGTGGTGGCGGTTTCGGCGGCATAAGTGCGCACCAGGACCTCCAGCGCCGCCTTTGACGCTGCGTACGGCCCCAATAGGCGCGGCCCGAAATGCGCAACCCCGACGTCAGGAATACCGCACGGCCGGCCAGTGAACGCTGCAGGAGGGCGTCCATGCAACGGATGAGGATTGCCAGTTCGCGGTGACATTGACCGCGATCATGTTGTCCCAGTCTTTCGGCTCGTAGTGCGAAGGGGCGATAGAGTCCCCAATATGCCGGCATTGCCGATCAGGCACATCGAGGCGCTGGTAGCGCTCGTTGAGAGCCAGTGCGAGCCGGGCGATGCCGTCGCGCTGTCCTTCATGTCGAGGCGGCACCAGGCGTCGCAGAGCTGCCGGCGGCCTTGATCTTGTCGTCCAGCTCTTCCAGCCCGCCGACAGTGCGCGCGACGGCCACGATATGCGGCCCCGGCCTGCGCAAGTTCGAGCGGCCACCGCAGCGCCAATTCCGCGTGAGGCTCCGGTGACTAAGGCAATACGGTCTGAAAGGGGCTCTGGCTGCGCCGGTCATTGGATCCGGCCATGACCGCAATTAGATGGCTTCCGCCAGAAGCGATAACTGGCGCGGGCTAGCTTCCTGCGCGGCCGAGATCGGTGAGCGGCGTCGGATAGTCGCCGGTGAAGCAGTGGTCGGTGAACTGCGGCCGCGCCGGGTCGCGTCGCTCGTAGCCCATGGCGCGGTAGATGCCGTCGACCGACAGGAAGGCGAGCGAGATCCGCGCCGATGAATTTCCGCATGCCTTCGAGATCGTGGGTGGCGGCCAGCAGCTTGTCGCGCTCCGGCGTGTCGATGCCGTAGTAGTCCGGATGCGTGATCGGCGGCGAGGCTGATGCGGAAGTGCACTTCGCGCGCGCCGGCATCGCGCATCATCTGCACGATCTTGCGCGACGTGGTGCCGCGCACGATCGAGTCGTCGACGAGGACGATGCGCTTGCCGTCGACGACGGCGCGGTTGGCGCGAGTGCTTCGAGGCGCACGCCGAGCTCGCGGATTGACTGCGTCGGCTCGATGAAGGTGCGGCCGACATAGTGGTTGCGGATGATGCCGAGCTCGTGAGGGATGCTCGGCGCCTGGGCGAAGCCGATCGCCGCCGGCACGCCGGAGTCGGGCACCGGAACGATCACGTCGGCGCTGGCCGGCGCCTCGCGCGCAAGCTCCGCGCCCATGGTCTTGCGCACGTCGTAGACTGAGCGGCCGCCGACGATCGAGATCCGGCCGCGCGAAATAGATGTATTCGAAGATGCAGGGCCGCGGCGGCATCGGCGGGAACGGCTTGTGCGATTGCGCGCCGTCCTCGTCGAACACGACGACCTCGCCGTTTTCGACGTCGCGCACGTATTGCGCGCCGATGATGTCGAGCGCGCAGGTCTCCGAGGCCAGGATCGGGCAGCCGTCGAGCTTGCCGATGCACCAGCGGGCGGATGCCGAGCGGGTCGCGGGCGCCGACCAGCTTCTTGTTGGTGAGGCCGACGAAGGCATAGGCGCCTTCGAGCTGGCGCAGTCCTTCGATGAAGCGGTCGACGAAACGGTTGCGGCTGGCGCGCGCGACGCAGATGCAGGATCACCTCGGTGTCGGTGGTCGACTGCATCATCGCGCCTTCGCGCACCAGGTCGCGGCGCAAGCGTGACGCCATTGGTGAGGTTGCCGTTGTGGCCGATCGGCGAAACCGCCGCCGTCGAGCTCGGCGAACAGCGGCTGCACGTTGCGCAGGATCGTTTCGCCGGTGGTCGAATAGCGCACGTGGCCGATCGGCGGACGTGCCGGGCAGGCGGTCGATCACCTCGCGGCGGGAGAAAGTCGTCGCCGACGAGGCCGAGGCGGCGCTCGGAATGGAAGCGCTTGCCGTCGAAGGAGACGATGCCGGCCGCTTCCTGGCCGCGATGCTGAAGCGCGTGCAGGCCGAGCGCGGTGATCGCGGCCGCGTCGGGGTGACCGAAGATGCCGAATACGCCGCATTCCTCGCGCAGACGGTCGCCGTCAGCATCCAGCGATCCGGTTGATCGCATGGTCTCGAGATCCTCGTGGTCCTCATTGTGCACCGCTATCGTGCTCTGTTCGGCTTGGCCTGCGTCACGGGCGGCAAGTTCGGACCGCTGGTCGGGTCCGGCGTCGGGTGCATCCTGATCTGTCTCAGGCTTCGGTTTCTTCAGCCTCTTTAAGATGGTGCTCTCGGGGTCGTCCGGCAACATCGACATCAACCATTGTCCAGTGTTTTGCAGCACCACGTTTCGACTTGGCGCTGCGAACCCACTCCGGGCTGGCTGCGGTCAGGCACCAGCCAGGCGAAGAACAGGAAGGCGACGACGACAATGATCGAGCCCGCGGGCCGAGTCCGAAAAGGAAGCCGAGCGTGCGGTCGAGCGCGCCGACCCGGCTGTCGAGGACCATGTCGGAAATGCGCGCGGTGATGATCGAGACGATCAACAGCGTGCCGAGGAACACGCCGCCGGCCGATACGGCCGCGGCCACCGATGTCACTGGTGAAGTACTGCTTCGCCAGTCGGCGAGCACGCGCGGATAGGAGTAAAGGGTCACGAGCGCAGCCGACGCCCCAGGCGCCGATCGAGAGAATCTCGCGCATGAAGCCGCGGATCATGGCGAGAAGCGCCGAGATCAACATGACCAGCCAGCAGAATGATGTCGAGCAGCGTGATCGGCATCGAATGCTCAGGCGCTCGCGCAGTGCTCAGGCGTTTGCCGCTAGCGAATCACGGCACGGGGCCGATGCGCGACGAATCCGGGCCAGCCATGGCGGCTCCGGACAGCGGCGGCAATGTCGACCTTAAGTGCCCAATTTTTAACCCATTTCTGCGCTGGCGGCACGGTGCCTAGCGGCCGCCGGAGCCGGTTTTGACGCGCCGTATGGCGCGGGCGCCGGGCGCCGTCGCCTGTCTTGTCCAGCCGTTTTGACGAGCCAGGGTGCGTTTACCGCGAGCGGCAATGTTCGCGACGAGGCTCGCGCAACGGCTCGGACGTCAGTCGACCTTAAGGCCGGGCTCGGCCGGTCTCGCCGCGTGCCGCCTCAGGTGCCAATGGCGCGGGTGAATCCGAGCTTGGCTGCTTCCTTGAGCCGCGGCGCGCGCTCTGCGCCACCGGCCGCACTGCGCCGGACAGCGATGACTTCGCCGAAATAGACCGCATCTGCCGGCAGCGGCGCATTGGCAAGCGACGAGACCAGCGCGGCGGCGGCGGCCAGGTCGCGCGGCCGGCTCCTGGATGCGCATGCCCACCAGCCACGTTGAGGTAGACGTCGTGCCCGCCGAGCCGCACGCCGCAATGGGCTTCCAGCACCGCCAGCACCATCGACAGACGGCTCGGATCCCAGCCGACGACCGCGCGCCGCGGCGTGCCGAGCGAGCGTCGGCGCGACCAGCGCCTGGATCTCGACCAGCAGCGGCCGCGTGCCTTCGATGCCGGCGAAGACGGCGGTGCCGGGACTGCCGAGGTCGCGCTCCGACAGAAAGAGCTCGGACGGGTTGGCGACCTCGCGCAAGCCCGCCGCCGGTCATTTCGAAAACGCCGATCTCGTCGGTCGGGCCGAAGCGGTTCTTGACCGCGCGCAGGATGCGGAACTGGTGCGCGCCTTCGCCCTCGAACGACAGCACCGCATCGACCATGTGTTCGACCACGCGCGGGGCCGGCGATCTGCGCCGTCCTTGGTGACATGGCCGACCAGGATGACTGCCGCGCCGGAGCGTTTGCGCAAAGCGGATCAGCGCCTGCGCGCGCCGCGCACCTGGCGTGACCGTGCCGGGCGCGGATCTCGACCGCATCGGTCCACATGGTCTGGATCGGAGTCGATGACGATCAGGCGCGGCGTCTTGCCTTCCGACAGCGTTGCGATGATGTCCTCGACCGAGGTCTCAGCCGCAAGCTCGACCGCCGCGCCGCGCGAGGCCGAGCCGCTCGGCGCGCAGCCGCACCTGCGCCACCGCTTCTTCGCCCGAGAATGTAGACCGCGCGGTGACCGGCTGCGCGAGCGCGGCCGCGGCCTGGATCAGCAAAGTCGACTTGCCGATGCCGGATCGCCCGCCGACCAGCAGCACCGAGCCGCGCACGAAACCGCCGCCGGTGACACGGTCGAGTCTCAGCGATCCCGGAGACAGAGGCGAGGGGCATCGTGGGCCTCGCCAGTCAGGCGCCTCAGAGCGCAAACAGGCGGCCTCTTCACCGGGCTTGCGACCCGGGCCGGACGGGACGTTCGGCGCCTTCCTCGCTGAGCGTATTCCATTCCCACGCAAGCCTCGCATTTGCCCCGCCAGCGGCTGAACGCGGCACCGCAGTTCTGGCAGACGAAGGTGAGGCTGCGCTTTGACATCGGGAATCGCCGCAAAATGACCGTTCAGGCGAGGCTAGAGTGGCCCACGAGAACAATACAAGAACAATTTTAAGAAGGCGCTAATTTTGCAGGGGTTTGGTGCGTCAGTGTTGACTGTTATATCCGAGTGGTACCGGTGGCCGAGGCTGTACAGCACCTCGTAGCCGATCGTCCCTGCTGCCGCCGCCAGCGTCATCCACCCCGATCGTGGCGCCGATGAGCGTGACGAGATCGCCGCGCCGTACCGCATGTTCGGGCAGTGCAGTGACATCGACCGCCAGTGGATCCATCGACACGCGCCCGGCCAGTGGGCAACGCGTATCGGCAACGATAGCGATCGGAACCGGGGCTCGTGTCGGAGGCGCTAGCCGCGCGCGGATATCCGTCGGCAGTAGCCGACAGCGACGACAGCAATGCGCGCTGCGTGCTTGGCGGTCCAGGTCGCGTTGTAGCCGATCGTCTCGCCCTTCGGAACGTGTCCTCCTGGCACAACGCGCGCCGCAGCTCGATCACACGGGTGCATCGGGATTGCGGTGGCCGGGGTCGGGTTGACGCCCGAACAAGGCCGCCTGGGCCGGACCATGTCGCAATGCGCGCTGTTGCCGAGGAAGATGCCGGACGAATTTGCGAGCGAG
>ERZ1370068.1545-contig-11450_pt1 | contig 14663 bp, 21 predicted proteins | sample MGYA00561227_ERZ1370068 | MGnify/ENA primary metagenome ERZ1370068 (study PRJEB38410, sample SAMEA6850437) | metagenome | study: Metagenomic assessment of the ecological functions of the soil: analysis of the soil microbiota associated with the...
GGTATACTTCGTTCAGTTACATGTGCTGTTACATTTCGCTGCGCGCACTTTTTATGAAGAGCGAAGGCAAACCGTTCCGCATCTCGCCGGTGCAAGTGGTCAACGGCAACCTCAAATTTCCTGATCGACGTGGCCGAGGACGATGCCCGCCGCGCCGCGCACTCTAAGGCCCGTCGTGTTCTGTCCGCCGCTGGCGACGTTCCGAGAACAGGTGACCGCGCGCGAGAGAGCGATATCGCCGAAGAGGCTCGCGCGCTGTCGGTCGGGTGCGATCCGGGACCCAGTCGCCGCACGCGACAAGCTCGAACACCCTACTCGGCGCTGCGCGACCGTAGCAGTGCGGTCCGGGGGTCTGGACCGATGGAGGCGGGCAATCGCAGGATAAAATTCATCTGCATTGGCGACTGAGTAGACCGGCCTGCGTCAGAGACCGAAACCGACGAGACCGGTGTGAGGTTGTCCAAATCGACAACAGGACCGAGCTTATCAAGCTCAAACATCTGCGCGGCATTGCAACGCGTTTGGTCAGGCGGCGACCCAACAAATATTCCCGCCGTCCGCCGGATCAGACGGCCAGGGAGTTGGCATCGCAAAGGCGACGCCGCGGGCTGCGCGAGATCATCACCGCTGATCCCGATCGCGAGATTGATCTCGATGCCGCGTTGCGAATTTCCACGGCGTGCCAGGCCGGACAAGGACTGGACTGCGCCTGAAGCCGCATATTTGCCTCGGATGATGACCAACACGACGAACGCCGGGGCGGCTCGATTGGTCTGCGGCCTTTGGGCAGATCATCAGCGGCGCAAGCTGCTCACCCAACCTTGGTCCCCCTCGCCGCCGCCAGCTTTGCCGCCTACGCGATTCCCGAAACGCCCGCGCGCAAGCTGCTTGATGCGTTAATGGCAAACTCGAGGTCCGAGCGATCCCGGAACGCGAGCGCCGACGCGAGACCGAGCGCTCCAAGCTCAAGGCTACCGTCGCGTCCGCCTACGGAAAATTTAAAGTTGAAGAGCCACCGCCACATGTACGGCGAAGGTATACCCGATCAAGGCATCCCCCGATGATCGCGCTGAAGCGCCGCCGCCACCACCGTTGCCGTTTGTCAGGTATGTCAGCATGGGATCCACGTGGCGCCGCCCGGTCCGCCAATGGTTTTATCGTGGATCACATCCCGTCGCGACAAGTCACTTTGGTGTCGGGTGTGGGCGGCATCGGGAAATCCGTGCTCACGCTTCGGTTGCCTGGCATCGACCGCACCTGCGGCGTGAATGGAGTCGGCGGTCTATTCCCCAAACCCGGCGCGGCGATCTGTCTCGGCGCTGAAGGCGAGCAGGACGAAATTCACCGCCGTCTCGCCGCGATCCTCGAACATTACGATGCGCGTTTTTGCCGAGTCACGGTCAGCGGGCCGGATTTCAGGCGCGCTGGCCTTTGCGCGGAGCAAGGACGCCGTGCTAGGCCGGGAGTTCGATCACGCAACGGTCGGATCCAAAGTCACCAGACCTATTCCGTTCGCTCCACGCCGAGGGCCGTCGAAGCTCCGGCCCAAGGCGCGAGTCGTGATCGGCACCGTGTCGGACGTATTTCTCGGCGACGAGATCAAGCTGCGCGATCAGGTCCGGCAGTTTGGCTACAGTCGTGACGTTCGACGGCTCGCGATCGACGCCTGCCGCCGCCGTCATCATCGCCGAGTCACCCGAGCGTGAGCGGCGAGAGAAAAGCGGCACGGGACTTTCAGGGCTCGGCCGCAATGGCGCTGGCACGGGTGCGGAAGGCGCGCGCCTGCTTCCATCGACCAAGAGCGACGACGAGCGACAACGATGACGACGACCGCCAACCCGACGACGGCCGCCGTGAGTTGGAGTTCGAGAAAATCAGTATGGACCCGGTTGGCCAAGCGCGTCGAGCTGCGCTGGAGCAATGGCCTGTGGCTGCCCCGCGGCGGCACTGGGCAAGGCCGGTGGCGACAAACCGAAGCCGAGCGGCGCAAGGCCGAGGATTTGTTTCTGCGACTGCTGCGGCGATTCGATGATGATGAAGGCCCGCAACGTCTGTGCCGCCAGAGGCGGGAGTTTCGCACCGGCGGTCTTCGCCGATGAACCGGAGGCCAAGCGGGCCTGGATCAGCAACAAGGCGTTCGCTGCCGCCATGTCCCCGGCCTATTGGAGGCCAAGCGGCTCCAGGGTGGTGACCGAAGAGGGCCGCCATCTCGCCATCGCAACAAGGCTGGCTGAGGTCGCACCTTCCGCCAACGGCGTCCAGCAACCTGCCAACAACGCTCCACGGCTGGACTTCGCAGCGGCCTCGCCACGCCCTCCCCTTAGCACCCCCTTCGGGTGGTGGAAGGTGGAAGGGGGCTTGCTGGAAACGCGCCCCACCTTCACCACCGCCGCCGCGAGGCGGGAAGTCCCGGCGGCGCAAGGGCTGAAGGCCCCGTTGCCGATGCCTCTAGCGCGTGGGGCGGCGCGATTCAGGTTTGGATCTCGGCTCGCGGCCGTGCCGCGCTTGGTCGAGGTCGACTGAGATGGACCCCGATCAGTGGCCGGACACTGGGTGCGAAAAGTCCAGTCGGCGCTGCTGGCGGTGGCAGCGAGGGTGAGCCGGAGCCTGAGATGTCGACGCCCATGCGATCATGGAGCAATGGCTGCGCGAAGGTCAGCGACGTCGAGGTTGATCATCTCATGCTGCGCAGTGATGGCGCCGACGAAAGGCGCGCCCGCGATGGACGCTGACGCTGCAGTCGAGCCGGACCAAGGAAGCCGCGTCGCTATGAGCAGGACGTGTCCGATTGACGTATGTCGCCCTAACGAGGGCGCCGTGAAGAGGGAGAAAACACATGAGTGTCAACTGCCGCTTTGCCCTTGATGAAAAGCGCAGCGTCATTTGATGCAGTAAATGCCGCTAACTCTGGGAAGGCCTACTGCCATGAAGGCGATCCGGAAGATGATGAAGCATCTGCGCGAGCGCGTACTTATGATCCGTCTTAGCGGACTGATCGAGAAACTCATTATTAATTTGAGGCCTAGGGCAGAAGGCGCCATCGGGCGAAGAATATAAGCCCTGCAACGAAGAGTCTGACTCAATCTGGCTGGCGCTGTTCTATACGATTAGGGCATCGCACTCTGAACACGTTCGATCCCGTCGATGTCTATTCAGCATAAGTTCGACGGCAAACTCAGACGCCAGAAGAAACACACGCAGGATTTCACATCCCTGTCGCTTTTCCGCGATGAGCTTGAATGTCTTCTGCGCGACCTATACGGCGACGTTGAAAGCGAGGCGCTGGACAGCATTGTACGGGCCGTGTTCCGTATTGTTGAAGCGTTCACGAAATATGTGCGCCCGGATCTTTGTAAAGAGCATCACGACGCCGAGGACCTTGACTACATGTTCGGGATCGGTATTGCCAGAAGGATATGGGCACCAGCTCTTGGGAAGCGCCGCGGAATGGTAGCAGAACACGATCTGATGTTGCGCGTTCGCGAGGTGCGCGAAAACCCTTCCGCCTTCAGTGCATACACGGGCGAGTTTGCAGCCTGGTTTGGTGTGAGATGTGGGACTGCAGCGCGGAGCAGCGGCAGAGGCATTAGCCGCAGCAAGGGACCCCAGACTACGATTCTTGTGACGGTGGACTCGCAACGGGTCGCCGCTACGGACATCGAGACTCGACCATGATCCTGGTCACCTATCGTCATGGACTGCGAGCCTCGGAGGTCTGCGATCTCCAATGGCATCAGGTCGAGCTAGACCAGGGCCGCATGCACGTCCGCAGGGCCAAGAACGGCACGCCATCCGTCCATCCGATCCGGGGCGATGAGATTCGTGCCTTACGCAAGCTCCGCCGTGAGAGCCCGACCGAGGCTTACGTCTTCGTCACGGAGCGCGGCGGACCAATGAGCACCATCGGCTTCCACCATCAGAGGCTCGGCAAGGCCGCCCAAGGCACGGTTTACCGAAGGGTATTCCCAATATTGACCTCCACGTGCCAATCGCGCCCTAGGAGTTCGACGGGGACTCGCGGGATGCATCATCAGGATGCATCATACTGGCGCTCCGCTCAGACTTCGATGAGGCCCTTTGGGCCTCGCTCAACGACTTTTGCGACACAGGGGATGTCTCCACTCTTCCGAAGCCGAGGCACCATTGCCGAGATGGTTTCTGAAGCCGGACGGGTTGCGGAATTTATTTCGGGCGCCTTGGCTTCGCCGCTTCGAGCGGCGCTAGTGCGTCGAGCCCCTCGCGCGCGGCCCGCGCCAGCATCACGCCACATCTGCCGCGCCTCCCCTCGTTGGGCCGCCAGCCCTGAGCCGCGGCGGAGCCTGGCAGGGTAGGGGAGATTCGGCCGTCCGGGTGACTCGATGCAGGGGCCACTGCTACCATGGCCGGCACCGCAGCTCGTCATGCAACCGACTGTGCAGCTCCACCATCTTTCGCAGCTCAGCGCACTGTTCGGTAATCACCCGGTACTCTGCCGTCCCGGTCGCGCGGTGCGCGGGTGCAGGAGATTGCCGCCATCTCCTGTGAACAGCCGGATCGCCAGCGGCGTGATCTGCACCCGTGGCGGGCGGCTGATCGGCTTTCGCTTGGTGCTCATCGCGGCGGCATCCATCCAACCCCGGAGGCAGGCCTCCCAGCGGTCGGTCGCAGCGGCTCGACGTCGAGCCCCAGCCTTGTGAGCAAACGGCCAACAAGGCCACGCGCAGCCGTCTCGTGTCGCAGCAAAGGGGTGATCCTTGAGGCCATGTTTGGTCGAGATCACCGCACCCTGCTCGGCAATGATGGCGGCACATTCGGCGGCACGGTCTGCCGACGCACAGGCCTGCTCCAGGATCGCCCGCCCGCCGCTGTCGGCGATCGCATACTCGGCCATGATCGAACGCCACAGGGTTGCACCAGGCTTCACGCAGGGGTTGGCGGCGGATCAGCTAAGGTGGGCGCCGATCCGGCGAACTAATGTCAGTGGTTCTTGCAATTTTCTCCCATGTAATGTCCTCGCGCGAATGTTTTGCTCAATTATAGCATAAGTGAGCCGCCTCCGCGCTCGGGTTTCGGGGGCTTGAAAATTTTCTTCCATCCCCCGGCCTGGAAGGCTTCGCGACTGTAAGGGGGCCGCCTCTGGTGCGGGAAATCCCTACTAGGACGTGGGGCCCTCCGCGTCTGTCGTACGCTAGCGAAGGCTTGGCCGCGCGCGGCGCTAATCTCCAGGAAATCTCCAAAGAAATTCAAGCTTGGCTTCAAGACTGTCACACGGCCGCTGGTTAGACATTCCAGCCATGTGCTGGCGCCGGGCAGCCGCACAGCGATCGGCCGTGCGGCTACGCCACCTAGCCCGTAAAAACCAGAGGGCACTATGATGGTAGAGTTCGTTCTCTTCTTAGCCGTGGCCATTGCCCCGCTCGCAGCCATCGCGGTTTTCGCCACTGGAGGCGAAGACGGTACTGGAGGCGAAAGGATACGGATAGCCACAAGTACGACTAGTTGGCTTCTCCTGACCGGTCCCTTCCGTTGCGGTGTCCGCTGATAGCAGCGTCGCCTTGGTCGGTGGATCTAACGATAATGGGGAGTCGGCGCGACGTGGGCGTTCGCGCAACGGCCCGGGCACTGGATTCAGGAGCAAAGTTGGTGGGCGCCGGTGCAGCTAGAAAGCTCGCGTCCTCTGTTCCGCCGGCGTCCGATGCCGCCCTAATGGGCAGGTCCGAAGATAGGGGGCGGGTGGGCGCGGCGGCGGACAGCCAAGACGGGGTTAGCCTTTACCCCGATCCTACTGGAACGCTCCTGCCGGACGGGCTTAGCAATCGCGCGAGGTGCTGCGCGCAATCCTTGAGATAGTGCCCTCCAGAATTGCTTTTTAGGTCATCCTCGGCGCTGGCGAATAGGTCTCTCTTGGTTTCTCAGGTGTCGCCATTGTCACCTCCAGAAATTCTTGAGCCGATCCGGCGCCAGCTCTGTGTAGCGAATGTTCTTGTGCCCAAGCCGCGTCGGTACACACAGCCGCGTTCTCTGCCTCAAGTCGGCTCTTCGACTTGAACGGCGAGGCGAACAGGGCCAGGCAGACGCAGAACCGAGCGATCATCGCCGCTGAGGTTAGGCGATTCGCTCACGTGATCAACACGGATGGAGTTCTCGGTATGCTCAGGACGGCAAAAACGGAAGCCGTCCCCAGTTCGCTTGCCATCATCACGTGTCGGCCCATCATCTCCGCAAGCTTCCGCGTGATGGCAAGACCGAGGCCCGCTACACCGTATTGCCGTAGAACAAATTCTAACGCAGAAAACTCTTAGTATGCATCCCTTTGTACATCTCTGAAGAAATACTATGCCGTTGCATTTTATCATAGAGCGTCTTGATCGGCACGCTCAACATCTCGCTTGTCGCGAGCACATCGCCCATGTTTTTCGGAGTTCAGCCTCAATTAGGGCGCGCTCAAAATGCCGGATTTGATCGGTTAGCGGCTCTTCCGCCGTCACTAGGCCGAGTGCTTCGTCCGAAAGCCCCAGCACAGAATCGATCTGCGGCATTGTGAAGTTCGCGCAGATTACCAGGCCACTGAAAGCGCATCAATGCGCCGATCTGCGTTCGGCTGACGATCGGGGCCGGACGGCCGTATCGCATGGCGGCGTCCAACACAAAATGTTCAAACAGGAGCGGGATATCTTCGCGACGGTCGCGCAGGGGCGGTAGAAAGACCGGCGCGACGTTCAGGCGGTAGTAAAGGTCCGCACGAAAGTAGCCTTTGAAACTTAAATCATGGAGATCGACTTTCGTTGCGGCCACCACCCTGCAGTCGATAGGAATGACTTCGTTAGATCCTAAGTGCTCGACTGTCCGTTCTTGCAGGACACGTAATAGCTTGACCTGCAGACCAAGCGGCATGCTCTCAATTTCGTCGAGGAAGAAGGTTCCACCATGAGCATGTTCCAGTTTTCCCATTCGCTTCCCTTGGCCCCCGTGAAGGCGCCAGGCTGGTGACCAAAAATCTCGCTTTCGAACAAAGACTCAGGCAAAGCACCGCCGTTGACCGCAACGAAGCGTCCATGGCGCCGACCACTTAAATCGTGAAGGCAACGTGCAACAATCTCCTTTCCCGTCCCGGTCTCGCCGACGATGAGCACATCAGCATTGGTCTCGGCGAGGTCCAGCACAGTGCGACGCACCATATCCACCGCGGCGGATATCCCAAGAATGCGGGTCGCGATCGCTTGCTTATTCTTCAGTTTGGCTTGCAAGGTATCGAGTTCAAGCGTCAGTCTCCTCTTCTCGACAGCGCGCCTGACGGCAGCGAGGAGTTGGTCGGGAGCAAACGGCTTCTCGATGAAGTCGTAGGCCCCGTGCCGCATGGCCCTAACGGCCATGCTTACGTCGCCATGCCCCGTGATAAGAATGACGGGCATGTCGGGATCCAATTGATGCAATCTCTGCTGCAGCTCCAAACCATCCATACCGCGCATCAGCACGTCGCAGACAACGATCAAGCTCGATGCGGGTGTGATCTGAGGCAGGGCCAACGACGCAGACGGAAACGAGGTCGACTTTGAGTCCCGCCAGCTCAAGCGCCTGTTCGGTGCCTAGGCGAGCGCTCTTGTCATCATCGATGAGAATGACCTTCACATTGTCCTGCATCCAGAAGCTCCTTGGGTGCGTGCTGCAAACGAAGCACGAACTCCGCGCCCCCTCCGGCCGGTTCGCGGCGGTCAAATCTCCTCGAGCTCGCGCGCGATACCGATCGAAATCACCAAACCGAGGCCGAGACCTCGGCCGGACTCTTTGGTCGTAAAGAACGGCTCGAATAGTCGCGGCAGATGATGCTGTGGAATTCCAGGGCCATTATCACGCACCGCGATCTGCACCCATTCGCCGACTACCGTCACTAGGATCGTCATCCTCTGTTGAGACCCCCGGCCATGGCGTCCATGGCGTTAGCCGCCAGATTGACGATAACCTGCTCCAACCGCGTGGAATCCCCGAAGACCCAGACGTCCCGACCGGGCCATTCTTCCGCAATTGCGACCTGCTGTTCGTTAGCCCTTTGGTTAAGCAAAAAAAGGGCGTTCGCCATCGACCGCTTCAAGGAAATGGGTCGCCGTTGAACCGGATCCTTGCGAGCAAACGCCTTGAGCTGGCCTGTGATCTTGCCCATGCGATCAATCAACTCTTCGATCACTCCGAGATTCTTGACAGCGTCATTCATCCGCCCGCGTTGGAGAAAAACGCCGGCATTGGCGGATAGCGTCCGCAAAGCCGCGAGCGGTTGATTGAGCTCATGGGTGATTCCAGCCGCCAACTGGCCGAGCGCAGCGAGTTTGCCTGCCTGGACCAAGCCTTCCTCGGCCCGCCGGCGCTCGCTCATTTCGCGTTGCAACTGCCTGTTGGTAGTGACTAGATCGGTCGTGCGCTCCGTTACTTTTCTTTCGAGGCGTCGTTGGCGCGTTCGAGAGCTTCTTTCGCGGCCAGACTTTGCGCTACGAACAGTCTGCGTTGGCGGATATAAAGGATCAGGAGCAGCAGGAATGCTGACAGTAACCCGGCGAGAACGACAGCGAGTTGGCGCAGTTCGTGAACGGAGCGACGACTGGAGAGCAGTATCAGGTTCCAGCCCGCCTCTGGGACCGGATGTCTTAGTTCCAGGTAGTCCAGATCGGGTTGCCACCCCCGGCGTTCGCGTCGACGCTCATTGCCCGGGCGCCATCGGCGAAAACCTTTTTCACCTCGGCGCGCAGAGGCGTCAATTGCACGTTCCAATACTGCTGGGTCTTTGCGATCCGTTGGGCGGCAGCGGGCAGCAATGGGCCCAGGGTGTGGAACCTCCATTCTGGATTTGATGAAAGAAAAATGACGCCGTTAGCATCGGCAGCGAGCACGACATCGGTGGTGCCGGCCCAGGTCCGTTCCAAGTGGTCGATACTCACTTTGAGCGCCCCGACACCCAGGGTACGTTCGCCGTCGCTCAACGCGCGAGCGAAAAAAGCCTGGGATCCCGCTGGTGGTGCCGATCGCGTAAAATCGGCCGCTCCCGTGCTGCATCGCCTCCTGGAAGTAGGGGCGGTAGGACAAGTCGACTCCTACGAAACTGGCTTCTTCGTTCCAGTTGCTGGAGGCAAGAGCAATTCCATTGTTATCTAGGATATACAAGACCGAGGTATGCGTTGCCTGATTGATGCCCTCCAGCCGGTCGTTCACCGCGCGCACTAGGTTCGAATCGGTGGGATTCCGCAACAGAAGAATGACGTCGCGTTCAAGGGTCAGCAGATCTGGTAGAAACTCATATTTTGCCAATTCGCTTTCGAGAGCAGCCGCAGAGAGCTCAAGCCGATGCAAGCCCTCTCGGCGCAGGCGTTCGTGACCAAGGCGGTCGGCCGCCACGTAAGCAGAAGTAAGAATTGCAGCCGTGATCGCTGCAAACCCAATCCAAAACCAGATTTGATGCGCCAGGCTGGCCGGCTTCATTGATAACATCGCCGGCATGAGCCCCGCGGCCGCCGGACGACCAAGTCGCTGCTGTGCCGTGTTTTCCATGGACCTCCCTGGTACTTGGGGATTACGTCTAAGGTCCAGACAATGAAGCTTAGCCTACAATTGAGCGTTCGCGAGCAAATAGAAGGTGCTCATTAACGCACGGAGGTTTGCTCTTTCGGGAGTGGAAGACATTTGCTCATTCTGAGCCTTTCGGCCTTGGGGTTCCAGCAACCTTTGCGACCTCTAGCAACAGCGGTGCTGCGATAGCCTGTGACCGCCAAGTCGTGACCAAGCATCAAGCTTGCGACTGAGATGATGCGCGCCGACGAAGGCTTCCACTCCGATCAGGCAGGGTGGCAGGTTGGCGAGTTTCCACCAATGGCATGCGACGATTATGCCGATTCTTCAGTCTGCCGTGTCAAACTTGATCGAACGCCCTCATCAGAAGCGATATGTCGGGATACTGACGGTGAAACACATTCAGAGCCGCTGGCGTCCCAACGGTAATATCGCCATTCGTCACTTCGAATATCGTGCTGAAAAGTGGCGTTCCGTCACGCTCGACTGTCAATCGAACTTTCATCGCCGTACTCCGCTCTTGTCAGTGTAGCCCGGACAATCCCGATTTTATGATTACCGCCTTAGACTAGTGATAGCCCGCCCCGGCACGAACCTTGCCGCGGAAGACCCAATAAGACCACGCCGTATATCCGACGATTACCGGCAGCAGAAAAAGCGTGCCGACGAGGAGAAACGCCTGCGAGCGAGGGGCGGCGGCCGCATCCCACAGACTTACCGAATGGGGTACAATGTTCGGCCAGAGACTGATTACGAGCCCGAGATAGCCCATCGTGAACAGCGCGATTGTGCCGAGAAAAGGCAGAAATTCGGCACGACGGTCGATTGAACGCCAGACCCAGAGGGCAAGCCAGATCGATGATGATCGGAACGGGGCTTAGCAGCGCGATATTGGGCCACGAAAACCAACGCGCCCAGATCTTGGGCTCGAGAAATGGGGTCCACACGCTCACGATGCCGACGCAGACGAGGACGCCCCCATCAGCCATCGGGCTTGCGCGCGCGCCCAATCCTGCAAGACGCCTTCTGTCTTCATGATCAGCCAAGTCGCCCCGAGCAGTGCATAGCCCAATACCAGACTGATCGCGGTCAGGACCGAGAACGGCGTCAACCAATCAAACGAACCGCCGGCGAAGAAGCGGCCATCGACCCGGAACCCCTGCACGAATGCGCCAAGCAAGAAACCTTGTGCGAGCGTGGCAACCAGGGAGCCATAGTGAAAAGCCGCATCCCAGCGATGCTTCGATTGGGGCGAAGCCTTGAAGCGCAACTCGAACGCGATGCCGCGAAAGATGAGTGCCATCAGCATGATCAGGATCGGGAAGTAGACCGCCGGCAGAATGATAGCGAACGCGAGCGGGAAAGCGGCAAGCAGCGCGACGCCGCCCAGCACGAGCCAAGTCTCGTTGCCGTCCCAGATCGGTGCCACCGAGTTCATCATGATGTCGCGGGCTGCATCGTTCGGGGCTCGCCGGAACAGGATGCCGACGCCGAGATCAAATCCATCCATGAGCACATACATGAAGACGCCAAATCCCAGGATCAACGTCCACAATGGCACGAAGTCGAGCGGCATCATGGGCGAGGCTCCGCGATAATGGGAGTACCGGGGCGGCTCCACGCCGCGCCGGCCGCGGCACGGGCCGGCAACGGTCGCTGCAGCCCTTCGATCGGCCGATCCGGTTCCTCCTCGATCTCGGGACCGGCACGCACGAGACCGATCATGTAGTAGAGGGTCACAGGGTAAACGACGAGATAGACGATCATGTAAATGATGAGCGAGACTAAAACATCGGAGCCAGCCAACGATGGGGTCACTGCGTCCTTGGTACGCATCAGGCCGTAGATCACCCAAGGTTGCCGTCCAACCTCCGTCGTGATCCATCCGGCAATCACGGCGACAAAGCCGAGCGGCAGGCAAGCCTCGCACACGCGCAGGAACCAGACCGGTGTCGTAAAGTCGACTGTTCCAGCGCAACCAGTTCGCCAGGACAACGACCAGCATCATCAGCATTCCGATGCCGACCATCACGCGGAACGACCAGAAGACGATCGCCGGCGGCGGCCTGTCCTCGCGCGGCCATTCCTTCAATCCGCGCACCGTGCCGTCCAGCTTGTGGGTCAAGATAAGGCTGCCGAGGTACGGCACCTCGATTGCCCATCGCGTGACCTCGGCCTGCTGATCGGGCCAGCCCACAACGATCGAACGGCGCTCCCGACTGCGTCTCCCAATGCCCCTCCATGGCAGCGAGCTTGGCAGGCTGATGGTGAAAGGTGTTGAGACCGTGCAGGTCTCCAATGACGATTTGTAGCGGCACCAGGAAGGTAAGCAGCCACAGCGTCATCGACAGCATCTTGCGCGCCTCGACCGTGGCACGCTCGCGCCGAAGATAATACGCGCGCTACACCGACGACGACGAAGCCGGTCGTCACCAGAAAGGCTGTAACAGTGTGTGAAATCCGGAATGGAAAAGACGGATTGAAGATGACAGCAATCCAGTCGACCGCATGGAACCGGCCATCGATGATCTCGTACCCGGCCGGAGTTTGCATCCACGAATTGAGCGCCAGGATCCAGAACGAGGAAAAGAGAGTGCCAACGGCAACCATGGCGGCCGCAAAGCAGTGCGCCCAGGGCGGCACCAGTTTGCGGCCGAACAGCAAAACGCCGAGGAAGCTCGCTTCGAGGAAAAAGGCGGTAAGGCCCTCGTAAGCCATCAGCGGGCCGATAACATTGGCGGCCGCATCCGAGAAACGGCTCCAATTGGTGCCGAACTGAAACGGCATGACAATGCCGGAAACCACTCCAAGGCCAAACGAAACCGCGAAGATCTTGGTCCAGAAGACGGAGACGCGGAAGTAAGTGTGATCGCCGGTCTTCAGGTAGAGCGACTCGAGTACGGCGATATAGCAAGCCAGCCCGACCGTGAATGCCGGAAGCAGGATGTGAAACGAGATGACCCAGAAGAATTGGAGTCGAGACAGCAGCACAGGGTCGAGCGTCATCGCGCGTCCCCTACGTGCATCGGCCAGGCCCTATGCCCAGTTCGAGGTGGCTCGGACCGACACCCATCGGGCAAGGCCTCCGACTGGTTGCCGACCAGCACGTTCACGACCGTCTCCCTCGCGCGTCTGAAGCGTGGAACTCTTCGGTCGAAAGGCCGAGCTTCCGCATCTTGTCGTAAAGGGTTCGCTTCGGAATTCTCAAAGTCCGACAAACCAGTGTTGCATTGCCGTGGTGCTCGGCCAGTGCATTTTCGATCAGCACGCGTTCAAATCGATTGATCTGATCGCCGAGCGAGATTCTTTGAAGCTTCCGTTCGGACAAAACGCCGACCGAATCATCCAACAATCCGAGCACGAAGCGGTCAGCGACGTTACGGAGCTCGCGGACATTTCCCGGCCAGTTGTGACTCATCAATTCGTTGAGCTGCGACGCGGTGATGACCGGCATGAGCTTGTTGTGGCGGCGCGCGGCGTCGACAACGAAATGCTCGAACAGCAGCGGAATGTCCTCCGTGCGATCCCGCAACGGTGGAATGTCCAGCACCGCGACGTTGAGACGATAGAGCAGGTCCGTGCGAAAGTGCCCCTCTTCGGCAAGCTGCTTCAGGCTTTCCTTACTCGCCGTGATGACGCGCACGTCCACAGTCAACGATTCATTCGATCCCAACCGCTCGATTTTTGATCCTGCAGGACGCGCAAGAGCTTAACTTGTAATCCCGCTGGCATACTTTCGATTTCGTCGAGAAACAGCGTGCCGCCGTGGGCATGCTGAAACTTTCCAATGCGGCGGTGCGATGCGTCGGTGAATGAACCGGGCTCGTGGCCGAACATCTCGCTCTCGAACAGCTGTTCTGGTACGCTACCGCAATTGACGGCCACGAACGGCTTCGAGCTTCGCGGGCTGTGCTGGTGCAGACTGCGGGCAATCAACTCCTTGCCGGTTCCCGTTTCTCCTTGAATGAGGACGTTCGCGGGTGGACCCGCCAGATCGAGAACGAACTGTCGCACGCGCCGGATCGCCGACGAACTGCCGATAATTGACGCCTCGATGCCGCATTGATCGGCGAGCTGGGCCCGCAGCGCTCTGACCTGGAGGATGAGGCGGCGTTTTTCAGCCGCTCGCGTCGCCATTTCGACCAATCGGTCGGGCGGGAAGGGCTTTTCCACGAAGTCGTAGGCGCCCAGCCGCATGGCGTTCACTGCCATGGCGACGTCGCCATGACCCGTAATCAGAATGACTGCGAGATCTCTGTCGATTGATTGCGCCTTCACAAGCAGGCCCATGCCATCCAGTCCAGGCAGCTTAACGTCGCAGACGACGATCGCGGGCACACCGGGAACGATGCTCGGGATAGCCGACTCGGCGTCGGCGAACGGCTCGACCTCAAAGCCTGCGAGTTGGAGCGTCTGCTGTGTGCCGAGCAGCACAGCAGGGTCATCTTCAATCAGCAGCACCCCAACCGAATTTGGCATCATGCGCTTCGACCGGCGGCGTAAAACAGATCGCGATAACTATTTTATTTTGGCTCGGTCGTCTTCCCGTGCTTCATGGCCTCGGATAGCCCCATCAGAACGCCGCTGACCAGCGTGGCGTAGTTCTGTGCCAGCGTATGCGCGACTTTCAGACCGGCTTCGCGCGACTGGGTCATGGCGTCCTTGGCTTGTTGTGCATGAGTGGTGATCGTCTGCAACACCCGCTCCCCGGTGTCGGTTCCGCCGGGTGGAATTTTGTTGAGAACGGACGCCCATTGTTGCGTGAGGCGGGCACCGGCCTCCTGCGTTCCCTGCGTGATCCCGTCGCGGAATCTGTCCTCGAGCTTTTCAAGCTCGTCCAACGCTTTCTTGACGCCGGACTCTTCGAAGCTGGCGCCGCCCTCGGTGAGCTTTGTCAACGCCACCTGGTTTGCCTCGACCACCTTGAGCAATGCATCGTCCATGCCGGCAACAGCGTCGACAAGAACCTTTTCGACATCGCCCTTGTCCCCGAGGCCAGCGTTCACGCCTTGGGTGACGTTGCGGACGACGCTGTTGATTTGGCTCAGGCCTAGCTCGCGAGCCTGCAACGCCTTGAGCGTGATGTCGCAAACCGCCGAACGAGATCTGGGTCTGCTGCTTCACGGCCTCGG